>WNGM01004247.1_pt1 | contig 11319 bp, 9 predicted proteins | sample 5400571 | NCBI WGS metagenome assembly WNGM01 (sample SAMN13153378, study PRJNA577476) | soil metagenome | isolation source: 100 cm soil or saprolite under Garry oak tree replicate 2 | place: USA:California | collected 2016-06-15 | reverse complement strand
TGAGATCGCCACCGTGTTCAACTCGGGATTCGACGCGAGATATTTTTTCTCAACTGACAGCCGCGCTGCCGCCGCCGGATTTGCTTCGACCCACTTCGCGCCTTTGAGCAACGCGCGCGTCGCCGCCGCCGCCGCTTTCGGATTCGCCGCGAGAAATTTTCCATTCACGATCACAGCGCAGCAATACTCATCCTTGTACGGCGCATCTTGCGCTTGATCGGCAACGTTCTTCACTTTGCCCTGCGCAACTAACAGACTGCCGATCGGTTCCGAATCCGCCACCGCGTCCACCTCTCCCTTGTCCAGCGCAAGTCCAAGTTCGCCTGCGGGAAAAACGCGCCATGTAATTTCCTTTGCGGGATCAATTCCGTGCGCGCCAAGCACGCGATTGGCGAAAATGAACGGCGGCGTGCCCATTCCGGGAACACCGATGCGTTTGCCACGAAGATCGCCAACGGTGTTGATCTTTCCGTTGACCGGCGCCTGCACGCGCAGACAGCCGCGATGAATTCCGCCGGTAAATTTGACATCGAGGCCCTGCTCGATCGGCTTGAGAAAATACATTACCAGGTGGTGCGTTATGTCGAACCCGCCGAGCGCGAGCACGTCCTTGTAATTCGCCCATTCGCATTTCACCAGCTTAACGTCGAGCCCTTCCTCTTTGAAAAATCCGTTCTCAACCGCGCTGAAAATCGGCGCTTCGCACGTGATGCCGACGTAGCCGACGCGGACGGTATTGGAAAGACGGGGCGTTGAACCGCGATTTTTGTTGCAACCAGCCATGATCAGCACACTCAGCGTGGCTGCTGTGATGAGTTTGGGATACACCATTTTCAATATTCGGCGGTTTCGAAAACAGAGCAATCAAGCTTTAGCGAAGAACCACAAGCCGCGCGCATCAAGAGATCCGCAACGAATCGAAAGGCGAACTATTAAGCCTGCCAGCCATGCATTCAACGATTGTTTGGTGCGGCAGAGTAATGGGTTGATTTCGTCTGCAACACTTCAATAATCCATCATTCACTTCGACCCATGCGCAGGAAAATCGTCGCCGCCAATTGGAAGATGAACATGACGCAGGCCGAGTCGGCGCGGTTTGTTGAGTCGTTGCTACTCGATCTGGGCGACATTACTGATGTCGAAGTTGTGATCGTGCCGCCCTTCACCGCAATTGCCAAGGTGATGGAAGCCCTCGGTAAATCGCAAAACATCAAGGTCGGCGCGCAAAACATGCATTGGGAGCGGAGCGGCGCTCTCACGGGCGAGATCAGCGCCGCGCTGCTACGCGATTTATTTGTCCATTACGTCGTGCTTGGGCATAGCGAGCGCCGCACCCTGTTCGGTGAGACGGACGAAATCGTGAACCTCAAAGTGCGCGCCGCGCACGAAGCAACGTTGCGCCCCATCGTTTGCATTGGCGAAACGCTCGAACAGCGCGACAAAGGCAACGTCGAAAAAATATTGGCGATCCAACTGCGCGGCAGCCTCAAGGAATTGAGCGAAAAGGAACTTCAGGAAACGGTGATTGCCTACGAACCTGTATGGGCGATTGGCACTGGTCGCAACGCCACGCCCGACCAAGCGCAGGAAGCGCACGCGTTCATTCGGCACATCCTGCGTGAAATGGCCAGTGACGCGACGGCAGAGCGCGTCCGCATTCAATATGGCGGCAGCGTGAAACCGGAGAACGCGCACGAGCTCATGAGCCAGCCCGATATCGATGGCGCGCTCGTCGGCGGCGCCAGCCTTGACCCCCGCAGCTTCGCACAAATCGTCAAGGCCTCGCGCGAGAGGTAGGCTGCGACAGCCTTACGGTCACCCAATAGCGCCAATCGGATTCCGCAGCGCGACGTCCTTAGCGCTTAATCTCCAGATATGCCCGGGCCTGGGCATGATTGGTGCCAGGCTGGAGTTCTTCGATGCGCATTTGTTTCAGGAACCAGCGGTTTTCGATTTTTTGCGCGGAGACGACTTCGAAGCGTTTGGCGAGTTGTGCGTTCCAGTCGAAGCCTTCCATCCGCATCAATGCGCCACTGATCTTATCGACCCACAACAGCACATTCGAATATTGCGACTCGCGCGAAGGCGCGCGCAATTGCAGTTTCCAGCAGGCGCGGGTGCGGACATTTTCCTCGCCCAAAACACGCGCGCTCGGCCAGTAGAGAAATTTAAATGCCAGATCCTCGTAGGTCAGAATCGTGCCCCGGATCGTTTGGTGAAGCTTCGAAGCAGCAAACTTTTCGGCTCCACTATCTGTGACCAGATCAAGTCGCGAACTGTTTTCGCCCAATCGCAATTGCAGCACTTCGTCTGGATTAGAGAATGAATACCGAATGAGTGGTCCGTTTTGCGTGAGGCGAAATGGGGCAACCACATCGTTTTGCCGAAGCTGTCCCTGTAGATCGATTTGCTGCCGGGCCTCCATCATCCGAACCGAAGCGAGAATGTCTTTCGCAGAAGGCGCGGGCTGAGCGAAGCTCGAGAACGAAAACACGAAGAGAACCGCGGCAATTTTTCGCATGACTCAGTTTTGGTTTTAAGTGTTAACCTTCAAACCGATGAAGTTCGCGAACAACACTTAAAGCTTACAAGTTGGACCAAAGTCTCTTTCATCTCATTAACGAACGCTGGACGAATCCGGTGTTCGACTTGCTGATGGCCGCGCTCAGCAATGGCGCAATTTGGAAGCCATTGTTCATTGCTGTCGCGCTCGGCGCGCTTTTTTTTGGCGGATTCAAGGGACGCGCGTTCGTTATCTGCTTGCTTCTGGCCCTCACGGTGGCGGAGCTGTTTACAGGAATATTGAAGACTGCATTTGATCGTCATCGGCCCAAGCAGGTAGAAAGCGTCCGGATGGTGCAACTGCAAAGGACGCGTCCCGAGTTTCTGACGCTTTTCAAGAGACCGGGCATCCGTTTTTCTGATCAATCGGACCGTAACCGTTCGGGGCCTTCGTTTCCGTCCGGGCACGTTGTAACAAACACAATCATTGCCACGTACTGCACCCTATTTTATCGGCGGCGCGGCTGGCTGTACTGGATCGTTACCGCAGCGGTCGGCTACTCGCGAATCTATCTTGGGGCACATTGGCCCAGCGACGTCGTCGGGACGCTATTTCTGGCCATTGGCGAAGCGCTGCTCTTGTTGGGATTGTTCGAGCTGATCTGGAGAACAGTGACGCGAAAATGGATGCCGTGGCTCCTTGCGCAGCATCCGGGTTTGATTGGTGATTTTCGCGGTAGGGCGCGACGGCCGGGCGCGCCGCAACGATCCATATGAGCACCACGCGCGCGGTCTGGCTTTTCATCATTGCGCTGACGGCGATTCGATTGTCGATGTTAGCGACGACCGATCTCGAATTTGACGAAGCGCATTACTGGATGTGGTCGGAGCACCTGGCGCCGGCGTACTTCAGCAAGGGGCCGGGCATTGCCTTTGCCATGCGCGCCAGCACCGCCATTTTTGGGGCGAATGAGTTCGGGGTGCGCTTTTTCAGTCCAGTCCTGGCGGCCGGCACGAGCCTGCTTCTGTTTTATTTTGCGCGACGCTTGTTCAGCGCAACCGCCGGCTGGTGGGCAGTGGTCGCCTTAAATGTCACGCCGATTTTTAACATCGGCGCGTTCGTTATGACGATTGATTCGCTGTCGGTTTTTTTCTGGCTGGCGGCGATGTTCACATTCTGGCTGGCGGTGGAGAAGAGTCCGCGTTTCTCCTGGCATTGGCCGCTCACTGGATTGCTAATTGGACTTGGGTTTCTCTGCAAATACACGAACGCATTTGAGCTTATTTCAATTTTGCTCGTGCTCGCCCTAGCTCCCCGGCTCCGGCAGGAATTTGCGCGTCCCGGCTTATATTTGCTGCTTGGCGTGTTCGCTTTGTGCAGTGTCCCGCCGATCATCTGGAACGCGCAGCACGCCTGGATCACGCTCGCGCATCTGCAGTCACGCGGCGGCGTTGAGCACGGTTTTGGCTTCCATCCCGGTGAGGTGATCAAGTTTCTCGGCGAGCATTTCCTGGCCTATTCGCCATTCCTGTTTCTTGCACTCGCCTTGGGCGTGATTGGAAGCTGGCGACGGGTGAACCAGCAATTCAAGGTCCTGTTTCTGATGTGGTTTGGGTTGCCAGTATTCGTTTTTTATTTGCTGTTGTCGATTAACAAAAGCGCCGCGCCTAACTGGGACGGACTCGCCTTCTTTGGCTTCGGTTTGCTGGCAATTTATTTCTGGTGGGAGCGGCTCGAAGCGAGCCTCATCCTGCGCCTCTGCGCGGGCGCGGCGTTGCTGATTGGATTAGTCATGAGCATCATCGCGTTAGACACTGACTTGCTGCACACAGCGGGCTACGAATTGTGGCGGAAGGATCCGAGCAATCGAATGCGGGGATGGAAAAGTGCTACCAGCGCAGTTGAAGAAATCCGGGGCGATCTGGAAGCGAAACTGGGCGAGAAACTTTTCCTCATTGCCGACGCGCGCGATCGCGCGTCGGAAATCTCCTTTTATTTGCGCGACAAACGAACGGAGGGCCCTGGGCATCCGCCCGTTTATATCACCGAATCGCAGGACCTGGAGAATCAGTTCTCATTTTGGCCGCGTTACGATGAATTTGTCGAAATAAAGCCGGGTATGCCGCGCCCTGACGGCGAAGTTTACACGGAGGAGAACGGCATCAATCCCTTCGTTGGACGCGACGCGCTGTTCATTCGGGAAGGAGAAAACGAACATGTGCCTCACAATATTCGAGTCGCCTTTCAATCGGCCGAGCCGGTGGGAACCATCGAAGTGCGGCGTTACGGCAAGTTGTTGCGCTCGTGGAAAGTGTTTCTTTGCCGAAACTATCGGACACTTCCGTTATGAGCGACCCGTCCCACGCACCCGCAGTTTCCGTGGTAGTGCCGCTTTTTAACGAGGAAGCGAATATTTCGATCTTGCAATCGGAACTGCGCCAAGCTCTGGGCGGACTCGATCATGAGATCGTTTTTGTGGACGACGGATCAACGGATCGCACGGCGGAGCGAATCGAAGCCGCTCCGAACGTTCGATTGATCCAGTTTGAAAAGAATGCGGGACAAAGCGCGGCCATTTATGCCGGGCTCAAGGCCGCCTGTGGCGTGACCGTGGTTCTTATCGATGGCGATCTGCAAAATGATCCGGCCGATATCCCGAGGCTTCTCGGCGAGGTCGCGCGCGGGGCCGATCTTGTCTGTGGTTATCGCGCCCAGCGCAAAGACACGCTGGTAAAGCGACTGACTAGTTGGATCGCCAACGCCGTTCGCAGCCGGTACGCGAAAGACGGAGTGCGCGACACAGGTTGCACACTAAAAGCGATGCGGTGCGAATGTGTCGGCGCGCTCGTTCCGTTCAAGGGAATGCATCGATTCATCCCCGCGCTGATCAAAGGCGCAGGCTACACGCTCGTTGAAATTCCAGTCAATCATCGGCCCCGTCGGTTTGGTCATAGCAAATACGGTTTGGCTAATCGCGCGTTGCGCGCCACCATCGACATGTTCGGCGTGCGCTGGCTGCTCTCGCGGCGATTGAATTACAAAGCGCGAGACAGAATGTGACGACTGGCCGAATGTGACCTATGCCAAAACGCGCTTGTCAACCTAAAGGCTCCCGCTAAGGTTCCCCTCCCGTCCTCGGGAATCCGCATGTCCTTGGCCAACTTACTTTCTGCCGAGCAAATCATCCCGGAGATGAAGGCGACCGACCGTTGGCCTGCCATCGTCGAACTAATCGATCTGCTTGTTCAGCTGGGCAAAATTAAAGAGCCGGATCGCGATCCCATTCTCGCGGCACTCAAACAGCGCGAGGAAACAATGAGCACTGGGATTGGGTTCGGCATTGCCATTCCACATTGCTCCTCTGACCGGCTCGACGAAGTGGTGGCCGCGTTTGGGAGATCGACAAGTGGAATCGAGTTCGACGCGTTGGATAACGCGCCGGTAAAGTTCGTTGTTCTTTTTATTGTCCCGAAAAATCAATTTCAAACGCACCTGCGCACGCTGGCTTCGATCGCAAAGTTTCTGAACGACCGGTCCGTGCGCGAGAGCCTGGCCAGCGCGAAATCTGCCGACGAAATCTTGTCGATCTTTCGCGATCGCTCGTAGCTGCAGCGGCGGTCTATGGCCGCCGAGGGAATGTCGATGCGGCGCTCACAGAGCGCAGCTACAGTTCCGAGTCTCCTAATGGAAACCTTCCAGTCACTTCTCGCAAAGAAGCTTTCGGATGCTTTAGCAAACGCCGGTTTGCCAGACGCTGGCGAACTAGCGCAGGCGACTGATCCGCGCTTCGGCGATTATCAGACCAATGCTGCTCTCGTGCTGGCAAAGCAACGGGACGAAAATCCGCGAGATCTCGCGGAGAAAATCGTCGCGCGCCTCGATGTTGGTGATCTTTGCGAACCGCCGGTGGTCGCCGGCGTGGGTTTTATCAATTTCACATTGCGTCCTGGCGCGATAGCGGAAAAGACGGTCGAAGTCCTGGGAGATGAACGGCTGGGCGTTGCAGAGGAAAAATCGACTCGGCGAATCGTGATTGATTTCGGATCGCCTAACGTGGCCAAGCCGATGCATGTCGGTCATATCCGCAGCACCGTGGTCGGCGACGCGCTGGCGCGCATCGCGGCGTTTCTTGGGCACGAAGTCGTCCGCGACAATCACATTGGCGACTGGGGGACACAGTTTGGGATGGTCATTTACGGCTGGAAAAATCTGCTGGATCAGCAAGCGCTTCAGCGCAATCCGCTGGCCGAGATCGTGCGCGTTTACAAGGAGACAAACGAAAGAGCGAACAGCAATCCGCAAGTCCGCGAAGCCTGTCGCCAGGAGTTGGTGAAGTTGCAAGCCGGCGACAAGGAAAACACCGACATCTGGAACGAGTGCGTCGCGTTTTCGATGCAGGATTTCGAGCACGTTTACAAATTGCTCGATGTCCATTACGACCTCCAATGTGGCGAAAGTTTTTACCACGCTCGGCTGCCCGGCGTGGTCGAACGCCTGCTCAAATCCGGTATAGCTGAGATCAGCGAAGGCGCGGTAGTCGTTTTCTTCCGCGATAATCCTGAGCTGGCCGATAAACCGCTCATTATTCGCAAGCGGGATGGCGGATTTAATTACGCAACGACGGACCTCGCCACAGTCGATTATCGCGTCAACGATTTGAAAGCCGATGCGATTTGGTACGTGGTCGGCGCGCCGCAGATTTTGCATTTCAAACAAATTTTCGAGATTGCGCGGCGCGAAGGTTACGCGGCTGATCTGCGTCATATCACCTTTGGCAGCATTCTCGGCGAGGACCGCAAACTGATGAAGACGCGCTCCGGCGAAAACGTGCCGTTACGCGACCTTCTCGATGAAGCGTGTAACCGAGCCCGGAGAATCGTTGAAGAAAAGAATCCGCAGCTTAGCGAGGATGAAAAGGTTGGCATTGCCGAAAAGATCGGGATTGGCGCAGTGAAGTATGCTGATCTGTCGCAGTACCGGATGACGGATTACATTTTTTCCTGGGAAAAGATGCTTTCCCTGCACGGCAACACAGCGCCGTATTTACAGAACGCCTACGTGCGCGTTCGCTCGATTTTCCGTAAGGCGGGCGAATCCGCTGTAGCCACGCCCCTGTGGGGCGTTAAGGAGGAGATGGGCCACAGGCCCGTGGCTACAGAACTCACGCTAAACGATTCGGCCGAAATCAATCTCGCCAAACGCCTGTGTCAGTTCGCGGAGATCGTTCCGCAGGTGTTGAACGACTTTCGCCCAAATATTCTGGCAAATTATCTGTTCGAGCTGGCCAACAGCTTTCACACATTTTATGAAGCCTGCCCGGTCTTGAAATCAGATGAACCAGCCCGCAGTTCCCGCCTCGCCTTGTGCGATCTTACTGGCCGGGTTCTTTATCGCGGCTTGGATTTGTTAGGCATCAAAGTGCCGGAGAAAATGTAACTGCAAAATGACGAAGCACGAATGTCGAATGATGAAGCTCAAATGGGAAGGTGTCGCGGTAAGCGGCCAAGTGTTCGGATTTCGTCATTCGGATTTGTTTCGGCATTCGTCATTCGGATTTCGTCATTTGAGATGAAGTCTCCACTCCACACGGCATGAGATGACCAAAGAGCAGCGCCCTCGCATTCCCGGTTGCACCTACCGATTGCAGTTCAATCGCTGGTTCACTTTTCTCCAGGCGCGCGAAATCATGCCGTATCTACACGCGCTCGGCGTGACCGATGTTTATGCGTCGCCCTATTCCCAGGCGAGCGCGGAGAGTTTGCACGGCTACGACATTACCGACCACAATAAACTAAACGCGGCAATCGGTTCGCGCGCCGATTATGACTCCTGGATCGAAGAATTGCATGCGCACTCGATGGGGCAGGTGCTCGACTTTGTCCCGAACCACGTCGGAATCGCCGAGTCGCTGAATGCGTGGTGGATGGATGTGCTCGAAAACGGGCCCAGCTCCAGATACGCCCCCTATTTCGACATCGACTGGCATCCGCTGAAGTTTGATCTGCGCGACAAGGTTCTTCTGCCAATTCTGAGCGACCAATATGGGCGCGTTCTTGAGCGCGGCGAGCTGCAGCTGCGTTTTGAGGAGGGAACATTTTATTTGCTTTACGGCGAGCGGAGACTGCCGATCGCGCCGGGAACTTACCGTTACGTTTTGCAAATCGCGTTGGAAAACCTCGCCGAGCACAAGGAGGAAGACTTTTACGCGGAATTACAAAGTATCCTGACCGCTCTCGAATATTTGCCGAAACGCACCGAAACCGATCCGAAGCGGATCGCAGAACGCATTCGCGAGAAGGAAGTCATCAAGCGACGTCTGGAGCGGCGTTGCGCGGAAGCGCCACAAGTCCAGCGAGCAATCGAAAAAGCGCTAGCGCAGATCAACGGAAAGGCGGGCGACCCCCGCAGCTTCGACGCACTGGATGAGTTGCTTAACGCGCAATCTTATCGGCTAGCGTTCTGGCGTGTCGCCGCCGAAGAAATCAATTATCGCCGCTTTTTCGACGTGAATGATTTAGCGGCGATTCGCGTCGAGTTGCCAAAAGTTTTCGACGCCGTTCACCGGCTGGCTCTCGATTTGGTAAGCGCTGGCGCGGTGACAGGCCTTCGCATCGATCATCCGGATGGTCTGTACTTGCCCCGGGAGTATTTCGAAAAACTCCAGCAGCGCTGCGCAAAAGCGCTCGGGATCGGATTACCGCAGGATGGACGCGCCATTTATATGCTGGCGGAAAAAATTCTCACCGCCTCTGAAGCGTTGCGGAAGGACTGGCTCATGCATGGAACGACTGGCTACGATTTTGCGAATCAAGTGACGCAATTGCTGGTCGATTCCTCGGCCGAAACGGAGATTACAAAAACCTTCCATCGTTTCATCGGCCACTCGATGCCTTTTGGGCATCTGTTGTATGCAAAGAAACTGCAGGTGATGAAACTCGCCTTGGCCAACGATGTCGATGTTCTGAGCAACATGCTCGATCGTTTGTCCGAGCAGAACCGCTGGTATCGCGATTTCACGCTCGAGTCGCTCTCGCGCGCGGTGCGCGAAACCATCGCCTGCTTTCCCGTTTATCGAACTTATCTCACGCCCGGCCAGCCCGTGAGCGAAGAAGATCGACAAATCGTCGAGCGCGCAATCACCGCGGCCAAGCGCCGCAACCCAGCGATGGAAGAATCGATTTTCAATTTTCTGCGTGACGTGTTGCTTTTCCGTTTTCCGCCAAATCTCGATGATGCTGGGCGCACCGCGCACACGCATTTCGTTTTGAAGTTTCAACAAACCACAGGACCGGTCATGGCCAAGGGCCTGGAGGATACGGTGTTTTACATTTACAACCGGCTAGCGGCCTTAAATGAAGTGGGCGGTGAGCCACAACAATTTGGATTAACCGCTGAGGCGTTTCACGAGCGCAATATTGATCGACAACGCAATTGGCCAGCGACGTTGCTCGCCACTTCGACGCACGACACAAAACGCAGCGAAGATGTGCGTGCGCGAATGGTTGCTATTTCAGAAATCCCCGAGCTGTGGCGACGTTCGTTGCAGCGCTGGCGTGTGGCCAATCACCGCTGGAAAGGGACCATCAACGACGTGGAAGCGCCGGACGCGAACGAAGAATATTTGCTCTACCAAACTCTGCTCGGGACGTGGCCTATCGAGGCGAACGGCGAACCGCAACCCGCGTCAACGCCGGAGTACATCGAACGGATTCAACGCTACATGGCCAAGGCGCTTCATGAAGCGAAGATCAATACGAGCTGGATCCAACCAAATGAAGAATGGGACGCAGCGATGCGCGATTTCGTCGCGAATATTTTGGATTCGTCTCCGCGAAACAAGTTTCTGCCGATTTTCCTTCCGGTTGCACAGGAAATTGCGCGTCTGGGAGCGATCAATTCACTCGCGCAAACGCTGCTGAAGCTGACTTCGCCTGGCGTGCCAGACGTTTATCAAGGCAACGAGATTTGGGATTACAGCCTGGTCGATCCCGACAATCGGCGTCGGGTCGATTACAACCGGCGTCGCGAAATGCTCGAAACATTGTCGACCGCGACTCCCCACGAACTCATACAGACTTGGCCGGATGGCCGGATTAAAATGTTTCTGACCCAGCGGGTGCTGCGATTTCATCGCGAACACGCCGATCTTTTCCAGCACGGCGAATATTTGCCGCTTCGCGCGAGTGGAACCTTTGCTGAATGCTGTGTCAGTTTCACCCGGCAGCTGGCAGACAAATGGATCCTCGTGATCGTGCCGCGGCTCTCGTCGCGGGTCGGCTTTCCGCCGATAGGTGAGGCGTGGAAGGACACGGCAATCCAATTACCCGAAGCGCTTCCGGTTGCGCAGGCGCACGATCTCTTCACTTGTCGCCCCGTTCCTCTCCAAGATCGACAAGTGAAGCTCGCCGATCCGCTGTCGATTGTGCCCTTTGCGGTGATTACCGATCTGTAAGTGTAGCGGCGGTTTGCGACCGACGAACAAACGCTTGTGCGGAATATAGACGGACAGTCGTGGCTCAGTTAGTCGCGTTCAAACCCTGGAAGGCCTGCACGCACAAGGCGCGAGAAGTCTGAGTCTTTGTCGGCTGCGTGTGCGCGTTCGTTGATGTGGCTGCGCTGCTTAAGTTCGGCGAAAGGGAGACCGCCGGTGGCGATCAGGTGGCGCTCATACAACAGTTCGTCACCCTTGCCATTGAGCAAGATGCGCCAATCCCTAGGCATTCGCTCGTTGGTGGGACGCTGGGCGCGGATGCTCGTGGTGCAGTTGGTGGTGATGGCGTTATACCAGCGTGGATGAGTGCGCAGGGCGTCGAGCG
>WNGM01009551.1_pt1 | contig 11324 bp, 14 predicted proteins | sample 5400571 | NCBI WGS metagenome assembly WNGM01 (sample SAMN13153378, study PRJNA577476) | soil metagenome | isolation source: 100 cm soil or saprolite under Garry oak tree replicate 2 | place: USA:California | collected 2016-06-15 | reverse complement strand
CCGGGGCCTGCGATGAGCGAGCCGCTGATCCAGGACACGCCGCGCTCGGTCCGGCACCGGTCGGCCACCGCGACGAACACTCCGTTGGTGGCCGCCGCCGCCTGCGCCTTGATCACTTCGGCGGGCCGTTCGCCGGCTGGGCGACCGGCGGCCGGCCAGTTCACCGGGGCCGCGATGAGGTCGGCGCCGTCCAGGGCGGCCAGCCGCGTCCACTCCGGGAACTCCAGGTCGTAGCAGATCATCACGGCCACCCGGCCGACCTCGGTGTCCACCACGGGCGGCGTGGCGTCGCCCGGGGTGAAGACGAGCTTCTCCGTGTCCCACAGGTGCGCCTTGCGGTAGACCGTCCGGGTGCCGGACGCGTCCACCAGGGCCGCGCTGTTGTACAGGCGGCCGTCGGCGCCGAGCTCGCAGAAGCCGCCGACGATCACCAGCCGGTGCCGGGCGGCCAGCGCCTGCCACTGACGCAGGGTGATGCTCCCGGCCGCGGGCGCGGCCAGGCCGCGGGCCTCGGCGGCCGGGTCGACGGCGTCGAAGACATAGCCGGAATCGCACAGTTCGGGCAGCACCACGAGCCGCGCGCCGGCGGCGGCCGCCTCGGCCACCGCGTCCGCGGCGGCCTGCCGGTTGGCGTCCGGCTCGGCCACGGTGATCGCGAGTTGAGCGACCGCGACCACGGTCTGGGAGGGGTCCACTATGCGCGCTCCGTTCGTCCGGGATAGGAGTATGTAGACAGCATTCTGCACGGGCGGCTGAGGAAGAAGGGCGGGACGGTGGCTGGAAACGCGGATGTCGTCGTGGTGGGCGGCGGGCATAACGGGCTGGTGGCCGCGGCCTACCTGGCCCGGGCCGGGCTGACCACGGTGGTGTGCGAGCGGCGCGGCGTCACCGGCGGGGCGGCAGTCAGCGAGCACCCGTTCGGCCCCGACTACACCGTGACCTCGCTGTCCTACGTCGTCTCGCTCCTCCCGCCGGACCTCGTCCGGGACCTGCGCCTGGAGCAGCACGGATACCAGGTGTACCCGCAGGGACCCTACTTCGCGCCGCGGGCCGACGGCCGCTACCTGCGGCTGCCGCACGAGCCCGCGGAGCGGCACGCCGAGATCGCCAGGTTCTCCGCCGCGGACGCCGGCGCGTATCCCAGGTACGAAGAGCACCTGGCGGGCATCGGGCGGGTGCTCGGCCCGCTGCTGCATCAGATCCCGCCGCGGCTCGGGTCGCGGCGGCCGCAGGACCTGCTGCGGCAGGCGCGGCTGCTCACCAGCCTGCGCGGCATCGACGAACGCGGTGCGGTGGACGTGACGCGGCTGCTCACCGACAGCATCGCCGACCTGCTCGAGGGGTACTTCGAGAGCGACGCGATGCTCGGCTTGCTGTCGGTGTCCGGGGTGATCGGCACCTGGGCCGGGCCGCGGTCGGCCGGGACCGCGTACGTGATGCTGCACCACCACATCGGTGAGACCGAGGGGGCGGCGGGCGCCTGGGGCTTCCCGCGCGGCGGCATGGGCGCGGTGTCGGGCGCGCTGGCCCGGGCCGCCCGGATGTTCGGCGCGCAGATCAGGACCGATGCCGAGGTAGCGCAGATCCGGACCAAGGACGGCCGGGTGGCCGGCGTCACGCTGGCGGGCGGGGAGTCCATCGACGCGCCGGTGGTCGTCACCACGGCGCATCCGCAGATCTCGTTCCTGCGGCTGCTCGACCCCGCGGAGCTGCCCGCCGGCTTCGTCGCCGACATCCGCGGCTGGCGCAGCCGCAGCGGCACCGTCAAGATCAACCTGGCGCTGGACCGGCTGCCCGTGTTCACCAGCTACCCGGAGCCCGACCCGTCGGTCTACGGCGGCACGATCGTGCTGGCGGAGTCGCTCGACGACATAGAGACCGCGTTCCAGCAGGCCGTCTCGGGCACGCCGGCCACGCTGCCGTTCGCCGACATCTGCATCCCCAGCGTGTTCGACGACTCGCTGGCGCCGGCCGGGAAGCACATCATGTCGATGTTCACCCAGTGGGTGCCCTGCGGCTACGCCGACGCGCCGCAGACGTCCGACCTGGAGGCCTACGCCGACCGGGTGCTCGCCCGGGTGGAGCAGGTCGCGCCCGGGTTCACCGCCTCGGTGCTGCACCGGCAGGTGATCGGGCCACACCAGATGCAGGAGGAGTACGGGCTGGTGGGCGGGAACATCTTCCACGGGGAACTGTCGCTCGGGCAGATGTTCCACGCCAGGCCCGCGGCCGGCTACGCCGACCTGCGGACGCCGGTGCGGGGGTTGTACCAGGCGGGTTCGGCTACCCACGGCGGCGGCGGCGTCACCGGCATCCCGGGCCGCAACGTGGTCCGGCAGGTCCTCGCCGACCGCCGCGCCGAACGCTGGCGCCGCCGCGTAGGCCGGCCCAGGGCGGCAGAGGGCTAGCGCTGGGTTTCGGCGGGCTCGGGGGCCTGGGAGGCGCGGGCGAGGGCGGCTACCCGCTCGAAGGAGCTGAGCCGGTCGGCGGGGTCGAAGACCATGGTGGTGATCATCAGCTCGTCGGCGCGGGTGGCGTCGACGAGCTCGGCGATGCCGCGCTGTACGGTCTCCGGCGCGCCGATGATCTGGGTGGCCTGGCGGTCCTCGACGAACGCGCGCTCCAGCTCGGTGTAGGGGTAGGCGGCCGCCTCCTCGGGCGAGGGCATCGGGCCGGGCCGGCCGGAGCGCAGCCGCAGGAACGACAGCGCGCCTGAGCCGGCCAGGAAGCGGGCCCGCTCGTCGGTCTCGGCGCATATCACGGCGGCGGCGACCATCGCGTACGGGCGGTCGAGGACCTCCGATGGGCGGAAGTGCTGGCGGTACAGGGCCAGCGCGGGCAGCGTGTTGACCGCGCTGAAGTGGTGCGCGAAGGCGAATGGGAGGCCGAGCAGGCCGGCCACCTGAGCGCTGTAGCCGCTCGAGCCGAGCAGCCACATAGCCGGCTGGTTGCCCCGGCCGGGCATCGCGGTGATCTGCGCGAACGGGTGATTCTCCGGCCAGCGGCCGGAGAAGAAGCCCTGCAGGTCCATCAGCTGCTCGGGGAAGTCGTCCGCGGACAGCGCCTCCGGAGAGCGGCGCAGCGCCGCCGCCGTGACCTGATCGGTGCCGGGCGCGCGCCCGATGCCGAGGTCGATCCGTCCGGGATGGAGCGCCTCCAGCATGCCGAACTGCTCCGCGACCACCAGCGACACGTGGTTGGGCAGCATCACCCCGCCGGAGCCGACCCGCATGGTCGTGGTCGCGTCGGCGATGTGGCCGATCAGCACGGGCGGCGCGGAGCTCGCGATGCCCGGCATGTTGTGGTGCTCGGCCACCCAGAACCGGTGGTATCCGAGCCGTTCGGCGTGCCGGGCCAGGTCGATCGTGGCGCGCAGGGCGTCGCCCGCGTTCCCGCCGTCCGGCACCGGCGCCAGGTCGAGCACGGACAGGGGCACGGCGCGGGGGCCGAAGGTCAGGGCCGTATTGTCCACGACTGGTCCGAACAGCGCGAAGCGGCTCGTTCTTCCTTCCCGGAAGGGCGGTGAGGGGCGCCGGGGCACGCGCCCGGTCCGCTTAGCGGCTAGCCGCGGTGGACGGTCCGGCGCGGTCCTGACTGGAGGGTGCCGTCGCCGTAGGGGCGGCCGTCCAGGTTCCAGCTCCACGAGATCTCCGGGGTGATCCGCATGTACGGCCCTGGCCCGAACCGGCCGGGCCGCTCGATCAGCTCGGCCGTGCCGTAGACCCGCAGGAACCGCGGCGTCCACGGGTCGGTCGACACCAGGTCGTCGACGACCAGCGCGACCTTGTCCTGGCCCGCCTTGACGTTGAGGAACTTTCTGGTCCGCTCGGGCGCCCGGCCGCCGACGTAGAGGTAGGTCCCGTCGAACTCGAACCCCACCGGGACCGCGTCCGGCTGCCCATCCGCGTCGACGGTGGCCAGCCGGGCCAGCGGCTGCGACTTCAGGTAGGCGGCTTCGTCTTCGGTGAACGCCATCGGCCTATCCTCTCGTTAGTTCGTATCGATTACCATAAACATAACAAACATTTTTAGACCGAACGGGCGGTGGTGATGCGTTGACCGTCGGCGGGGAGCACCCGGTGGCGGACGGACTGATCCGGCTGTCCGTCCTCACCCAGTCGGCCTTCGCCCGGATGGCCGAGCGCCACGGGCTGCCGGGCGGGCAGGCCAGGCTGCTGTGCGTGCTGGCCGGCGGGCCACGGGGCATGTCCGAGCTGGCCGGCCTGCTCGGCATCGAGAAGGCGGCGCTCACCGGGCTGGCCGACCGGGCCGAACGCCGCGGGCTGATCGCGCGGACCGCCGTGCCGGGCGACCGGCGGGCGCTGTCGGTCGCGCTCACGCCGGAGGGGCGCGAGGCGGCGAGCGCGTTTCACCGCGACCTTTCCGCTTCGCTGAGCCAGCTCACCGAGGTGCTGCCGCCGGGTGAACGCGCGCGGTTCTGCCGGAGCCTGGCCCGGGTGGCCGCCTCCGCGCCGTGGCCGGCGGCTGGTCCTGGTGTTACGGCTTGACCGCGACTGTTACGGCGCGACCGCGGCGGCGCGGTGTCAGCGAACTCGCAGAAGAACATCGGGTGGTGCAGGGCGCGGGGCGACTCCCGGTCGCCCCAGAACCGCTCGAAGTTCCGTAGGATCCCGGCCAGGTCACCGTCACGGACGCGGTCGATGACGACGTCGATCATAGGGCGCGCCCGTCGCGGGGAGCCATGACGGCGAGCGCGTTGGCGTCGCTGGCCCTCGCGTGCAGGAAGTAGTCCGCCCATTCGGCCACGTCCGGGTAGGACGACTGTTCTCGTATCGCGGCGCACGCGGCTTCCGGGTCGTAGGCGGTCCGTCGCATGATGACCGCGCCGTCCGCTAGCAGCGCCCAGTGCGCGCCCGCTCGGCCGTACGGCATGCCCACGCTGCCCGGGTTGATGATCTGCCTGCGGTGCGCCAGCCGAGTGAAGGGCATATGCGTGTGGCCGCAGACCACGGTCATGATCTCGCCAGGCAGGCCGGCCAGGACCTCGGCCCACCGGTCGAGCCGCGAGTCGACGACCACGACCTCCTCGTCGTCGCGCGGGGTCGCGTGGCAGAACAGCACGTCGCCGAAGCCCTCGACGGGCAGCGTCACCGGGTAGGGCAACCGCGCCAGCCAGTCCACGTGGTCGGCGCTGAGCTGGCGCGCCGCCCACGGCGCGATCGGGTCGGGAATGTCGCCGGCCTGGCCGCGCGCCAACTCGACCAACTCACGGTCGGCGTTACCGCGAACCCAGGTGACCCGGTCGCCGAGGCCGAGCAGCCGGTCGAGCACCCGAACGGGCTGGGGACCGGCCGCGATGTCGCCGGTGAGCACGATGCGTTCGGCGGCCTGGACGGCATGATCGGCCAGCACGGCGTCGAGCGCAGGCAGCACGCCATGGATGTCGGACAGCACGGCCACGGAAGCAACCATCGTCACCACGGTGCCCGTCCCCCCGCGCTGTCCGCCACCCGTCTCGCTAGCGGCGTAACCCGCTAGGGCCCGGTTTGCTGCGCGCTTGCGGCGCTTGCGTGCTGTGCGGCGCGGTCGGCTTCCTCGCGCTCGCGTCGTTCGGCGGTTTCGCGGGGATCGTGGATGGTGGTGGTCTCGCCCGGGGGCACGTCGGTGTGGTGCTCCATGGTGTAGAAGCGCAGTGCGTGCCCGTCCGGGTCGAGCACCTCGGGCAGGATCCAGCCCAGGCTGGCCCGGTGCACGCCAGCGTGCGGCTGGCCGAGGCCGTCCAGCTTGCGGGCGAGATCGTCGATGGCGGCCTTATCGGGCACGCCGATGGCGAAGTAGTCGAATCCGGCGGCCGCGCGAGCCCGGTCCGGGTCGAGCCGCAGGCCGAGGTCCGGTCCTCCGGCGGGGTGGGCCAGGGCGTAGCCCATCAGCGTGCCCTGCTCGACAAACTCGACCTGGACGTCGTAGCCCAGTCGGCTGCGGTACCACTCCAGTGACCGGGCCAGGTCGGTGACCGGCAGCTTGAGATGGTGGATTCCGGCCAGCGCCGGTGCGTCGGTGGCAGACACGTCCCCTCCAATGCAGTATATAAATACTCATTACAGTTATACTGCATTGTGTGACTGGAGACGTCAACCCCCCTAGTGAGGGCGTTACGCTGCGGCAGGCGCAGACCGCCCTGACCGAGCAGCGCATCCTGGCCGCCGCCACCGAGTTGTTCCTCGCCGACGGCTACGTGGCCACCACCCTGGAGGCGGTGGCCCGGCGCGCCCGGGTGGCCGCGCGCACGGTGTACGTGCGGTTCGGCAGCAAGGCGGCCCTGTTCAAGCGGGTCGTCGACGTGGCCATCGTGGGCGACGCCGAGCCGGTCGGCGTGCTGGACCGGGACTGGATGATCCAGGCCATGACCGCCCCGACGCTGGCCGGGCGGATCGCCGCCGGGGCCGCGGTCGGCCGGCAGATCATGCAGCGCACCGGGGCGTTGTTCGCCGTGGCCCAGCAGGCCGCGGCCGTCGAGCCGCTGATCGCCGGGTTCTGGCAGGAGGGCCGCGAGCAGTCCAGGCACGGGCAGGAGGTGTTCTGGACCCGCCTGGCCGATGACGGACTGCTACCCCCGGGCATCGACCTGACCTGGCTCATCGACACCGCCAGCATGATGGCCGCGGCCGAGACCTACCTGCTGGCCAGCCGCATGCTCGGCTGGGACCTGGACGCCTACCAGGACTGGCTCACGGTCACCTGGACTCGCCTGCTGACCGGGCCCGCGCCGCCGTCACGGCGGCTGTGCCGATGACCTCGATGGCGTCGGCGCGCCGGGGCGTGCACCATGACGGCAGCAGGATGTGGGTCCTTCCGCACGAGCCGCATCGTGCCCGCTGCGGGCGCGGCCTCGCGGTCTTCCCGCCAGGCAGCCGGATCACCCGCTGCCGGGCGGGGCAGGGGTGAGGGCGAGACCGGGGGGTGGGGACGGGGCGGGTTATCCGGCGATTTCGTAGTGGGTGATGGTGGAGGGCTCGAGCAGGTAATGCTCGTCCTCGGGGTAGAGGACGGACTGTTCGATGTCGGGGCCGGCGAAGCCCTCGATCGCCTCACGGGAGTCCCAGAAGCTCAGCGCGATGATCTCGGCGCGGTCTCCGTCGATGCGCGACATCGTCCAGGCGCCGCGGTTGCCGGGGGTCCGCTTGTACTCACCGCCGCCGGTCGCCTCGATGTACTTGATGTACTCCTCGACATGCCCGGCGCGGATGACACCGCGCCATACTCTGGCGATCATGGTTCCTCCGTTGGATTGGGTCGCCGCGGACGGCGGGCAGCTGGACGTAACCGGCCAGTGCCGACTGGTCCGTCAGCTTATCGGCGATCTCCAGGCCGCGATCCGGACCGTACGCCATGCCGACGGCGACGGCGCGGTTCAGCTCTACGACGGGTGATGGCGTCAGATAGGCGAGCACCACGTACAGCGCGGCAATGCGCTCCCAGTCGGTGTCTTCCACCGACGCCGCTCGGGCATGACAGGCGGCGATCTCGGCCTGCACCGCGTACGGACCGGGCGCGACACCGAGCTTCTCCGCCCGGTCCAGTGCCGCCAGGCCGCGCCGGATCAGCAGCCGGTCCCAGCGCAGCCGGTCCTGATCGGGAAGCAGGACCGGCTCGCCGCCCGGGCCGGTGCGGGCGCGGACGCGGGACGCCTGCAGCTCCATCAGCGCGACCAGGCCGTGTACCTCGATCTGCTGCGGCATCAGGCCGGCCAGTAGCCTGCCGAGCCGCAGCGCCTCGGCGCACAGCTCGGGCCGGATCCAGTCCTCGCCCGATGTCGCAGAATAGCCTTCATTGAAGACCAGGTAGATGACTTCCAGCACGGAGGCGAGCCGCTTGGCGAGCTCGCCCGGCGCGGGGATGACGAACGGCACCTTCTTCTCGGCAAGGGTTCGCTTGGCGCGGACGATGCGCTGCGCGATCGTCGGCTCCGGGACCAGGAACGCCCTGGCGATCTCGTGCGTGGTCAGGCCACCGATCAGGCGAAGGGTCAGCGCGGCGCGGGCCTCAGCCGACAGCACCGGGTGGCAAGCGATGAAGATCAGCCGGAGCAGGTCATCGCCGATGTGGTCGTCCATCTTATCGACGTCCGGCTCCCCGAACGTCTCTGCGCGCGTTTCCATGTCACGGCTTACTTCCTGCAATTTCTGCTCGTACCGCACGCGGCGGCGGACCAGGTCGATCGCCCGGTGCTTCGCCGTCGCCATCAGCCAGGCGCCGGGCCCGTCCGGGACACCCTGGACGGGCCACTGCTCCAGCGCGATCACCAGGGCGTCTTGAGCCAGTTCCTCGGCCGCGCCGACGTCCCCGGTGATCCGGGCCAGGCCCGCGATGAGGCGCGGCGATTCGATCCGCCAGACCGCCTCGATCGCGGACCTCGTGGCCCCGTAGTCAGCCAACGCTTTCCTGCCCCATTACCTGCAGGATGTCGGTCTGCCCTTCCCATCCTGCCCACAGGTCCCGGTGCAGCTTGATGAAGCGCGCGGCCCATTCCACCGCTTCTTCCTTTGACCGGACCTCATAGAGGGCGTAGCTGACGAGTTCCTTGGACTCGGTGAATGGACCATCGGTCACGGTCACCTTGCCGCCCGCCAGCGCGACCCGGGCACCGGCCGCGCTGGGCAGCAGGCCCGCAGTGTCCAGCAGCACGCCGGCTTCGGTGGCTTCGCCGCCGAGTTTCATGATCGCCTCGAACAGCTCGGGCGGCGGCGGGGTCGACGGGTTGGTGCCGGACAGTAGCATCATGTAACGCATCTTGATGTTTCTCCTGTTCTTGTCTGTTCTGGTGATCTCAGGCGACACTTGGTTTTCAGCTAACACTGCGGTACAGGCTGACCGCGACGACGGCGAGCCAGGCGAAGGCGGCGAGGACCGCCACGTAGAACGGCAGCACGATGGCGCTGGAGCCGGATCCGGTGGTGACGCCGGTGAAGCCGGCCAGGAACACGACGCCGGTGATGCGGGAGTAGGTGGCCATGCCCCTGCGCCCCTGGCGGGAGAAGTAGCGGGCGATCACGAAGCACGCCGCGATCAGCGCGATGAACCCGATGCTCGCCGCGATGAGGTGACCGTCGCCGTGCCAGCTGATGTGTGCTGCCTTGCCGGCCGGGGCACCGGGGCCGAAGCCGTCGGCCGGGTCGGCGCGGAGCAGCCCGGCCGCCATCAGGCCGGCTCCGTAGAGCCCGATCAGCCGCGGGCCCCATTTTCCGCCGGCTCGTCCGGCCAGCGCCCGCTGCGCACCGACGGCGAACGCGACCGTCATAGCGCCGACCACCAGGAACGTGGCGACCTGGATCCAGCCGAGCGGGCCGTTGGCCAGCAGACTCGCATCGTCGTGCGCGATGCGGAACCCGTGCCGGGTCAGGCCCTGGACGAGGACCGACACCTCGAAGACGGTTCCCGCCAGGACGCCGTAGCCGAGCAGCGACTTGGTAACACGATCGGCAAGGCAGGGCTTCTGGCGCGGGCTGGCGGTGGCCAGAATCTGGGTGGTCATGGCGGTTCGTCCCTTTCGGCTCGGGGCGGACCGTCTGCTCGATCTGCCCTCTGTCTACGCCTCGAATGAGCAGACGCGGACTCGACAGACCGGCGAGATTATTTTTTGCGGCGCGCGCCAGAGCAGCTCGTGCTGCAGGCTGCCAGGCCGCGCCGTCCTGCAACCCGGACCGCCTCATCCGCCGCCACGACGTCGCCGGTGGCGGACGGGACAAGGGGGATGTGCTTAGTGGTGGACGGCGGCGAGGAGGGCGGAGTAGGCACGGACCAGGGCCGCGTGCTCCAGTGGGAGCAGCGGGCTGTCGGGCTGGCAGCCCTCCTCGACCCACTGATCGGACAGGTCCATCGCCTTGGCCCGGTGCACCGCGGCTGGCCGGACCGCCTCCTCGGGCTCGCCGTAGAGGTAGCAGTAGAGCCGGACCAGCGATTCGACCAGCTCGTCCGGGGTGGTGCCGGGCTCGTGCTGGATCTCGCGGTGCACGCGCCACCATTCGAGCTCGAGTTCAGCCGCCTTCGCCGGGTTGCGTAGAACCGGCGCATGCAGGCCCGGGCGCGCTTGGGGTGGTTGTCGGGGTACGGCGCCCAGAGCTGGTTGGCGCGCAGCACCAGCCAGGCGCCGTGCATGGTCCGGTACCAGTCCATGCCGAAACCCAGCCGGACCAGCCCGATCGAGGCGCGCAGGACCTGAGGCCATTTGCGCAGGTAGTACCCCACCCACGCGCGATACTCAAGGTCGGCGAGGCGGACGGGATCGAAGGACCGGAGTCGCGTCGGCGTGCCCAAGCTGACCTTTCCAGTGCCCATGAGCTTCCCTCTCCCTGTCCGCTCCCAAGGCTGTTCCCCTTGTATCCTGGCCTTACGCCCTCCCGATCCTGAGCCGGCACGCCGAAATCGGTATGAACCGGTTACGGCTGGCCCACGGGAGTGTCGGCCATCCGGCCCCACTCGGCCCACGAGCCGTCGTAGACGCGGACGTGATCACGGCCGAGCAGGTAGCTGAGCACGAACCATGCGGTGCAGGCACGCCCGCCGATCGTGCAGTACGTGATCAGTTCTTCCCCGCCGTCGAGGGTGATGGCGGAGAAGATCTCGCGCAGGTCGGCGGCGTCCCGGAACGAGCCGCGCTCGTCGTACAGGCCGTCGATGGGCTGGTGGACCGCCGACGGGACGTGACCGGCCCGGCCGCCCGGCTCCAGGCCGCCGGAGGGCCAGAACCGCTCGCCCCGGTACTCGTCCCAGGTGCGCACGTCCAGCAGGATGCGGCGGGGACTGCCGATCGCGTCTCGCACAGCCGCGTGGTCGGCGCGCAGTCGCGCGTCTGGCCCGGGCAGGACGTAGCCAGCCGTGGCGGGCTCGGACGGCTGGCTGCTCACCGCGTGGCCTTCGTCCCGCCAGGCGTTCCGTGAGCAGTCGAGGATGCGCACGTCGGCGTGGCCGTAGAGCTTCATGAGCCAGAAGCCCAGGGCGGGTGCGTAGCCGTAGAACACGATCGTGGAACCCGGTCCGATACCGGAGCGGACCAGCAGGCGTTCGGTCGCCGCGGTGCCGATGAGCTGGTAGTCGGCGTCCTTCAGGTCACGGTAGACGTCCCATAGCACGGCTCCGTCGATATGCCATTCGTCGTGGGCGCGCCTGCTCACGTCCACCTCGACCACCCGCACCGCGGGGTCGTGCAGGTGGGCGTCCAGCCATCCGGCGTCGACAAGGACGCCGTCATCGGCGGCGGGCGGCCGCGCTGGTTCGGTCAGCGCCGATCGGGTTTTCATCTGGGGCCTCCATGGGCAGGGCGCGGTGTCTCTGTGACCGCGGGGCGGGGTGAGGTGTCAACACAG
>WNGM01016050.1_pt1 | contig 11340 bp, 14 predicted proteins | sample 5400571 | NCBI WGS metagenome assembly WNGM01 (sample SAMN13153378, study PRJNA577476) | soil metagenome | isolation source: 100 cm soil or saprolite under Garry oak tree replicate 2 | place: USA:California | collected 2016-06-15 | reverse complement strand
GTCTACATTGCCGCGCGGTCCGCGGGGGGCCGCCAGAAGCCACGGGCCTGGTCCCGCGCGCGAAGCTATGACGTAGGATATGCGGTGTCACATCCGACAGCGGGGACTCCTCGAAGATATGCTTCCAAATCAAGCCGCCCTCCTCCGCTTCAAACCTGACGTAACTTGATATGCGCAATCTCCTCCACCAGCCTGAATGCCGACCGCGTACGTAAGTCCCAAGGTCGTCATGCCGGTGCGGTCGCGAGTCGGTGCCGTACGCGCCGTCCATCAATTCGACTCCGCGAGGAAGGCTCGCACGCCCACCGTACCTGCTCAAGGCCTCCGACCCGGTCTTGAAGTTGCCTGCGCGCATTCGCGATGCTGCTCGATCGAACATCAGTCGCATTGTGGCGCGCTCAATGTGCCCCCTTTTGTAGGCCCGGACGTTGGTCCGTGTCGCCGGAAACCTTGGTCGAACGTTTCGAAGCCACATCGGGAGGTCTCGATGATTCCGGCTTCGGCCGTCCAGCCGGAATCGCGAACAATGCCGCCGTCCTCGACGACAACGGGTGTCTCCGGCATATTCGAGGGCCCAAATGCCTCGTCGATGATCGGAGCCAGCGGACACCGCTCTTCTGACGGGCGCTCTTATAGAGGGCTGCGGCGGCACAGAATGCAGCAATCCTGCCCACGACGTTTTCGTTGTCCGGCGCGACGATGGGCGCAATCAAACGAGCGCACGTTCGCGCGCCTAAAGATCGCGAATCGCAAAGTCGATTGTCTCGCAACAGCCGAGTCCGCCCGGAAGAATCACGGCAACGTCAGACCCGCTGAATATTCCAAGCCGTCAGTCTGCGCTCCGCAAGCAAAATGATGAGGTTCGCGGCAGCTCCGAGAAGTGCGAGCAAAATGATGGCTGCGTATAATCGGGGCGCATTGAAGGACCGTGCGGCCAGCAGGATCACATAACCGAGGCCGCCTTGTGCGGTCAGCATCTCGCCAAGAACGGTCAGGATGAGCGCCAGCGATACAGACACACGCAATGCGCCGATCACGTCGTGCGTCATGCTCGGCAACCCGATCTTGAAGACGAAGGCCGACCGAGAAAGGCCAAGGCAGCGTGCAACCTCGCGCAGGCGCGGGTCAATCAATGCAAATGCCTGAGCCGCGGAGAGCAATGGCGGCCACACCGAACCAAATATCACAACCAGCAGGACCATCCCGGGCCCGAGACCGAGCAGAGAGATCGCGAGTGGGGCGATGGCAGATGGCGGCAACGGCCGTAGGAACTCAAGTGTTGGCTCGACGTAGGCGCCGATCGTCGGCGAAACGCCAACCAGCGTCCCGAGTCCGATTCCGAGAAGACTCGCAACGAACCAACCTCGGAACATCAGCGAGACCGTGTCGCGCAATTGATCCAGCAGATCACCATGAGCCAGTCCCAAGCGTAAAGCCGACGCGGCGGCCCACGGGGTCGGCAGGAAGGCCGGCGAGATCGCACCACTCGCGGCGGAGAAATGCCACACCGCAATGATGACGAGCACACCGACGAGCCCCAGGCTCATCGCATGGTTGTTGGGGACCGAGCTCACGACTGGCGTTGCTCCACGTTGCTCCACCGCACAAAGAATGTCCGCTGAAATTGAAGAAAAATGGAATTCATTCCCCAGCCGATCACCCCGACCCAGAATAGCATGGCCAGCATCGTCTCGGGATGCAGCATCTGCTGCGAAACGATCAGCGCGTAGCCCAATCCTTGCGGATTGGCAAATATTTCGACCGTAACGGCAACGACCAGCGCATAAGCCGCCGCCAGGCGGGCCGCGGTGAAGAGCCCCGGCGCCGCGGCAGGCAGGACGATCGAAATGATGGTCCTTCGGCGCCCGAGGCAAAGTGATCGCCCGACCTCGAGCAGCACGGCGGGAACATTGGCAACGGCATGTTGCGACAGAATCAGGACCGGCCATAAGGTCGCAATCGCCACGACAGAGATCTCCATACGAAATCCGCGAGGAAGGAGACCTCGAATGCGCTGCGGGATATGCCGAGCAGGATCCCGAGCGCCAAGCCAAACCCGCCCCCGAGCGCCAGTCCGCCAGCAGCTGCGGCCAGCGTCTCGAAGGTCGCGTGCAGAAGACTCCCATCTGCCATGGCGACCACACTCGCAGCGGCGATCTTGGACGGGGGAACAAGAACATCGCTGTCGGTCACGGTCTGGCGGATGAGGAGTTCAGATGCCACGACGACAATGGCCGGGAGCACCCATCCGCGCCAATTCTTCACTTATGGAATTCCGCCATGGTCGCAAAGAGTTCTCGCCGCAGGCGCAGGAACTCCGGATGCTCGCGCGTTGCAAGTTGGTGGCGCGGGCGCGACAAATTCACCGATACAACACGGGCAAGGCGCCCAGGATTGGTGTGCAGCGCCACGACCCGGTCTGCAAGGTAAATTGCTTCCTCCATGTCGTGGGTCACAAAAAACGTAACGGTGTGCCGCTCGGCCGCCAGACGGAGTACCTCGTCCTGCAAAACTTGGCGCGTCATTGCGTCGAGCGACCCGAATGGTTCGTCCATCAGGAAAATGCCCGGGCTCTGAGCAACGCATCGGGCGATCTGCAGGCGCTGCTGCATCCCGCCGGACATCTGTGATGGATATTTGCTCGCGTGTTCGGCGAGGCCGAGCGTAGAAAGCAGCCGTAAGATGATCTTGCCGCGCTCGGCGGCGCAGATCCCGCTCGCCTCCAGTGCGAGGGACACATTACCATAGGCGGTGCGCCAGGGAAGCAACGCGCGGCCGTAGTCTTGAAAAACAATCGCGATATCGCGGGAGGGACCGGCGATGGGCTTGCCGTTGATACGGATCTCTCCGCAAGTCGGAGAGATCAGGCCCCCGATCAGACGGAGCAATGATGTCTTGCCACAACCGGAAGGGCCCACGACGCAAACGAACTCTCCGGCCCCGATTGTCAGGTCGATCCCAGAGAGGACGTCGCGGCCGCCGAATGCCAGACTGACGCCCTCAATCTCGATCATTGCCAATCTCAATGTGCAATGAACGCAGCAGGATCGGGTTTCCTGCTCAACAGTTCCTGCCTGAGCATGATTTGGATCCACGTGTCGAGCCGCTCCGGTGTGACCTCCGCAACTACCGGCGGTAGATAGACATTGGCAAGGATTTCGGATGGGTATTTTAGATACTCGCCGACCGCGAGTTTAGCCGCTTCCGGATTGGAGATGGCAAAGGCTGCGCTCTCCGCGATGGCCTCCCGAAAAGCCTTGATTGCGGCAGGGTTGGCTTCGGCCCATTTTCGCGTGGTGACGTAAATACTTGTAGGCATTCCTTCCGGGAACTCTTGAATGAAATATGAAAACACGGTGCCGGTCTTGGCTTGAACGATACGCGTCGTCATTGGATCGGCGCTGATGACCACGTCGACGGTGCCGGCCTTCAGGATGTCGTTCATCTGCGGGAACGGGGTCTCAACGAACTTGACCTGCTTGTAATCAACACCATTTCGATCCAACCACTCGCGGAATAGGATGTGCAGCGTTGCGCCAAGCCCGGGAACGCCCACCCGTTTACCCGCGAAATCCTGCGGCTTGCTAATACCCGCCTCCGGCTTGACGACAACCGCGTAGTTTGTCGCCTTCTTGCTGGTAGATGCACCGCCCGCGGCGGCGACCAGGTCGAGGCCGCCATCGATCGCCTGCAGTACGATCGGCGTGCTGGGTCCAGCGATCTGTACAGAATCCGACTGCACGGCGGCTGGAAGTGTCGAATTCAAGGGGATGAGTTGAAGTTGAACGTCCAGCCCGTGCTTTTTGAAGAATGCCTCCTTTTGTCCGACATAGAGTGCGACGGAGTCGGTACTCGCGGTGTACCCGATCTTCAACGCCGTGTCGGCTAAAGTTGGTGCGATCGCCACCAAAGCGAGGAACGTGCCAAGAGCAACCGTCGTGTAGTTTCCTATTCGCATCCCATTTTTCTCCGGTTTGAAGAACAGCGCGTCGTTGCCTCCGTCAAGCGGGACAACGGTGGGGCTGCTCGTCCGCGAGGGGCGGCGAGGATTTTGAACTGGCCCCAGCCAATTGGCGAATTCCCGCTGCCACGAAGGGCACCACGAGTGCCACAACCTCTTCCAAATTGGTGTTGTCACACAGTCCTTCAGACAGCCGTGCGGCCCGATTGTTCCTGGCGTGGACTTGGGCACGGACACCAAGGGCGAACAGGTAGGCCCACACAGCATCGGCTCGAGACAACTCAGGCTGCACCAGCATGAACTCGTCGATAAATCGCCTGGCGATGCCGTCAAAATATTTCGTCATGAGCGCCTGCGAGCGCTCGTCGCTACCGATAGTGATCGCCAAGATCATCTGAGTATAAGCGGCGACCGTGTTGGGCGATCCACCACGCATGTATGCGTGTGGCGCGTAGAGGACGTGGAGCAACTGTTCGAGGGTGGGAAGACCATCGGCATGGAGTGCGTCCAGCAGCTCAATGCGATACTGGTTGATCGCCGAGGAGCGTCGTTCGACGACTCTCTCGTAGAGGTTGTCTTTGGTCTCAAAATGGTAGTGCAACAGGGCTTGGTTTACACCAGCTCTCTTGGCGATCTCGCGCATCGCCGCGCCTTCGTACCCATGGGATGCAAACACCTCTTCTGCCGCATCCAGGATCGCCTCTTGCGTCGCGCTCGCCATTAAAACCCTACCACCATACCAATCAACCTCAGAGTGTGCAGCGCGTCAAGAATTTTGAAGCTGCCCGTTTTGCATAGGAGCCCCGCACTTGGACCCGCCCGACTTAAACTTGACTGAGCGATTAAACTGACCGATTAATTAGTACCTGAGTACCTGACAGGTATTCGGTTCGCCACCAGAGTGCACGAGGCAGATCTTGCCTGCTGCAGCGAGCCGGAAGGGTCCGCATGCAACGTCGGATTGTCGATCTCTCCGTGCCCCTGGAAAACGGTGTCCCCGCCGATCCGCCGGGATACGAATTGTCGATCGAGTACCTTGGGCACAAGGATACCCTCCATCTATGGACAGAGCGGTATAGGGATCTCAACCCGCAAGCGCTCCGGAACGGTGAGGCGTTTGCACTTGAGCGCGTCCACCTCTCGACGCACAACGGAACGCACGTCGACGCGCCGTGGCACTACGCGTCATCGATGACGAACGGCGAGCCGTCCGCCAAGATCGACGAGATGCCGCTCGAATGGTTCCTCGGCCGAGGTGTAAAGCTCGATTTCCGACGGTTTCCGGACGGATACGTCGTCACGGCAGCCGATGTCGACGAGGAGCTGGGTCGTATAGAGCACACACTCGAGCCCTTCGACATCGTCCTTGTGAATACCTCGGCCGGCAAGAGGTATGGCCTGAACGACTATATCGATTCGGGCTGCGGCATGGGCCGGGAAGCGACGCTCTACCTTACGTCACGCGGCGTTCGGGTGGCCGGGACCGACGCTTGGTCTTGGGACGTGCCGTTCAAGTTTATGGCCGAGCGGTTCGAGAGGACCGGCGACGTTTCCCAGATTTGGGAGGGACATCGGGCGGGGGCGGAAATCGCGTACTGCCACATCGAGAAGCTACATAACCTTGAGGTGTTACCGCCAAACGGCTTTCAGGTTGCCTGCTTTCCCGTGAAAGTCCGGGCGGCGTCCGCAGGATGGACTCGGGCGGTGGCAATTGTTCATGAGTAAGTGGCCATCAGGAAGCGTGGAACTCTGCTTCCGAACAAGGGGATTGGTCTGAAGGTCCACAGATGAGCAACAATAACGCTGAAGACCACGGGAGGGAGCGGCGATCCTGAGGCCGAGGCCGTTCAATTGATCGAGGCCCTGTCGTTCAGCCTCTCGTCAGTCGAGAAAGCGATCTTGGCCGCGCCGACTCCGAACTTGATCGGCCTCGGGGTAAAGGCCCGATTGGCCGCTGAGGCAGTCTCCGACTACTGGGGCCGGCCCCTCGATCATTTGCCCCGAGAGGCAAGAGCAGTCCGTTGCCTTATCGAGGACGTATGCCGGGCCGCCGGCCTGGCGCTACCCCGTGCAGAGCCCCCTGACACAGCTGGGTTTGATGCACCACGGGGAAAACCGCGATCGACTGCCAAGCGAGGCGCCCGCGACCATCGTGGCGGCATCTAACCGTATGCTTCCCTCCGTCGCCGCGGGCAGCAGGAAGCTGTCACGGGCGACAAAGCTGTCGCAAAGTCAGTTTCCTCGCACCGGTTGCAGTTCGCATCCTCTGAGGCGGACATATCGCTCTTCCAAATTTAGCTTGCCCAAATTCATCGATTCTGCGGACTTTACCGACTGAAGAATCCTCCAATGCGAAAGGCCTGGATTGGAAATCTGGGCCAAGCCGTAGTGACGCTCGGGTCGACTCGTTTGCGAGGATAGCTGTTCATCGTTTGGGCACCGCTCAACCTTGGTAGTTTCGCCGGTCCACAATCCATGCATCGATTGCGCGTCAATGCGACGAGCATGTGTATGTCTGTTGTCTGTATCAGCTGGGAAACGGCACATCTTCATGCTGAGGCATGGATATCGCATCACCGGCTCAGGCATCGCGTTTTTGTCGACCGACTGGGATGGCAAGTGCCCAGTTATCGTGGCTTGGAGTACGACCAATTCGACACCCCAGCGGCAACATATGTCGTCTGGCTCGACGGTGAGCGCCTGGCTCGTGGCGCGGCACGCCTCATCCCCACGACGCAGCCCTACATGGTGAAGGCGCTATGGCCTGAGCTCATCGATGGCGATCTTCCGCAGACCGATCAGATATGGGAAGCAACCCGGTTCGTATGTGATCGAAATCTCAACTCCGAAACGCGGCGCCGAATCGTGGCGGAATTGATTTGCGGATGCCAGGAATTTGGGATTGCGCGAGGAATCTCAAGATATCTTGGGGTGATGCCGGTCGGAATCTTCAGGCATGTCATAGCCGCCGCCGGCTGTCCGGTAACGCTGCTTGGTCCCCCCAAGCGCATGGGCAATCATGACATAGTTGCCGCCTACATCGATGTGTCGCCAAAGACACTTGCGGTGGTGCAACGGTTCAATGCTGAGCGCAGCAGCGCCAGCAAAATGGGCAACACAGCGGAAACCCAGCGCAGAGGGCTACATCGAAGGTCGGAATCGCCCTGATGAGGACGACGTCATCCAACGTCCAGCTCGTGAGGCGTCAATTTGGGCAGCCATCGCGTCGCCAAGGTCGAGGAAAAAGCACCAGCCGACTGATCGTCCGCTACTCGACCCAAATGTCGTGCCGACTTTTCGGCTAAGTGCTTAATACATCTACAATCTATGATTGATTCTACACAAATTGCGATAGACCGCATTCTCGAAACCGATCGTCGGCGTATCGAATTCGCGCATACCTCAAATCTCAATTGTCATGAAGTACACGCGGAGGTATATGATACCTTAAGGGCGGGCCAACGTCCCCTGGCGGCGCCTTGCGGCGAGCTTGGCGTTGCGATGGTGGGGCTGTTTCATGTATGTCGCCGATTTCATCGAACGTTCGAGCGGAATAACGTCGCCACAGGAACTTTTCGAGCTTTTGGTCGAAGCTGCTCGGGATGAGGGATACGATCAGCTGGCGTATGGCGCCCTCACCTATCGGGAGCCGTTCCATTTGGCCGAGCATCCACCGCTGGCCATTGCGCTTAACTATTCCGAACAATGGCAGAACCGCTACGCTGAATGTCGCTACGGCGAAGTCGATCCGGTGGTGGCCTTTACGCCGCGGATCGCTCGCCCTTTTTTGTGGGACCAGCTCCGAGACCGAGGCCGTCTAACTCAGAGGCAACAATTGGTGATGAATGAGGCACATGAAGCTGGGTTGAGAAACGGAATCAGCGTCCCGCTTCACGGCCCCTTGGCCAGAGTGGCTGTCGTTTCGTTCGCGTCCCAGTTTCATGACGCGGACCCACAAGCATGCCTCAGCCACTTCAATGTCCTTGCGTCGTTGTTCCACGTCGCCTTTACGGCGATCGTTCACGGCGCCGAATTGGATGCTCCATCGATCGCTCCCGGCCACGAATTGGATGCTCCATCGATCGCCTTGTCCCAGCGCGAACTAGATTGCCTGAACTGGACGGCGCAGGGCAAATCCTCTTGGGATATTGGGATGATTCTGGCGATCAGCGAAAATACTGTTAGTTTTCATATCAAGAACGCCATGCGAAAACTTGGCTCGACGAGCCGAATAGTCGCTGTCCTCAAAGCGGTCCGGCTTGGTCTCATCAGCATGCCCCAGTTTTAGTCAAGCAACCCGCCCAACAATATCAGCACCGAAAGCGATTCCCGTCTCGCAGACCGACACCGCGAACCAGTCGCGCTTGCGTCAATCTTGCCGGAGGCACTCGTCGTCGCAATCTTCGGCACGTAGTTGGCGCTCCAGCCACCGTGCCGCGCGGTCGGCCACTCCCTCGGGGTGAATTCCAGCGGCTACCAAATCGAGCTGCGGCGCCCCGATGGTGAGCCATTCGCCGACCGCACGCGCCCACCCCGCGGCCGGGTCGATCGCCAATAGTGGCGTCGCCAGCACGTTCCGTGACAAGGGAAGCCGCCAGACTATTCCCGTCAGCAGGCAAACTTCATCCTGGGCCACAATCGTCCAGTGCTCAACAAATCCCGACCATTCGAGCACACGGGGCGATGGTGTTGAACCGCCACGCAGACAGCGAAGAACTTCAGAGGCGAACAACAGATCAGCCCGACGTTCAGACCCCCCTTTGCCGAAGCCGTAGAGCGGCAGCTTGCTGCAACGCCGCGCCGCGCATGATCCTCCCTCGAGGAACTTGCCGACCGTCTCGTTCGTGTACAGAGCAGTTTGCGTATCCATGCGATCTCTCGCGCTCAATGTCAGGCAGGACATCGAGCGCAGCATTTGGCTAAAGGCCGTTACTTTCCTCCAATGTACCAAGCGTCAGCAGCCAAGTGGTCACCGAATGGCTTTGCCGATGCGCCCCCATTGGCTGGCATTGTTTCGAATTTGCCTGTCGCAGTGCCGCCAGATACTGCCAAGGTAGGTAGGCGGACCAATATGCCAGGACGAGCTATTCTGTTCGTTGAAGTAGAAGCGCCTTTGTCGAGACGACGCACGAGATCCGGTCACGCTCGTCCGGTGCCACCGGTAGCAGGTTTGGACTGACACCGCGTTGGCTCTTTGGGGTGCCACAATCGGGCGCGCGGTGGCTGTACGAACGGTTACCTCGCGCTCTTCATCCGAGACTGCCGAGCGTTGCAACGTCATGACGATCCTCCGATCCGCAACCGGGCTTGCGGCTATAGCGGCGACCCTTTCGAGCATCGCCAATGGCGCCCAGCTCGTCGCAACCCGGCTTGTTGTCCAGCACCATGACCCAGTTGCGGTAGCTTTGCTGCGCTATGCGATCGCGTTCGCATGCCTGGTGCCGCTCTTGCGCCATTCGTCGCGTTGGCCGACACGTCGGGACTGCGCGATCATTCTCATGCTGGGCGCGATCGTAGCCGGCATTTGTCCGTGGCTCCTGACCCTCAGCATGCAGTATACGACTGCCTCGCGCGGTGCGCTGGTGATTTGCACCAGCCCGCTGCTGACGCTGACGGCGGCCGCTTTTTTGGGTTATGAAAAATGTACGGTTCGCCGCCTCGCTGGGGCATTGTGCGCGTTATTGGGCGTCGTTGTGGGATTATCCGACCGGCTGTTGGCTGGGACAGCGCGGTCCTTCATCAACTCCGGCGACGCCATCGCTCTGTTCGCCACGATCCTGTTGGCTCTATTTAACGTCTATGCCGGCACGATGCTCCTGCGCTACCGCGCGACCACGATCGCTCCGATTGCCACGATTGGCGGTCTCATCGTACTTTTCGGGCTCGCTGCTGCCCATGGCTCGCTAACAACGATCCCGTCGCTGACGGGCCCCGACTGGGTTGCCCTCTTCTTCTGCGGCACGGTCGGGGGAGCGGGGGTGCTGCTGCTCTGGTCGTGGGCGATTGAACATGCCTCGGCAGGTCGCGTTGCGATCTTCGTGACCGCGGCACCGATGTCCGCCGCGATCACCGGGGCCATTGTCCTTTCCGAACCTGTCACCGTCCAGCTCGTTGCCGGAACGGCCCTCATCATCGCCGGAATTTATCTGGTGTATCGGACCGCAGAGCCAGCGACACCGCAGCCGCGCGCCACCGATTTCGATCGCGCCCACGCGGCTCAAGCTGCCAGTGCCACGCCCAGCTCATCGGCCTTAGGGAAATTCGGACAACAGTTTCGCACTGGACTGGGCCTCCGAGGAAAAATCGATGCGGGGAATCGCATCCAGCAGACTCTTCGTGTAGGGGTGCTGCGGATCCCTGAACAAATCGTCGACCATTCCTTGCTCGACGATGCGGCCGCTCTTCATGACCATGACGCGGTCGCACATGAGCCGAACGACGTTGAGGTCATGGCTCACGAACAGGTAGGACAATCCAAGCGTCCGCTTCAGCTTGTCCAGTTGGTTGAGCACGACGGCCTGAACCGAAACATCGAGCGCTGACGTCGGCTCGTCAAGCACGACCAGCGCCGGATAAACCGATATGGCCCGTGCAATGCCGACGCGCGCCTTCTGACCGCCCGAGAGCTGATGGGGGTATCGGCCAAGCAGCGCGTGAGGGAGATCCACAAGATCACAAATTTCCCTGATACGCCTGCCAAGCTCGGCGGGCTGTCTGATCTGCTCCAGCCGCCGCAACGGGTCGGCGATCGCCTCGAACGCCGTCCGGCGTGGGTCGAGGCTGGCGGCCGGGTCCTGGAAAACGATCTGTACCAGTCGCCGCTTGGCCGATTTGGCAAAAGCGCGGGGATCCGCATTGGCAATCTCTTCACCGCTCAGTTGGATCGAGCCCGCGGTCGGCTTGACCAACTTGGCGATCAGACGGGATGTCGTGGTCTTTCCCGATCCGGACTCTCCGACAAGGCCGACACATTCGCCCTGCGCCACATCGAAACTCAGACCATCCACGGCGCGAAACTTGTTGCCGCCGTCATCGTCCGAACGATATCGCCGTCCCAGAAAACCCAGCACGGATCGCGGCGCGCCGTGCAAAGGATATTCATGGGTCAGGCCGCGGACTCTCAGAACCGGCGTCTCAGCCGCTCTGCCAGGTTTCAAGGTACGCACAACGGGTGATGAAACCTCGAATGGCTGTTGCTCAGCGGCCGGGATCAGATCGATCAGCTTGGCGTGAGCCTGCGGCGTCGCACTCAGGAGTCGGCGCGTATACGCCTGTCTCGGATTCATGAAAATCTGCTCGGTAGGCCCCTGCTCCACGACGTGCCCGCTCTGCATGATGATGACGCGATCGCAATACTGGGCCGCCAGCCCCAGATCGTG
>WNGM01009952.1_pt1 | contig 11349 bp, 11 predicted proteins | sample 5400571 | NCBI WGS metagenome assembly WNGM01 (sample SAMN13153378, study PRJNA577476) | soil metagenome | isolation source: 100 cm soil or saprolite under Garry oak tree replicate 2 | place: USA:California | collected 2016-06-15 | reverse complement strand
TCCGCACCGGCCTTGGTCATGATCCGCGCGGTGCCGGGCCCGGCCGGTGCCGGCGTAGGATCCGCCGCACCGAGATGGCCGACACCCGACCATCCAGCTTGCGGCACTCCGCCGGCGAGCCGGGCAAGCAGGACGACTACCGCTGTCATACTGAGCCGGGTGTGTCTACGGCTGGACCCGGCAAGTAGTGGCCGCTTGTGACGCCCGGCCATACGGCGGGTGGTCGGGATATTCCGACTGAGCGTATACGTAGCCGGCCACCGCGCAGATCAGTGTTGCCGGTCTTTGATCTTGTCGGGCCCAAATTCTCATGGGGTCGCAGCGGGTTATCTGATACTCGCAGGGTCTGGAAGCAGGTCAACGATCACTGCTCCATTCCGCCGGTCAGCGAAGGCCCCGTGAGGAAGCACGCCGGGGCTGCGGTGGGTGCTGCGTCGCCGGGTGCATCGCCCGATTCGGCACGTACGATGCGGTTAGGTGCGAGCCCCCGCCGCGGCCGCGCGGCCGGAATCGGCGCACGGGTGCGAGCTGCGACACGTGAGGAGGGGTCATGTCCGTGCATCCCCGCGCCGGAACGCCCGCCGATTCTCGGGACATCGTCAACGTCCCCCGGGTGGTGCTGTCCTACTACACCGAGCATCCCGACCCTGCCGTGCCGGGGCAGCGGGTCTCGTTCGGCACCTCGGGTCACCGCGGCTCCAGCCTGCGCATCGCCTTCAACGAAGACCATATCGGCGCGACCACCCAGGCGATCTGCGAGTACCGGCGGGAGCAGGGGGTCGACGGCAGCGCCCTGGAGGTCCTGGCCGCGAACGGCGTCCCGGTACTGATCGACAGCCGGGACGGGTACACGCCCACGCCGGCGCTGTCGCACGCGATCCTCAGCCACAATCGGGGACGCACATCCGGGCTCGCCGATGGCATCGTGGTCACGCCGTCGCACAACCCGCCGGACGACGGGGGCTTCAAGTACAACCCGCCCAATGCCGGCCCCGCCGACACCGACGCCACGCGGTGGATTCAGGACCGGGCCAATGCCCTCATCGCCGCCGGTCTCAAGGAGGTCCGCCGCATCCCGTATGCCCGGGCCCGCGCCGCCGACACCACCGGCCTGTACGACTACCTGGCCGCGTACGTCGACGACCTGCCGGCGGTGCTGAACATCGACGCCATCCGCAGCGCCGGTGTGCACATCGGCGCCGACCCGCTCGGCGGGGCGAGCGTCGCCTACTGGGGCGCGATCGCCGAACGGCACTCGTTAGACCTGACGGTCGTCAACCCTTCCGTCGACCCGACCTTCCGGTTCATGACGCTGGACTGGGACGGCAAGATCCGGATGGACTGCTCATCGCCGTATGCGATGGCTTCGCTGATTTCACGGAAGGCCGATTTCCAGGTCGCGACGGGCAACGACGCCGACGCGGACCGGCACGGCATTGTCACCCCGGACGCGGGGCTGATGAACCCAAACCACTACCTCGCGGTAGCGATCTCGTACCTGTTCCGGGTTCGGGGTCACTGGCCCCGTGACGCGGCGATCGGCAAGACCCTCGTCTCCTCCTCCATGATCGACCGGGTCGCCGAGGATCTTGGCCGGCGTCTGGTCGAGGTGCCGGTGGGCTTCAAATGGTTCGTACCGGGTCTGCTCGACGGTTCGGTGGGTTTCGGCTGCGAGGAGAGCGCCGGCGCGTCGTTCCTGCGCCGTGACGGCAGCCCATGGAGCACCGACAAGGATGGCATTCTGCTCTGCCTGCTCGCCTCCGAGATCATCGCAACCACCGGGCGGACCCCGAGCGAGCACTACGCCGACCTGACAGCGCGCTTCGGGCAGCCCGCATATGCCCGCATTGACGCCCCAGCCACCCCAGAGGAGAAGGCGATCCTCGGCAAGCTGTCGCCGCAGCAGGTCAACGCCACCGAGTTGGCCGGCGAGCCGATCACCGCGACACTGACCACCGCGCCCGCCAACGACGCCCCGATCGGCGGACTGAAGGTCGTCACCCGCTCTGGTTGGTTCGCCGCCAGGCCCTCCGGCACCGAGGACGTCTACAAGATCTATGCCGAATCGTTCGACGGCCCGGAGCACCTGGCCCGGATCCAGGAGGAAGCGCGGGCTGTGGTGTCGGCAGCCCTCAAGGGCTGACAGCGCCTTCACCCCGACCCGGACCGGGCGGCGCGCTCCGGGCAGACACAACACATGTCCCGCAGGCTGAGTTCGTGGTAGGCCACGCGCACCAACGCGCTGTACTGCTATCCGGTGCCGGCGAGGCGAGTGGCCGGTGCAGCCCGACATCGTTGAGCAGGTACCGGTACGCTCGTGTACTCGCCGGGGTGCTGCGATCGACCTGGTGTTGGACCGGGCCAGTCAGAACCGCTCACAGTTGGTGTTCACTACCGCCCGCGGCAGGGACGCGATGTTGTGGCAGTCCCCGCGAACTCGTAAGCAGGCCCGCCGGACGTGCGGACGCCCACCGCGCGGGCGGCCGGCATCGCCGAACTGGAGATCGTGGTCGACTCCCACGAGCAGTACCCGTACCGGTTCGCCGGCCAGCAGGTCCGCGAGGTGCCCCGGCGTTACCATGCGGCGACTACGGGTTGGTCCTGGAAGGGCGGCTGGTCGCGGCGGTGGAACGTAAGCTGCCTGACCTGGTGGCCAGCTTGACCAGTGGCAAGCTGCGGCCGACCTGTCCGCTCTGCCCCGCGCCGCCGTGGTGGTAGAGGACCGCTACCCGCCGCTCCATGATCGTTGTCGTCCGGGTACCGTCGACGGCGGCCTGGACGTCGGTCGTCTCGACCATGCTGCCACCTCCCGCCGGGGGACGCCGATGCGAGTCCGGCGAGCCTGCCGCCGTACCCGCCGGCCGCAGCCGGCGGCTACGTTCGCATCCGGCGTCCCGGGTGTTGCGCAGGCGACCAAGGCGACCTGAGGACCGCTGGCCGCGGCGACCAGCCCGCCCAAGGAGGTGTGAGCGTGAAGACCGACATCGTGGTGGTCGGGGGCGGCGCCGTTGGTGCGGCGGTCGCCTACTTCGTGAGGCTCATCGACCCCGGTACCGAGGTCTGTGTCATCGAGCGCGACCCCTCGTACCGGCTGGCGTCTACGCCGCGAGCATCCGGAGGCGTGCGGCGGCTCTTCTCCTTGCCCGAGAACATCGAGCTGTCGAAGTACAGCATCGCGTTCTTCGAGGACTTCGCCGAGGCCATGGCGGTGGACGGTGTGAAGGCCGAGGTCTGGTTCAAGCGGAACGGCTACCTGTTCATCGTCCCGCCATCGGCGCTCGACGTGCTCAGGCGCAACTTCGACACCCAGCGACGGCTCGGGTGCAACGTCAACTGGCTGGAGCCTGACGAGCTCAAGCACCGGTTCCCCTCGATGAACGTCGCGGACCTGGCCGCGGCCGTGCACTGCCCTGATGACGGCTGGCTCGACCCGCACGGCGTGCTGATGGGCTTGCGGAACAAGGCACGGTCGCTGGGCGCCGAGTTTCTGGCCGACGAGGTCACCGGGCTGGTACGCACGGGGAGCAGTGTCACCGGCGCGCTGCTCGGCTCCGGCCGGCGTATCGACGCCGGCCACTTCGTGAACGCGGCGGGGGCGTGGGCGAAGGACATCTGCGCCATGCTCGACATCACCGTTCCGATCGAGCCGCTGCGCCGGTTCGAGCACTACTTCCAGTGCCAGGATCCGATCGAGCCGCTGCCCTTCATCAAGGACACGCAGCGGCTGGCCTTCCGGCCGGAGGGCAGCGGCTACACGGGAGGCGTGCCGACGCTGGCGGAGCCACGCGGGTACAACTTCGACGTCGACCACACCTACTTCGACCACGTCGTGTGGCCCGCCCTGGCGCATCGATTCCCCCAGTTCGAGCGGACCCGGTGCATGAGTACTTTGCCGGGCCTGTACGACCAGAACGACTTCGACGGCAATGTGATCATCGGCCCGGGGGCAGGTGGGCTCGGCAACTTCCACATGCTGTCCGGCTTCTCCGGTCATGGGCTGATGCACGCGCCCGGCTGCGGGCGGGCCATGGCCGAACTGCTGCTGAAGGGGAGTTACTCAACCATCGACCTTGCGCGATTCGGCTGGCAGCGGCTGCTCGACGGTACCCCGCTGCGCGAGCAGGGAATCATCACAACCATGGGCAGGCGGTTCGACTACATCGTCGTCGGCGCCGGGGCAGCCGGCTGCGTGGTGGCGTCGCGTCTCAGCGAAGACCCGATGGTCAGCGTCCTGCTGGTGGAAGCCGGCGGCTCCGATCGCAGCCCTATCATCGCGATGCCCGCGGCGCTGCCGTTCGCCTACCAGAGCCGGCGGATCGGCTGGGGCTACCAGTCCGGTCCGGAGCCCCACCTGGGCGGTCGGACCATCGACGAGAAGGCCGGACGGGTCGTCGGGGGTTCGACGTCGATCAACGCCATGATCTACAACCGGGGCAACCCCCTGGACTATGAGGGGTGGGCCGCCGACGGCCTCACGGACTGGGATCACGCCCACTGCCTGCCGTACTTCCGCCGGATGGAGACATTCGCCGACGGCGCCGATGAGTGGCGCGGCGGCGACGGGCCGATGCGGATCAGCCGCTGCCGCGCGAAGCACAAGCTGTTCGACGTGTTCCTCCGTGGCGGGGAGCAGGCAGGCTTCCAGGTAACGCCGGACCACAACGGGTACAAGCAGGAGGGCCTGCACATCGCACAGTCGTTCATCCACGACGGGCTGCGCTGGAGCGCCGCGCGCGGTTATCTGCGGCCGGCGATGCGACGACCGAACCTCCACGTCATGCTGAAAACCCTCGTCGCCAAGGTCCTCATCGAGAACGGCGCCGCGATCGGGATCGAGATACTGGACCGGGGACGCCGTCGGCGCATTGCCAGCGACCGCGAGGTCATTGTCTGCGCCGGCGCCCTCAACACCCCGAAGCTGCTGATGCTGTCCGGAGTCGGGGACCCCGACGAGCTGTGCCGTCACGGCATCGAGGTGGTGGCGGAGGCCCGCCACGTGGGCCGCAACCTGCAGAACCACCCCGGCGTCGATCTGCAGTACGCCACCAGGCACGCCGACTCGCTGACCGCGCAGCTGGGGCCGATCGGGCGGGCGACCCTGACGGCGGAGTGGGTCTTGCGGAGGCAGGGGCTGGGTACGAGCAACTTCTTCGAGGCCGGGGCCTTCCTGTGCACCCGCGACGATATCGCCTTCCCCAATATGCAGTACGAGTTCCTGCCCCTGACGCGCCAGATGAAGAATGGCCGGCTCATCCCGATCCCGGGCTTCCAGCTCTGGATGGACCTGTCGCGGCCCGAGAGCCGCGGGGCCGTGCGGCTGATGTCCAGCAACCCGGCCGACCAGCCCTCGATCGTGTTCAACCATCTGGAGCGTCGACAGGATCTTCAGGACCTCATCGACGGCGTCCGGCTCGCACGGACGCTGATCCACCAGCCTGCCTGGGACCGGTACCGCGGAAAGGAGCTCACTCCGGGTCCCGACATCGTCAGCAACCGGGACATCGAGACCTTCATCCGGCAGCGGACCAGCACCTCCTACCACCCCTCGGGCAGCTGCCGCATGGGCGTCGACGCCGACGCCGTCGTTGACGGCGACGGACGGGTCAACGCGGTCCGCCGGATGCGGATCGTCGACGCCTCGATCATGCCGCGGGTCATCACCGGGAACCTGAACGCACCGGTACTGATGATGGCCGAGAAGATCTGCGACCGGATTCACGGACGGCCCGCACTACCGGCGTCCGATGCGCCGTTCCACCGGGCAGCCCCGGCGTGACCAGCCCACCGTTCATGATCCCGCCGGGAGGGAAGCGGACTACTTTGCCGCTGACCGCTCGCGCTACAGCCCGACCGTCGGTTCCTTGCGGACGGGCTCCGACGAGGTCGCCGCCGGCAGGTCTGGGGCACGCATCCGCCAGGCGTCGGTGACCAGTTCCCGCAGGCGTCCGAGGTCCACCTGTGCCAGCCGCAGCATGACCAGCGGTAACCCGTCGTGGGCAGGCGTGGTGAAGAAGACCTCGGGCTCGCCGAGCAGCAGAGCCTGCTTCTCGGCTTCGTCGCCGACGTACAACACCGCGATGTGCCGCTGCGCTTCGCCTCGGGTCGGGTCGTGCTCGTCTGCGCGTTGAGCCTGCGGGCCGGCGGCATTGCGGGTAGTGGCGGGATGCGGCTGCGGCGACCGGGCGGCGGGGAGCGTCGGGTGCGGTCGTCGGGGAGGTTCAGGGTGGCGGGGCGAACACGATGTGGCCCTCCACGTGTGCGACCGCCGGCCCGTCGGCGATGTAGCGCAGCGGGCAGTCGGTACCGGTGCAGCGGAGGGCGCTGGTGAGGGCGCCGGCCTCGCTGACCATGATCAGGTCGCCGCTGCGGACGTCCATGGTGGCCAGGTCCGCACCGGACAGCCGCAACACGGCGTCGCTACCCGGGTGGGGGTTGCCGGGTGAGCGGCGGTCCGCGACGTAGGCCGACCAGCCGCGGCCGAACCCGGCGGGCACGAATCCGACCGTCTCCACGCCGATGTCGCCGCCGTGCGGCAACGGTGAGGTGGCCACGAGCCGGGCTGCGCCGTCGGGGCCGAAGGCCCAGACCTTGCCGGTCTTCTCGTCGGGTGCGATCAGCTCGCCGCCGAAGGCACCGAAGGACAAAGGGGCCACCTCGATGCCGCCCTCCACCGGCGGCTTGTGTGCGGCGATGGTGCTCACGTGCCCCGCGCAGTCGATGCCGAACAGGGTGGTTTCCCCCTGCGCGACCGCCGTCACCAAAAGGCGGTGGCCGAAGCGCCCCACATCGTCGAAGGCGATCCCGTACGGCGTGGCGGGTAGGTCGGCCAACCGACGTGCCTGTCCGGTCGCGTCGATGCCGATCACCCCGGTCTTGCCGGCGGGCTCGAGGGCGTAGACGGTGTCGTGGTGAAACGCACAGTCGGCACCGGCCACCTGCGCCTGGCTGGCCAGCGCGAGGTACGGCTCTTGCGCCGGATCGGTGGCGTAACCCCCGCCGCCGCGCGCGAACGGGTCCGGCTGGCCGCCGGGGTGCAGCAGGGACAGGTGGCCGCCGGCGGCGACGGTCAGCCGTCCATCGCTGCGCGGCCCGGTCAGGTCCACCACCGCGGCGACCTGCAGGAACGCCGACCAGTGCAGCGGCCCGGGCGAGACCGGCGGCGTGGGCGAAGCGGGCGGCGCAGGGGAGCCGCCTGACCCTCCACACGCCGCCAACCACAGCAGCAACCCGATGAGCAGCACGGCAGTCTTACCGCCGCTGACCCGACGTCCGGTGTGGCACACACCGACGAGCCTAGCTAGAAGGAACCCGACGCGACGCGGGAGACGGCGTCGGTCGCCGCCCCATGGGGTACATGGCCTTCAGTCGCGTCCGACTCCGAGCATCACCCGGCACGCAACGTGGTCCATGAAGGGACTGGTGGCGGGACGGCCGCAGCGCGGACGACCTCGGGCTGGCCCGGGATGTCGGTGGAAGAGATCAAGACCTAGGTCAAGACCGGCCGACCAGGCAAGTGGCCCCGGCCGGCGCGCCTCCAAGTGTGAGCCCCGATCGCCCGGAACCTGGCATATGACGTGACCGCCTTCAAGCGGACGAAGACGATCGCGCTGAGCGTGAAGCTGCTCACGTTCGGCAAGATAGGCACCTTGCTGTCGGCACGCGGAGACGGGGTGCCAGCGCTGGCCGTCTTTCCAGGGACGACAGCCAGCGCGACCTGGCGTTCCTAGCGCACAGCTATGTCGGCTGGCAAGCTCGCTCTCGGGTTTCCAACGCGCCAAGAAGGACAACCATGGCTGACTCGAGTGACCCTATCCGCCAGCGCCTCGTTGACGAGGCACGCCTGCTGCTGCCGGAACTGCTGGAAGCCTCCACCGCCTACCGCGCCGCCAAGGCCCGCTACCGGCGCCGCCGGGAAGTTTTCGCCGCCAGCATCAATCAGGACATCGAGGTGGGGCAGGATCGGTTGGCCAAGAAGGCCATCACCGACTGCAACTGGTACGGGTCGGAGATGGAACGGCTGGCCACGACCCTGCTGGCACTGATGACCGCAACGGATCGGGGACGGCACAGCCCCGGCGGCCCGCCGCGGACGTGATCATGTCAGTGCGACCTACCGGGCCGATCATCTGATCAACATCACGTGCTGTTTCGAAGCCCGCTTTCGAACGGCTCAACGCCCAGACCACGTGGAGCGAGGCTGGCCGCCCGCTTCAACCCAAACCCCGAGGAGCAGGGCCACGTATGTCTGCCGTAGCGCGCACGGCGGAGGAGGAGTACGTGGTGCGAACCGCGGTCCCTTGCCGGCGCTATTGCAGCTGGCTGCGGATCACGACGCTCGCGCCGGCGGCGATGAGCGCGATCAGGGCGGTCGAGGTCAGTGTCCAGCCGGTGTTGATCAGGCGATGCTTGCGTAGCACGATCTTGGCTAGGCCGTGGACGTTGTAGGTGAGCGTGGTGAGTTCAAACTCGTTGTCGGCAACCCGCAACTTGTCGACGACCCACTGCCAGCGAAGCGTGGCCAGATGGCCGAAGTACCAGAGTCCCTCCGGGCGGTAGGTTGCTTCGTCGTCGGGAACGATGCCCAGCTGCTTGAAGTCTGTGCGGATGTTGTAGTCGTGGCGCGATTGCAGGCAAGCCGTAGCAGCCGCGATCGAACCGCAGACCGCGGCGACCGCCACCGCTAGGAAAACCCACGTCTCGGGTCCGATGACGGAACGGGACCTGCCATGCTCGGGGACGCTGCCGGACACCAGGCCAAAGGTGATCGTCACGAACGCACCGTTGACGGTGAGGATCAGCTGCGCCTTCGACTCGGCGATCTTGTACCAGTCGATAGCACGGTCGTACATACGGCGCGCGTACTCCACGTTGGGTGGTGCGGACGAGCGTCCTTCTTCCGGCACGTCGTTCATCGGCGCAGAGTAAGCCCTTGAGACCACAGAGTGAACCCGCCGGTGTAGCCGCGGCCGCAAAATCGTCGTGACGAGGCTCCTGACAGTTCCGCTCGGCGGCGCGAGGATCAGCCAAGTAGATCGCTCCCTAACAATCGGAGCGGCTCGTGAGCAAGGTGACCTTGTTGGACATCGCCCGGGAGTGTGGCGTGTCGCGGGCCACCGTGTCGCTGGTGCTGCAGGACAGCTCGCGGGTGTCCGGCGAGACCAGGGCGCGGGTACGGGAGGCCATGGCCCCGCTCGGGTACGTCTACAATCGCCGCGCGGCCAACCTCCGTACCCGCCGGTCGATGATCGTCGGACTGGTCGTCACCGATGTGCGCAACCACTACTTCGCCGAGCTCATCATGGCGGTTGAGCTGGCGCTGCACGACTGCGGATACATTGTGCTGCAAGGGTTCAGCCACGACGAGCCGGACCGGCAGGGTCTGCTGCTGGCCGCGATGTCCGAGTACCGGGACGACGGACCAGACGTGGGCCGTGATGGTCGTTCCGCTGGTCGTCCCAAGGACGCCACCGCCGGTGTGCGGCGGCGTCGCTGGCCGCTGGAGTGTGCGAGGCTGCCGGTGTGGATCCGAACGCGACCGACGACCCGCGCGGTCTGCGCCGGGAGGATTTCCTGGTGCACCGGCTGCTGCCCACCCGCTGGTCGGATGAGGACGTCTACGGCCACGTCAACAACGTGATCCACTACCTGATGTTCGACACCGCCGTCAACGGATGGCTGATCGAGGCGACCGGTGTCGACATCCGCGGTCTGCCGGCGATCGGGCTGGTCGTGGAGACGTCCTGCCGGTACTTCGCCGAGCTGCGCTTCCCGGATGTCGTGACGGCCGGAATCGGCCTGGAGCGGCTTGGCGATACCAGCGTCGTCTACCGCCTGGCGCTGTTCGCCCCGCACCGGGACGGGCCGGCCGCGGTGGGGCGGTTCGTGCACGTCTACGTCGATGCGGTGTCCCGCCGGCCGGTCGCGATCCCCGACGAGATCCGGGCGGTGCTCACGCCGTTGACGAAAGTCGCCGACGAAAGGGGCAACGGTGACCGCTGAGACCGTCTTCACCTTCGGCGGCCCGAACCTCAAGTTCGGACCGGGTGCAGCCGACGAGATCGGGTTCGACGTCAACCGGTACGGGGCCCAGCGCGTCCTGGTCGTCACCGACGCGGGGGTCGCCGCGACCGGCGCGCCGCAGCGGGTGGTGGCGGCCATCCAGCGGTACCCGATCGAGGCGCGACTGTTCACCGACGTTCATGTCGAGCCGACCGACGTGTCGCTGCGGTACGCGGTCGAGGTCGCCCACGCGGACGGGCCCTGGGACGCGTTCGTGGCGGTCGGCGGCGGGTCGAGCATCGACACTGCCAAGGCGGTGAACCTGCTCACCACCAACGGCGGCGACCTGATGGACTACGTCAACCCGCCGGTGGGCGCCGGCCTGGCCCCGACGCAGCCACTGGCGCCGCTGCTTGCCGTACCGACCACCACCGGTACCGGTTCGGAGAGCACGACGATCTGCGTGCTCGACGTGCTCGACCTGAAGGTGAAGACCGGCATCAGCCACCCCGCCCTGCGTCCGGCGATGGCCGTCGTCGACCCGCTACTCACGCTCACCCAGCCCGCCGGGGTGACGGCCTCGGCCGGGATGGACATCCTCTGCCACGCGCTGGAGAGCTACACCGCCAAGCCTTACAACGCCTTCGACCGCAAGGCGCCCGAGCAGCGGGTACCGTACTGCGGCGCGAACCCGATCGCCGACCTGTGGGCCGAGCGGGCCCTGGGGTTGCTGGCCGGCGCACTACGTCTGGCCGTTCGCGACGGCGACCTGCCCGACGAGGCCCGCCTGTCCGCCCGGACCGACCTGGCGCTGGCAGCCACGTTCGCCGGCCTGGGCTTCGGCAACGCCGGCGTGCATCTGCCGCACGCCAACGCCTACCCCATCGCCGGCGGCGTGCGGGCCTTCCACCCGGCCGGCTACCCCCAGAACGAACCCCTTGTACCGCACGGCATGGCGGTCTCGCTCACCGCCCCGGAGGCGTTCCGCTTCACATTCCCGGCCTGCCCGCAACGCCATCTGCGGGCGGCCGAGCTGCTCGCCGGCCCCGACGCCGCCGGCCCAGCCGCCGGCAACCCGGCCGACCGGCTGCCGGCCGTCCTCATCGCGCTGATGCGCGACATCGGCATGCCCAACGGCATCACCGCGGTCGGGTACCGGGAAAACGACATCGACACCCTCGTGTCCGGCGCGTTCCGGCAGCAGCGACTGCTCGCCACGTCGCCCCGACCGGCCGGCGCGGCCGAGCTCGCCGGCATCTTCCGCCGGTCGCTGACCCTGTGGTCACGGTGATCGGCAGAGCGGGCAACCGTGCGGGCGGCTCGGGCCGAAGAGGCACAGTCCGAAACCGA
>WNGM01004230.1_pt1 | contig 11351 bp, 12 predicted proteins | sample 5400571 | NCBI WGS metagenome assembly WNGM01 (sample SAMN13153378, study PRJNA577476) | soil metagenome | isolation source: 100 cm soil or saprolite under Garry oak tree replicate 2 | place: USA:California | collected 2016-06-15 | reverse complement strand
GGAAATTTTTCCTTCGTATAAAGCGCTGACGGAAGAAACGCTGAACCGCAGATCGGCGCCGTTTTGCGAGAAGGCGGATACTTCGATGCCGTAAACACCCTGATCCAGGCTATCGATGGTGGCCTTGAACGCGCCGTCTTGGGCCTTTGAAATGTGGAGCACGAGATGCAGAACCGCGTCGCCGGCCTCGAGAGATCCTGCCCAATTGCCTTCGAGGGTGTCGGGAGCGTGAGGCGGCTTGTGATTGGCGGCAACTTGAGCGCTGGCAGGGCCGAAGAAAACGTTGCACAAAAATAAAGACGCGAGCGACGAACGAATGAGAATGGACCGCAAACAAAACCTCCCACGGGCCGCTTCCCTAATAGATGAGTTCGCGAGGAAAAGAGTTGGCACCGGGCTGAAGCATAGAAAACGATTTGTTCACGAAGGCCGCGTGGGGTCTCGGAGTTTTCACGCGAGAAAAAGGCGGCGCTTGGAATTCGCAGCCAGCGAGTTGCGCTTACGCAATCAGCTTACTTTCCCCTCTTCGCATACCAATCGGCGTTGACGGGCGTGAAACTGTTCCATTTCTCGGGCAAATCTTCGAGCGCAAAAATGGCGGTCACTGGACACACCGGGACGCATGCGCCGCAATCGATGCATTCCGTGGGATGGATGTAAAGCTGCGTTTCCGCGGCGAATTCCGGCTCATCCTTGCGCGGATGAATGCAGTCCACCGGGCAGACATCCACGCAGGCGGTGTCTTTTGTGCCGATGCAGGGCTCGGCGATCACGTAAGCCATTCGAGGTCTCCTTTGTCAAACGACAGGCCGGGGCTTTTGTGAAATCGGCGACCGGCAAAAAAGTCCTTATATCATGGGGCCGCCGGCAGCAACAAGCAGCTAAGAGTCATTGTACGCGGGGGGAATGAGTTTCTCAACCGGGAGGGCAATGGATAGAATGAACATGGGGGCAATGATGATGAGCTTGCGAAGCGGATTGGTATTGTTGTGGTTTCTGGCTGGGGCGGGTGCGCTCGCCGCCCCTCAAACACCAAAAACAGCGGCGGCGCGCGATCCGGCGCTGATCGACGCGCAGGGGTACGAAAAGCTGGTGCAGCAATATCGCGGAAAACCGCTAGTGGTGACATTTTGGGCGACGTGGTGCGAGCCTTGCCGCGACGAATACCCCATGCTAAATGAATTGGCCAAGCAGTATGCGCCGCAAGGATTGAAGGTCGTGGGTGTGAACCTGGATGATGACGGGGATTTGATCCTGATGCGTCGCTTCATGGCGCGGTACAAGCCAATTTTTCCCAACTACCGCAGGAAACCGGGCGAAGAGGAAACGTTTCGTCAGGCAGTGCTACCGGGTTGGAATGGTTCGCTGCCGGCTTCGTTTTTCTACGCGAAAGACGGAAAGCAGGTAGGAAATTTTATCGGCGAGCGCAACCGCGAAACGTATGAAGGAGCGATTCGCTCGTTGCTTTCTGGCTCCAACTAGCGCTGACTGGAAGCGCTGCCTAAATTCTCGCTGTCCGAAATTCCTCTCGGAGGCCGGTTGTGCTCAACACCAAGGGCAATCGAATCACGTATCTTGGCCACAGCACGTTTTCGCTGACGACGCCATCCGGGCAGGTGGCGCTGATCGATCCCTGGACGATGACAAATCCGTGGTGCCCCGAAGAACTGAAGAGTCTGCAGCGACTGGACGCGATCTTCTTGACTCACGCACACACGGACCACATGGGCGATTTGCTGACGCTGGCCAAACAGCACCGGCCCAAGATTGCCGCGATGTTCGAGACGTGCCTGTGGATCGAGAGCAAGGGATTCGCGGAGGAAACCTGCCCGATGGGAAAGGGTGGCTCCCAGAAAATCGGCGATTTCGAAATTACGATGACCCACGCGTTTCATTCGAATTCGATCGATGACCATGGCGTGCGCCACTATGGCGGAGAGCCTGCAGGTTATATCATTCGCATGCCAGGCGGGTTCAAGGTGTATCACGCAGGGGACACGGCGCTTTTCGGAGACATGAAATTGATTGGAGAGCTCTACAAACCGGACCTGGCGATGCTGCCGGTCGGCGACCGTTTCACCATGGGGCCGAGGGAGGCCGCGTATGCAATCCGGCTGCTGGGCGTCAAGCACGTCATTCCCATGCATTACGCGACATTTGCTTTTTTGACAGGAACTGTGGAAGAGCTGCGAAAAGAGACAAAGAAGATCAAAGGGCTGAAGATTTACGCGTTGAAACCGGGGGACAAATTATGATTCGTAGCGAAAATCTGCGCAGCGGGTACATCCAGGACGATGTCGAGGAATATCTTTACAAGCTGCTGCCGGAGCGCGACGCAGTGGTGTCCGAAATGGAGGCCTATGCCGAGGAGCATCGCGTTCCCATCATTGGGCCGGCCGTGGCGCGGCTGCTGGCGCTGCTCGTACAGGTTTCGGGCGCGAAGCGAATCTTCGAGATGGGGTCCGCGATCGGATATTCGACCGTGTGGCTGGCTCGCGCGACGGGCCCACTAGGCAAGGTATTTTATACGGATGGAGATCCCGAAGACGCGAAGCGCGCTGAGGTGTACTTCCGCATGGCAGGCGTGGCCAAGCGAATCGAAGTGAAAGTGGGGGACGCGCTCGCGCTGGTGAAGAAGACGCCCGGCAAGTTCGACCTGATCTTCAACGACATCAACAAGCACCAATACCCCGCTGCGCTGCACGCGGCGCTGCCAAAGCTGCGGCGAGGCGGATTGCTCATTACAGACAATACGATCTGGTCGGGCAAAGCCGCGCGGCCTGCCGCGGAGGACGATAAGGACACGAAGGGTGTGCAGGAATTCAACCAACAGGTGTATGCGTTGAAAGAGATCTTTCCCGTGCTGATCCCGCTGCGCGACGGAGTCACCGTCTGTAGAAAACTGTAGCGCGGTTTAGGCTTGGCACCCTGAGAAAACAGCCTGCACCCACAGTCGTACCAGCAACCTCGTTGTCAGAGAACGTTATCCCCCAACGACGCGACGAATTGCAGTAAATCTAGCTAGAAACGGCTAGGATCGAAAGAAATTGCGGAGGATGAAGCCGACATTGGCAGGACGCTCGGCCAAGCGCCGCATAAAATAGGGGAACCAGTCGTTGCCAAACGGAATGTAAATGCGCAGGCGGTAGCCATCCTTCACCAGGCGGCGCTGCAGATCGGTGCGGACGCCATAAAGCATCTGAAATTCGAAATCGTCCTTGGAGATGCCCTTCTCCGCGGCATGGCGAATCGTCGCCGCAATCATGCGCGGATCGTGCGTGGCAACGGCATGGTAGAAGCCGCTGGAGAGCAGAATCTTCATCAGCCGGATGTAATTGGCATCAACGTCGGCTTTCCTCGGAAAGGCGACATCTTCCGGCTCCTTGTAGGCGCCCTTGCACAGACGGATGCGGCAGCCGCAGGCCAAAAGATCCGCGACGTCCTTCTCGCTGCGATAGAGATAAGACTGGATTACGGTGCCGACCGCCGGATTGCGCGCGCGAACGCGCTTGACGAGGTCGATGGTGCGCTGCGTATAAGCTGAGCCTTCCATATCAACGCGGAGAAAATTATCGAAACTGGCGGCGCGCTCGACGATGGAGAGCACCAGGCCGGCGCAGAACTCACTGTTGATGTCCAGACCAAGTTGCGTGAGCTTGCAGGAAACGTTCGCCTGAAGTTTTTCCTGGGCGATGGTCTTAAAAATCTCAAGATAGGCGTCGCGGGAACATTGCGCGTCCGACGTGCTGGCAACATTTTCGCCCAGATGGTCCAGGCTGGCCATCATGCCCGCGTCATTGCAGCGGCGGGCGGCAGCAATGGCCTCCTCCAAGGTTTCACCGGCGACGAAGCGGCGCGCCATGCGGCGCGTGGTGCCATTGGAGGTGACCCAAGTGCCGATTTTCTTGTTTTCGGAAAGCTTCAGAAGGGTGGCACGCAGCATGCGGGTTAATTATCGCAGCCTGGGAAGAACGAAACTAGTGCCGTTCGAACTCTTGTTTCGTGCGCCGAAATAATCCACCTGCCGCGTCGCATGGCGCGATTTCTTTTTCAACTTATGGGAACGCACTAGTGTTTGTGCTCTTCCAGGAACTTTTCGGCTTCGATTGCGGCCATGCAGCCCGATCCCGCCGCGGTGACCGCCTGGCGATAGCGGTGGTCCTGCACATCGCCCGCGACAAACACGCCGGGAATGGAAGTGAGGCTGCCGTGCTTGGCAAGCAGGTAGCCGTTCGAATCCATTTCCAGCTTTCCTTTAAAAACGGTGGTGTTTGGGTCGTGGCCGATGGCTACGAAAACGCCATCGGCAGCGATTTCTCGCGTTTCCTTCGATTCCGCGCTGCGCAATCGCACGCCTTCGACGAGGCCTTTGGGAGCGAGAATTTCATCGACGACGAACGGCGTGACAAATTCGATTTTCTCGTTCTTTTTGGCACGGTCGATCATGATCTTGGAAGCGCGAAACTCGTTGCGGCGGTGAATCAGATGGACTTTGCTCGCGTACCGCGAAAGAAAGTTGGCCTCTTCCATCGCGGAATCGCCGCCGCCCACCACGGCGATGGGTTTGCCGCGAAAGAAATAGCCGTCGCAGGTGGCGCAAGTGGAAACGCCGTGGCCGATTAGCTCCCGCTCTCCCTTTAAGCCCAGCAGGCGGGCCGAAGCACCAGCGGCGACGATCAACGCATCTGTTTCGTAGGAAAGTTTGCCAGCCGTGATTTTGAAAGGGCGAATGCGAAGATCGACTTCGGTTACGGCGCCGGCCTTGAATTCCGCGCCAAATTTCTGCGCCTGCTTGCGCATATTTTCGATCAGCTCGGGACCCAGGATGCCGTCCGGGAAACCGGGGAAATTCTCAACGTGAGTGGTAAGGGAAAGCTGGCCGCCGGGCTCATGCCCATCAAGAACGAGCGGCTTCAGGTTCGCGCGCGCAGCATAAATCGCGGCGGTGAGACCGGCACAGCCACTACCGACAATAACGACGTTGTGCATTCCCGTTTTCTCCAACCATTAGATTCAGCACTGCGCCCGCCGGATACAGCGGACGGGTATTGTAGCATTCCCCGCCGCGGGCTTCGGAATCCGGCGGCGGCCAAATTGGAGAGCCTTCTTTTTTGGAAGCGCGTTGACGCGCGCGATTGCGTGTGCGTATATTCCAGAAAAGTGGTTGCCCGAGGAGATGATCACGATGGATCCGCGCTATCCGATTGGAACTTTTGAAATGCCTGCCCAGGTCACGCAGGCGCGGCGGCAGCAGGCCATGGATGAGATTGCGTCGTTGCCTGCCAAGATGCGCGCCGCAGTCGCGGGCCTGAACGAGGCGTACCTCGATACACCGTATCGCGCCGGAGGCTGGACCGTCCGGCAGGTAGTGCACCACGTTCCGGACAGCCACTTGAACGCCTACGTGCGGCTGAAACTGGCGCTCACGGAAGACAAACCGACCATCAAGCCCTACGACCAGGAAGCATGGTCGAGGCTGGCGGATTCGAAGTCCACGCCAATCGAGGTGTCGCTTACCCTCTTGACCACCGTGCACGATCGCTGGGACCGGATCTGGCGATCGATGAAACCCGAGCAGTTTGCGCGGCCGCTTATTCACCCGGAGAACGGCGAGCGCACGGTTGACTGGTTGCTCTTCCTCTACGAATGGCACGGCAAACATCACACCGCACACATCACGGAGCTACGCAAGCAAAAAGGCTGGTGAATCAACCGCCCGAGAGGCGTGACGGCAACTCGCGCAAACAAACCAATCCTGTTTTGTCACGTGGCGATTCGTTCGGGACGCGGGGTGGCGTGGTGCAGTGCGGCTCGTGTAGGATGATTCGACACACCATCATTGGACTAGAGGAACGGAGAACGCATGAGCCGACCGGCAGGAACGTACGCCATTTTTGAAACTTCGCAGGGAAACATTGTCGTGCGCCTCCTCGAAAAAGAGGCGCCTAAGACAGTGGCCAATTTTGTCGGTCTGGCCGAAGGCACGAAGGAATTCACTAACGAAAAAACCGGGCAAAAAGAGAAACGGCCGTTCTACGACGGGCTGATTTTTCACCGCGTGGTTCCGCAATTCATGATCCAGGGCGGCTGCCCGCACGGCAGCGGGATGGGCGGCCCGGGCTACAAATTCGCCGATGAGTTTCATGCTTCCCTGAAGCATTCGAAAGCGGGATTTCTCTCGATGGCCAACTCGGGCCAGAACACAAATGGCAGCCAGTTTTTCATCACCGTGGCGGCAACACCCTGGCTGGATAACCGCCACACGATTTTTGGGGACGTTGTGGAAGGCCAGGACGTGGCCAACAAGATTTCCAACGTGCCCCGCGACTCTGGCGACAGGCCACGGACTCCGGTGACCCTCACCAAGCTGCGCATCGAACGCATCGCCTGAGCGAAAACGAAGGCAGGCCATGCTCACGCCAGAGCGGATGCTGCGCGCCACGGTCGAGCTGATTTTCGTGCTGCTCGGCACGCTGGTCGCGTGGCTGGCTTTGCGTGAACGAATACTCGTGGACCGGCACGGCCGAATGTGGCTGGTCCTGGGCATCGTGCTCGTCTTGTGGGGCTTGCGCGCGGTGTACAAGCCGGGCCAATGGTGGGCGCGCTGGGAAAATTGGACCCGAGGCCTTTCGCTCGCGCTCCTGGGAGTCCTGATGCTGGCGATTACGCGCGTCCCATTTGGTTGGGTAGGACCGATGCTTGCGGCAGGAGGCGCGGTTCTGGTGCTACGCGGAATTGTAGCCTTAACGCTCCTCCTCCGGCCACGATGAATTATTCTTGAGGCGCGACTCGCCCGCAGTTTAAGAAGATGGCTTGCGCTTAGTCTGATTCTCTTCGAGATGCGCGCGCAAGCGGCAGACAACGTCATCTTCATGCCCCTCTTCCAACTCTTTTTGGACCTCTTCCAGCGCAAAATGCACGACGTCGTGGTGGTGCAACTCGAGGGGCGCGACCAAATCGCTGAAACGCAGCCACAACCGGTGAAGGAGATTGATTTCATTTGCAGTGAGGTTCGGGGCATGGGGACCGAGGACTTTGTAGAGCTTGTCCCCGTTGGGCATGTGAATTTCAAGGTTGAATTGTGGCTTAGGATCGCCAAGTTTTTCCCAGGCCTCACCGACAAGCCGGGCGTGTTCTTCTGTGCTCTCTCTCGAAGAGCGTCCAACAACAATAGTGCTGGACTGCAGTGAAGTGGCAGCCCGGAGAATACCGTCCCACAGGTCGTTTGCCGCCACAACTGCCAGGCGAATGGATTTGCCCCGTTTTTCGGCCAGTGCCAGTGCTTGCGAGAAAAGCTGCTGCTCAATGCTACCGAAAAGCTGTTCTGCTTCCAGTTCGTATTCGCCGGAGGCCGAGCGGCGCAACAAGCGAACGTGAAGAACCACGACATCCCGGCGGCCAGGCTTCACGCGGTCGAGAACATTGCTCAAGTGATACAAATTAAATTGATTGCTGACGGGAACGAGGATGTTGCCGGGCCGTGCTCCGACGGCTGCGGGAGTGAGTTCGCTTTCCGATTCCAAGTTGAACTGGTCCATCTCCACGTGGGCGGCGCCCATCCTCTTGCGGTGACGCTCGGAAATGGTGAACACGACGTAAAGAAGGACGGAGAAAACGCCGCCTGCCATCGTCGCCACAGGCTTGGTGAACAGGTTGACGACGGCAATGAGAAAGAGCGTACCCGTAATGGCGATAAGGCCCAGAGGAACTTGGACGCCCGCGATCCGGGGGTTGAAGGGAACCTGGAACTCGCGCTCGCCGGGGTGCGTGTAGCGCAAGACGAGCACGGCCAGGCCATTCATCGTGAAGCTCCAAATCACGCCGAATGCGTAAAGGTTCGCAAGGAAGGTAACGTCGCCGCGGCTGATGATGATGGTGGCGATTTGAAGCAGGACGATGATATTGATGATGCGATAGCTGGTGCCAAAGCGCGGGTGCGGTTGACGGAACCAATCGCTAAGCACTCCGTCTTCAGAGACACGGTTGAGGACGCCGTTCGACCCCACGATGGCAGTATTGACCGCACCGGCAAGAATGAGTGTCCCGACGATGACGACGAAGCCATGAAAGATCAAACGCACCAGAAACGGACCTTCCAGATTCATGGCCAAGCCACCGATCAGGTTCTGGAGGAAACCTTGACGTACGTCGTCAGGAATGATCATGACGGCAAAGAACGAAACCAGGGAAGTAAATACCAGGCTGTAAATGAAGATGACCAAACCGGCTTTCTTCAGGTTCCGGAGCTTGGGAGACTCCATTTCGCGGTAGACCTGCGCCAGTGACTCTTCCCCGCTCATCGCGAGGACGGAATGTCCGAGAGCGATGAAGATGGCAATAACGCCAAACGTGTGCGGCAACGAGCTGTGGGCGAGCCAACCAAGCGCGCCCGCGCTAAGGTGGAGATTGCTGGGATACGGAAATGGTGGGAGAGGAGAATGCCGCACGATGATCGTGCGGACGCACCAAGCGATGAGCACGACCACCATGACCGTGACCAGCTTCATAATTTTGAGGGCTTTGTCGCTGGACTCGTGGACGCCCTTGGTGTTTTGCCACCAGAAATAGATGGTGACGAGGATCCCAAAGGAGGCCGCGATGAAATCCACTGAGTGAGGCGAGAATGGGCCGCTGAGATGGAAGTGTTGCGAGGTTTCACTGAGCAATCCGGCGAGGTATTGGCCGGCAGCCACACCACTGATCGGCCCCGTGAGAATATAATCGAACATCAGCGCGGAGACACTGAACTTAGCGAGGCCGCCGCCAAGAGCCTGCTTGACGGCGCGGTACACCCCGCCTCGCACAAACATGCTGCAACTCTCGATATAGACCGCGCGCACGGCATAGGAAAACAGCATGATGCCGAGGATGAACCAGGGCGCAGCCTTGCCGATGTAGCCTTCCGCCTCACCGCCCGCGTAATACGCGGAAGAGGCCAGGTCGTTGAGGACAATGGCGGCGGCGCGCCAGAAGGAAATGAAACTCAGCAGCGCGGTGGTGGCCACCAAAACGCGCGGAACTCCATTACCCCGGCTGCCTGCGGCAGCAGGGTTGTTGGGGATGCTGCTCATGTGTGGATGGCTTTGGCTTGCAGGCTAAAATGCTCGCATTTTTCGAGCGGGAAGTCTAGCGAAGCGCCATCGTGTTGAGAAATGGCCCGTGGATGGCAGACGACCATGCTCCCTCAGAATCGTCACTCATGGGCAACAAGCAAGCCTCACTGAGAATCTCCAGGGCGAGCGCTCTTCACAAAAACGCCTCGAACCTGTGGGCGCAGCAGAAAATAGAGTAGCGCACTGGCAAGCATTAATCCTACGCTACCCCTTAGTAAATCGCCCCTCACAGCATTCACCAAATTTCCTACGACCTGCGTGGCGACGACGATCACCGCGAGAAACCATCCCCAGAAGTGGCGCAAGAACCAGCCCACCCCGGCAAGCGCAAGAATTGTGCCGAGCAGTAGAAAGGCAATGCCGACAGGGTATCCCAAGGGCGCCAGCTGCGTGTATGCGCGTGTATTCAACATCCAGAGGCGGTCGAGAAATGTGCCAGGCCAAACCAGTGTAGTCCCTGCAACAAAGGCCATAACCGTTCCAAAAAACAAGAAGATGCCAATGGCCTTAAATCCTCCGAATGAGATTGTTTGTGCGAGCATGTCCAACCAGCAATGCCTTCCTAAAGGAAAAGGAATCTAGCCAGCCGCGATGCGGAAGGCTTTGGCGCAATCGGCGCACGGGCAGATGCTGCGAAGGTGGTCGTACGCGTAGATGCCCGTGGAGTGGCCGTCGGTAAACGTGATCTGGATGGCGTAGTTGCCCACTTGCGTGGCGGCCCTAGCACCGGGTTTCGGCTTGAACATCGGTAGAGCGGGAGAGGATGCCATACCCGGCGTGAGAGACTTGAAGGCTTCTTTCTTCGCGCGCTCGTCATTGCAGGTCGCGCAGGGACACTCGTCCCGCAAATAGGAAAAATCGTAATGGCTGGCATGGCCGTCGGCCCAGATGATCTCCACACCGGCGCCACTGGAAACGTGAATCTTCACGCTGGCCGGCTTTTTCCGTGGATCGAGGGGAGTGGGCATGTGGGAAGTTTAGAGTGGTCAGTCGTTGTCAGTCGTCAAGTCTTCAGTTCATACGCACAAATCCGAGGCAATTCGCGCGCCCGCTGTGGGGGTCACGACTTTCTCTTTCCGTCGCAGCAGTCGCCCGGAGGTATGGGATTGCCATGCGGGCAGGTTTTCGGGTGGCCGAGGAACGTGCAAATGCGCGTGTCCAGCTCCGGGCTGATGATGTGTTCGAATTTGCAGGCTTGCGTGTGTGCTTCCGTTTCGTCGACGGAAAAAGTGTCTTTGAACAAGCGCTCGGCCAAACGGTGGCGGCGCACCACGTCGCGCGCGCGCTGGCTTCCTGGCGGGGTGAGTTGCACCTCTCCGTTTCGCAGCGCGACTAAACTCAGGTCCGCCATGCGCGAAAGAACCCTGGAGGCAGGCTCATCGGCCACGGTCGAAAGTTTTCCCGAAGCCCCGGAAGCGTGCAGGCGCTCGACTTGAGCGGGCTTCCCTTCCTCGCCGCAAACCCAAATCTGCTCGAGCAGATGGTCAAAGCGAATCTCGTCGTCGGTCGAAACGGATTTGCAGCAATCAGGCGTATCTACCAGCGGGCAATTGAGGGGTTGACCGGGACCATGCACCGCGGAGTCGAAATGCAGGTGGCCGTGTGCGAGTTCGATGCGGCGGTCGGCTTGCCGCGCGATGTCCGGATCGTGCGTGACCATCACGATGGGGTGCCCGGCGTTATGCAGCTCGCGGAAAATCTCGATCACGATCTTTTCGTTGGCTTCGTCGAGATTGCCGGTGGGCTCGTCGGCAAGAATTAGCTTTGGCTGATTGATCAGCGCGCGCGCAATAGCCACGCGCTGCTGTTCGCCGCCGGAAAGCTGCGCGGGCAGGTGCGTCAGGCGGTCGCCGAGGCCCACGCGCTTCAGCGCCACTTCGGCCTCTTTTTCGTCGGTGACGCTGTGAAAATACTGCGCCAGCATCACGTTTTCGAGCGCCGTGAGATACGGCACGAGATGAAATTGCTGAAAAACAAAGCCCACTTTTTCCGCGCGGTAGCGGACCAATTCGCTTTCGCCCAGCTTGGCGAGATCCACGCCGTCAACGACAACGTGTCCGGAAGTCAGCGCGTCCAATCCGCCAAGAATGTTGATCAGCGTGGTTTTCCCCGAGCCGGAAGGGCCCATGAGCGCGACCCACTCGCCGCTGTGCGCCGCGAAGCTAACTCCGTTGAGTGCGTGCAGCGCGCCGTACTGCTTGATCAGGTTGTCAATGACGACCTGCTGCGCGGCAGTGC
>WNGM01008000.1_pt1 | contig 11366 bp, 9 predicted proteins | sample 5400571 | NCBI WGS metagenome assembly WNGM01 (sample SAMN13153378, study PRJNA577476) | soil metagenome | isolation source: 100 cm soil or saprolite under Garry oak tree replicate 2 | place: USA:California | collected 2016-06-15 | reverse complement strand
CCGGCGGAGATCGCGCTCTCCATCTCCGGATTCCTCCTGGTCGCGGCGGCGTGTTCCGCGTTCGCCGGCGAGATCGCGCGCGTGCTCGGGGAGTTCGGCACGATCGCGCTCATGGTCGCCCTGGCGTGCGGCGCGTTCTTCGCGATGTACGGGGCCGGCCGATCGGCGGCGGCCTTCCTGTTCCAGGTGCCGATCTACGTCGTCTGGAGCCTCCAGCCCGCGCTCACGACGGCGTTCTTGAACCGGCGGCTGGAGCCGGGGCAGCGGGCGACCGTGCTCTCGATGGGTTCGTTCGCGTACACCCTTGGGATCGTGATCCTCGAGCCGCTCGCCGGGCTCCTCACGACGGCGACGGACCTCCTGATCCTTGGCCTGTTCCTCGGGCTCGTGACGCTCGGGCCGTGCTCGTACGTCCTCGTACGATGGCGGACGACGGTCGCGCCCTGGCCCGCCGTGACGCCCCTCCCGTCGCGTCTCGTGGCGGGTGCGCAGGTCTCCCGATTCCACCGGCTGTTCGAGCGGCTGAGCCGGCTCAGGCCGTGACCGCAGGAACGGAATCCGAGGGCGAGGTCACCAGGTGGCACGCGACCGCGTTTCCGGCCCCGAGGTCGATGAGCGGTGGTTCCGCCCAAGCCTGAAGCGTCACGTGAATGACGTCGCCCCCCGCTCGGACATCGGCGACTCCTTTCAGGGCGAGGCGCGAATCGCGCTTTTCGGATACGACCTGGCGGACCATCGCAACGGCCACTCCCGGCGAGAGGCCCGGCGCCAGCCGGAGGGCCACGGTCGCCGGGTCGTGCGCCTCGATTCCGATAACCCCGGCCAAGAAGCCTCCCGCCGACAGGGATCTGAGTTCTTCGGTGACCTCGTCGGCGCTCCATCCGCATTTCTCGAACGCCAGAGGGCACCTTGGGTGGAATCGGCATCCGGTCGGGATGTTCACGGCATCCGGTCGCTCTCCTTTGAGGATCGTGCGCTTCGCCAGGTGCCTCGGATCGGGACTCGGAATGACGGAGATAAGTGCCTGCGTGTACGGATGCTTCGGGTGGGAGATGACTTGCTCGGCGGTCCCTTGTTCTACGATCTTCCCGAGATACATGACCGCGATCCGATCGGCCAAGATCCAGGCAAGGCTCAGGTCGTGCGTAATGAACAAGTAAGTCAAGCCGCGCTTCTCCCGAAGGTCCATCATGAGCTGAAGGATCTCCGTGCGTATCGACACGTCGAGCATCGACACCGGCTCGTCCGCGACGATGAAGTCGGGCTCGAGCGCTAAGGCCGCTGCGATGGAGACGCGCTGCCGTTGGCCCCCGCTCAGCTCGTGCGGAAATCGGAGTACGAACTCTTGTGCAGGCCTCAGTCCAGCATCCTCGAGGGACCGGGCCACGAGCGCGGCGATCTCCTCCGGGTCGTGAGCAATCCGGTTCACGACAAGGGGCTCCGAAACGATTTCGAAGACGGACTGTTTCGGGTTCAAGGATTCGTAGGGATCCTGGAAGATAAGGTGCAGCCGTCGCCGAAGGGTCCTCATCTTGACGCCGAGTAAGCCCTCCGTCTCCCGACGTCGGCTGAGGGCGATGTTCGACGCCCCTCCCGCTACGGCAGGGGCGAAGATCACGCCCAGGAGCATCGCAAAGGACTCGGTTCCCCATGCCTTTGCCCAGATCCCGGGCGCATCGAACGGGGCGCCAGGCAGGGTCGCGGGCCATCCCAAAGCCGCTACGATCGGGACCAAGTTGAAGGCGAGGATCGAGAGGAGCGCCAAAACGGCGGGTGTGCGGGCAGACGGCCTCGTCGGAGGCAACGAGGCGATGACTCCGATGAGAAGGCCGCAGAATAGGCTCGCCCCAATGATGAAGCCGGTATCCACAAGGGCTCCCGGGATCCCCGCCGCGGCGAACACGGGGAGGCCTACGCCGAGGACGAACGCCGCAGCGAAGGCTCCCAGCAAGACGAGGATTTGTCGGGTGTCCCACGCAAGCTGTTCCTTCCAGGAGAACGAGTACTTCCGGCGGATCGCATCGATCCGAGCCGGCGCGTCGGGCGCGCCTCCCGAACGCAATTCCTCGTACCGTCGGTACTCTTCCGTGGGGAGCTCGAAGAAGACGTCGCCTTCCGTCGCCTCCACGAGGTGGAGGAGCGCCTTTCCCGTCGTCGTCTTCCCGCAGCCGCTCTCGCCGACGACGCAGAAGACCTCTCCGCGTTTCACATCGAAGGAGACACCGTCCACGGCCCGCACCCACAGGGAGGAACGACCGGCGAGCTCCCGGAGGAGGCTGCGCCTGAGGGGGAACCAGACCTTGAGATCGCGTACGCGAATCAGCGGGCTTCCACCGTCATCGTCCGTGGCGTCACCTCTGGGACCCCGGGGTACAGGAAACACGCCGCCCGGCGGCCTGGCGTGACCTCCGCGAGGGCGGGCTCCGCGGCGGTGCACCGGTCGAATGCGAACTTGCATCGTGGATGGAAGACGCACCCGGTCGGCGGATGGATCAAGCTCGGCACGTCCCCGGGAATGGAGGCAGGCATCGTCCTCTGCCCCCGAATGTCCGGAAAGGCCGCGACAAGTCCCTGGGTGTACGGGTGTTTCGGATCCGTGAACACGTCGACGGTCTTTCCGACTTCCATCATCTTGCCGCCATACATGATCGCGACCTTTTCGCACGTCTCTGCCATCACGCTGAGGTCGTGGGAGATCAGAATCATCGAGAGGTGGAACTCCTTTCGCAGCCGCTCCAGGAGCTCAAGGATTTGAGCCTGAATCATGACGTCGAGCGCCGTGACCGGCTCGTCCGCGATCACGAGCTTCGGGTTGCACGCCAGGGCCATTGCGATCATCACGCGCTGCCGCATGCCGCCGGAGAACTCGTGCGGAAAGTCCCGGCGCCGCTCTCGACTGATCCCGACAAGTTCGAGGAGTTCGCCGACGCGCCGCATCGCCTCGTCATTGTCGACTTTCTCGTGGAGGATGATCGGCTCGGCAATTTGCTGCCCGATGTTGCGGAGCGGGTTCAGGGCGTTCATCGCGCCCTGGAAGACGATTGAGATTTCCTTCCACCGGATCTTCCGGATCCTCAGATCAGAAGCCTTGACCAGGTCCCGGCCGCGGAAGACGATTGAGCCGGACATGATCTTCCCGTTGTACGGCAGGAGGCGCATGAGAGCGAGCGCCGTCGTCGTCTTCCCGCATCCGCTCTCCCCCGCGAGGCCGAGTGCTTCCCCCTCGGCCACAGGCGAATCCGAACAGATAGAATCCGAACACAAGGAATACGAGACACAGGCCCGGGACGACGAGCCACCAGACGTTGCCTCCGATCACGAGTGCGCCGCCCCCAATCGCTTGGTTGATCACCTTCCCCCAACTCACCGTGTTGTAGATCGAGAGCCCCAGGAACGCCAGCACGGCCTCGGAGAGGATCGAAACGGCAACCGTGAGAATCGTGTTCGCGAAGATGAGGGGGAATGCGTTCGGGAAGATGTGCCGCATGAGAATGTGGAAGCGGGACGAGCCGATCATGCGCGCTCGTTCGACAAACAACCGCTCCTTGACGGACAGGACCTGGGCCCGGATCACCCGCGCCGTAATCGACCATCCCGTCAGACCAATCACGAGGATGAGCCCGAGGAGGTCGATGGTTCCGATCCGAGCGGCGACGACAATCATGAGTACCAACCAAGGAACCGACAGGACCACGTCGTTGAAGCGCATCATGACCTCATCGACCCACCCTCCCATGTAACCAGAGATGAGCCCAACGGCCGTCCCAAGCACGCTGGCGACCATCGCCGCGAAAATCCCGACGATGAGGCTAATCTGGGATCCCCAGATGACTTGTGAGTAGATGTCGGCGCCCTCTTCGCTGATTCCTAGCGGGTGTTGAGCGCTCGGCGGGCTGAGCGGGCAGGAAACGCTCGGGACGCAATTGCTCGTATCGGCAACGCGGTCGATCGGACCGTACGGGGCCACCCATGGCGCGAAGACCGCCATGCCGATGAAGAAGACGAGGATCGCGAGCCCGACCATGGCCGTCCGGCTGTGTCGGATGCGGACCCACACTTCCTGCATCCGACGGCGGGCGACCCGAAGGGAGGCCTGGAAAGGGGAGACAACCCCCGGTCGGACTACCGCTTCTGTTGCGCCCATGAGTTCCCCTCACGAGACCTTGATTCGCGGGTCGATCAAGATGAGGATGAAGTCGGAGACGAGGTTCGCAAGCACGATCGCGACGCCTCCCACGACGATGATGAACTGGAGGAGCGGAAAGTCGAGGTTGTCGATGGCCTGGATTGTCTCCCAGCCGATTCCGTAGTAGTTGAAAACGACTTCGACCTGGTAGGCTCCACCGATTACGAAGGCGATGTCCAGGGCGATGAGGGTGACCATCGGTGGAAGACCACTGGGGAGAATGTGCCGGCGGAGGACTTGGCGGTCGCTCAGCCCCTTCGCCTTTGCCGTCGTGACGAAGTCCTCTGTCATGACGTCAATGAGGGAGCTACGCATAACGAGAGAAATTCCGGCGAGCGTGCCGAGCGTGAGGGTGAGAGCCGGCAAAAAGAGGTGAGTCGCAGCGCTCGTCAGGTGGGCTCCGTCCCAGGACCACGGTCCCAGCATGTCATCGTAGTACCCCTGGGACGGAAAGGCGGGCCACCAGGTGAAGTAGTGGCCGACAATCGAGCCCTTCTCAAACACAGCGAGGAGGAGGAAACCGAGCCAGAAGATTGGCATCCCATACAGGAAGATCCCCGTGGCGGTCGAAAGGATGTCGAACGGCTTGCCTCTCTTTTGCGCTGCGATGGATCCGATGACTATGCCGATGACGATGGTGACCACGGTCGAAGTACCCACGAGTACAAGGGTCCAACCCAGGTCCCGCATCAACACGTCGAACACGGGAAGGCCGAGTCGATAGGAAACTCCCCAGTCCAAGGTGAACGTCCGCTGGAGGTAGATCGCGAACTGCTCCCACGGGGGCTTGTCGAACCCGAAGAGCTCGCGATTGTACTCGGCGAGGCCCTGATATTTCGGGTCGCGTGGAGTCAGGCTCAGCGCCGGGTCCCCCGGCATCAGGCGGAGGAGCGCATAGTTCAGACAGATAATCCCGAAGATCGTGATCGCGGCGTTAATGCCCTTTCTGACCATGACCTTCAGGATTCGCGCCAATTCGCGTCGCTCCCGTCATTGTCACGACGTTCCATCTTCCCCATCACGGCGGCGGGGGCGGAGGCGGTGGCCCAGGCGGCAGCCCGCCGGCCGTCCGATCTTCCGCCTCGTCCCGCTTTCGCTCCTTCCGACGACGTAGGAACACCGCCACAGCAGCGATGACGATTGCAGCGGCAATCCCAACGGGTACGCCGTAGTTGATCCACGGATTCAACGAGCTAGGAATCCCCCCCGGCGTCGAGATTGTTTGGATCACGATCTGGGCGGTCACGTTCGGGCGGTGGTTCAGGGTCCCTGTCTTATTGTCTGTGACGACGGCCACCAGACTGTACGTCTTGTTCGCCGTGTACGCGTGCTTCTGACTCACCGTCTTGTCAGTCTGCGTGTTCGTGACGTAATTCACCGCGACCGCGGAGCCGTCTCCAAAGTTCCAAGTGACATAGAGCGGGTCGCCCTCGGTGTCGTTCACCGTGAGGTTGAATTGGATCGTCTCACCCGGCACGGCGAAGGTGGAGTGACTCAGCTTGAAGTCCAGGCCCTTGATTTGAGGTGGCAAATTCCCGCCAGGCCCACCGCCCGCCACAATCGTCGCCGTCGTGGTTGCGCACGTTGTCCATTCGGAGTCTTTGATTCGGACCTGGACCGTGTAGTTGCCCGGCTGCGCGAACGTGTGCGTCGTGGTCCCCGAGCTCGACGTTTGGGTTGGCGTTCCGTCCCCGAAATTCCATGTGTAGCCGAGCGCGCCTCCCTCCGGATCGTTCGCGCTAACGCTCACGCTGACCAGCGAAGCGCTGATCCACTGGACCGCCGGGAAGGACGCAACCACCGGCGCTTGGTTATCCAGGGGAGAGACCTGGAACCAAGGGGCCGGCAGATCGCTGTCGGGAACGAGCCCCTGTTCGGACGACCAATTCCCCCAGTTCGTCCAGCCGGGGTCGGGAGGCGATGCCTGTTGTCGCGGCGATGGCGGCGTTGCGGCCGCGTAGAGATCCTTCCGGTAGTAAGGCAGGATGTACGAATGGTAGTCGTAGATCATCCTCTGCATCTCGTCCGTGATCGGCCGGCGCGCAGCAGGGTCCACGATTGTGAGCGACTGATTGTACAAGGCATCGAACGTGGGGTTGCTGTAGTAGTTGTCATTCGTCGGCCCGATCGCGCCGGTGGTCTCCACCTCCATGACGTCGAGAGACGGATCGGAAGCCGGCGTGAAGATCCAATCCCACAGCCACATGTCGTAGTCAGCGCTTAGCCAGTAACCACTCATCTGGTTGGTGTTGTAGAGACCGTACCCCGGGCTGGCGCGCCCGAGGCGATCCGTGGTCTGGATTCCCGCCTGTGCAAGCCAGGCCACGATGTCTCTCGCCGCGATTTCCCATTGCGGGCGGGTGTTCAGCGTATAGAATCGGACCGTGAGTCCGTCGATGAGGTTGCCATTCGCATCCTTGCGGTACAAAGGCGTCGCGCCTGGCTTGTTCGCCCCCGTGCCGTCGTACACCCAGCCTTGGCTGTTGAGGAGGGCCCGGGCGGCCGCAGGGTCGAACCGGTATTGCTGGCTCGCGGGGATGCTGTAGTGCCACGGGTTGACATCTGGGACCAACGTGTCCGCGACGTTGCCATACCCGAGGAGGGCATCATCGACGAGCTTCTGTTTGTCGATGCTCATTGCAACCGCATGCCGGAACGTGTCGTTGGTAAGGACGGGTTCATTCGGTGGGACGGTGTATCCGTAGAGCGCCGCCACCTGAGGCGTAATTACGTTGATCGAAATTTCACCGACGAAACCGAGGCTCACCGCCCACTTTGGACTCCAGGTGTTCAGCCCGACCTTGTAATCAGAGGGGTCGATGCCGATGAGCGCGTCCAGGGTCGTCGCCCCCGTGAGGAAGTCGTTGACCATCGTCGTGGACCCGCTGTACGAGATGAACCGGACTTCGTCGGGTCGGGACTCCTGGCAATAGTACTCGAGTCCATAGTAGCTGGGGTTCTTCCGAAGGACGAGGGTCGTCGTGGTCGTGTTCGTGTAGTCATAGTACATGGCTCCGGAGCCCACCGGATACTTGATCGGAGCATTGAGGGGCTTCGCGTAGCCGCTCCAGATGTACTGCGGCAAGATCGGGATCGCGCTTGCGGCCGAATACATGCCCGCGAACGGACCGTTTGTAACGATTTGGACCTGGTACGGCCCCGTCTTGGTAACAGAAGCGATCGCGGCCGTGTAGCTGTGGAGGATGCTTCCCTTCGTCGCGGCCTGCAGCTGGAACGAGTAGACAACGTCGTCCGCAGTAACCGGGTGACTTCGGTCGCCCGGGCTTAATGGGCTCGTAAAGTACGCATCTTGGACCAGATCAAAGGTCCAGGTCTGATTGTCGGATGCCAAACTCCAGTGGGTCGCCAGATCGGGGATCGGCTGGTACGTCTTGTCGTACGTGATGAGCGTGCTGTACACGTTATACACCACAACGTACTCGTCCGCGAGGGTGATTTTGAGCGGATTCAAGGTCGTGATGACGAGCGGATTGATTCCGATTCGGAGAGAACGGAATGGCCCGGCTGCGGCGGCGGGGCCGGAGGCCACGATGACGAAGACGCTCAGGCCCGAGAGGATCACCGCCGCAACCACTGCGCACGCAATCAGCCTCCGTCCCCAGACTCGTTGATAACGAGAGTCTGTCTCCTCCCCGACCATTTTACGAACCCCCACTGCCACGCCGACCACGGAGCCGACGCACCCCGTGCTACGTTGTGACGAGATTCAGCGGATTCTATATAACGTTTCTCCGGACGCGCGAATTGGGACATCCACGGGAGTGGGCGAAGGATCTCTTCGGCTTCGCGTGATCGACCATCATGAATATTCCGACTGGCTCTGCTCCCGCAAGAACTGCGGGAGGTAGTAATGCCCGCCCGCCGACTTGCCCGAGCTGCCGGACATCTTCCAGCCGCCGAACGGCTGGACCCCGACGACGGCGCCGGTCGTCGCGCCCGCGGCTCGGTTCGCGTACAGGCCGCCCGCCTCGATCTCCGAGAAGAACCGCCGGAGGTCCGCCGGCTCTCGCGTGAAGATCCCCGCCGTGAGCCCGTAATCCACGTCGTTCGCGACTCGCACGGCGTCGTCGAGCCCTTCGACGTCGATGACCGAGAGGATCGGGACGAATAGCTCCTCCCGGTTGATCCGATGACCGCGCGGCAGGCCGTCGACGATCGTCGGGGCGACGAAGTGCCCGGGACCCTTGCCCGATGTACCGCCCGTGAGGACCTTGCCCTTCGACCGCTTGATCTCCTGGATCGCCTTGTCGTACGTCGCGACCGCGGCCTCGTTGATGAGGGGCCCGAGGTACACGTCCCGCACGGTCGGGTCGCCCACCTTAATCTTCTGCGTCTCCGCGACGAGTCGCTCGAGGAACGCCTCCTTCACGGTGCGGTCGACGAGGACGCGCGAGCACGCGGAACACTTCTGCCCGCCGAAGCCGAACGCCGCGCGCATCACCCCCAAGGCGGCCTTCTCGAGGTCGGCGCTGGCGGTGACGATCGTCGGGTTCTTGCCGCCCATCTCCGTGATGATCGGCTTCGGTCGATTCCCGCGGAACGTCTCGAACGCCTTCATCCCGACGGCGCGTGACCCCGTGAAGACGAAGCCGTCCACGATCGGATTGTCGACGAGTTCCTGCCCGACCGTGTTGCCGGGTCCGGTGACGTAGTTGAACACGCCGGGCGGTACGCCGGCCTCCTGCAGCACCTCGCTCAGCCTCAGGCCCATGAACGGCGTGTCGCTCGCCGGCTTGAAAACGACCGTGTTACCGGTGATGAGCGCGCCCGTCGACATCCCGGCGGCGATCGCGAGGGGGAAGTTGAACGGCGCCACGACGGCCCAGATGCCGTACGGCTTGAGGATCGACCGGGTCGTCTCGCCCGGGACGAACTGCCCCATCGGATGCTCGTAGCCCTGGTTGCGCAGCATCTCGGCCGCGTACCAGCGCATCAGGTCCGCCGCTTCGTCGACATCGGCCATGGCCTCGTAGCGGTTCTTCCCGTTCTCGAAGGACATGAGCGCGGCGTACGCGAACTTCCGCTCGGCGATTAGGTCCGCCGCTCGCTGGACGATGCGCACCCGCTCCCCGTGCGCCGTCGCGGCCCACCCGGGGAACGCCGCCTTCGCCGCGCCGATCGCCTGTTTCGCGTGCGCCCGCGTGCCTTTCTGGAAGTGCCCGAGCACGAGCGTCGTGTCGGCAGGACTCGTGTCCTCGAACGTCGCGTCGGCCCACACCTCCTGGCCGTCGACGATCATCGGGTGCTTCGCGCCGAACTCCGCGCGGACCTTGTCCACCGCGGCCTCGTAGTGCGCGTGGAACTCCTCCGTCTTCCCGAGCTCCACCGCGTTCTGCCACGTCCGCTCGTTCCGGAATTCCATCGGTCCACGCTCGGGTGCCCATCGGCGCCGGGGTGGAATAAATCTTTGTCTGGCCGTCATCGCCGGGTCATCGGAGAATCGGCCACAGGAATCGCTGGCGCGGCTTCCGAACCCTCCAAGGCGATCCATGCCTGGCCTCCCATCCACGAAGTGCGAATGAGCACGATTCGCCGACCGCTTATGGATTGATACCGGCGAAACGACACGAACCGGTACGCACTGTCGATGGCGATGGCGCCGGCTCCCGCTTCGAGGGAGAGAAGGGTGAGGACGAGTGCGGGGCGAACCAGCCCCGACGGGAGGACGTCTGCCCAGACGAGCGCGGACGCAACTCCGCCGATGGACCAGAAAAGGGCGAAGGTCTGGGCGAGTGAATCGTCTTGGAAACGAAGCGGTCCCATCCAGCCGGTTATCCCCAGGGCTGCGAGATAGCGCCGGACAGTCCTCCTCGCCCCGACGATTCCCGAAGAGAGCCCAACCGCCACGGAGAGGCCCTGCCACTCCGCCGGAACACCAAGTTTCCACGCCGCGAACCCGATAATACCTCCCCAGGCGGCGCTCAGTACGATCGCCGTGATTCCTAGCTGGAGTGCAGAAATTCGGAAGGGCCAGACTACCCGAGCCGTCGCCAAGGTTCGCCCGGGGACTCGAACAGTCGTGCTCTCCCGTAATCGTTTCGGCGGCTTGCCGCGGGACTCACACGATGTACCCGTCCGTGGAGCCTTCGTACTTCCCGTACTGGGCCATCGCGCCGACGGCCGCGAGCAATTCGCGGGCCCACTCCCGGGTGTAGGAGTTCGGCGGAATCTCCTTCGTCGTGCCCAGCCACTCGAAGATCTCCTTGAACGCGGACCGCTGCTCGTCCTTGGTCAAGCCGTCGTCGAGCTTGGCAATCCGAAGCTCCAGCCGGCTCATGGCGAGGACGAACTCCTTGCACTGGGCCGTGAACTTCGCATGTTCCTCGCGCGTCATGGGAACCCGTCCTTCCATGCCGCGCGGCCATCATAAAACTTTTCGCAAGCTTCATGGGGGCGGCACGGCTCGCAGGCACGATGGTCTCGTTCGTCCGCGTCGCGAAGACGACGGACGTGCCGCCCGGCAGCGGTCGCGTCGTCGTCGTGCAGGGCCATCCCGTCGCGCTCTTCAACGTCGACGGACGGTTCTATGCGCTCTCGAACGTCTGCTTGCACAGAGGCGGTCCGGTCGGCGAAGGGGAGCTCGACGGCCCCGTCGTGACGTGCCCGGTGCACGGATGGGAGTACGACGTCCGCACGGGCGCCAACACGATCAATCCGGCCGCGCGCCTTCGGACGTTCGAGGTTCGAATCGAGGGCGACGACGTCCTCGTGGGGTCGTGAGCCGGCGGCCGACCGATTCGCGAAGGACGATATGGCGGGCCGCCGATGCCCGCCCGAGCGGTGCCATGATACGCGACAGCCGCAGTGCGGTCTCGTTCGTGTTCGGGCTGGTCGGAGGGATCCTCATCCTTTTGGTGAGCGTCATCTATCTGCCCTACCTGTTCTCGCCCTACTACGGAGGACCGTTCTTCTTGGGCGGGTTCGGGTTCGTCCTCGGGCTCGTTTCCGGAGTCCTCGTGCTCGTCGGGTCCTCATTCGGTTTCGTGAGGCCGAATCAGGGGATCGTCTGGGGGATCGTGACGGTCGTGTTCGGGGCTTTGAGCATGTTCAGCTTGGGAGGGTTCTTCGTCGGGATGGCCCTCTCGATCACAGGTGGAGCCATCGCGATCGTCGTCGGCGCCGGCCCGGGGATCGTCCGCGAACCGATCCGTCAGCGCGC
>WNGM01012547.1_pt1 | contig 11368 bp, 9 predicted proteins | sample 5400571 | NCBI WGS metagenome assembly WNGM01 (sample SAMN13153378, study PRJNA577476) | soil metagenome | isolation source: 100 cm soil or saprolite under Garry oak tree replicate 2 | place: USA:California | collected 2016-06-15 | reverse complement strand
GCCGGGCGGAGCTCCATCTGGTCGATGCCGCTCTGCAGGAACGCCGCCTTCACGAAGTCCCTGAACAGCGGGTGCGCGCGGTTCGGGCGGGAGCGGAACTCCGGGTGGAACTGGCTCGCCACGAACCAGGGGTGGCCGGCCAGCTCGATGATCTCCACGAGGCGCCCGTTCGGCGAGATGCCGCTGAACACCATGCCGGCGTCTCCGAGCACCTCGCGGTACTCGTTGTTGAACTCAAAGCGGTGGCGGTGCCGCTCGTAGACGACCTCCTCGCCGTACGCCTTGTGCGCGAGCGAGCCGGGCACGAGCTTGCACGGGTAAAGACCCAGCCGCATCGAGCCGCCCATCTGGTCGACGTTGCGTTGCTCGGGCATCAGGTCGATGACCGGCGTCGAGGTGAACGCCGCGAACTCGGTGGAGTTGGCGTCGGGCGCGTCGAGGGTCTCCCGCGCGAAGTCGATGACCGCGCACTGCATGCCCAGGCACAGCCCCAGGTATGGGATGCGGTTGTGACGCGCGTACCGCGACGCGATGACCTTGCCCTCGATGCCGCGGTATCCGAATCCGCCGGGGACCACGATGCCCGCGACGCCCATCAGCGGCGACGTATCGCCTGCGTCGAGCTTCTCGGACGAGACCCAGCGGATGTCGATCGCGAGCCCGTGGTGGATGCCCGCGTGCTTCAGGGATTCGATGACGCTCAGGTATGCGTCCGGCAGCGCCACGTACTTGCCGACCAGAGCTATAGGCACGCTCGCCATCACCTTGCCGAGGTCCGAAGCCTCGAGCATGAGCGGCACCTCGTAGATCGAGTCGACGTCCGGCACCGAGACCACCGCCTCGCGCGGCACGTCGCAGAACAGCGCGATCTTCTCCTTGAGGTCCGCGTCGATCTCCTTCTCGGAACGGCAGATGATCGCGTCCGGCTGGATACCGATGGCGCGGAGCGCATGCACCGAGTGCTGCGTGGGCTTGGTCTTCATCTCCTGGCCGTGAACGACCGGCACCAGCGAGCAATGCACGTAGAACACGTTCTGGCGCCCGAGGTCGTTCTTCAGCTGGCGGATCGCTTCGAGGAAGGGAAGGCCCTCGATGTCGCCGACGGTCCCACCCACCTCGACCACCACGGCATCCACCTGCGGGTCGCGCGAGGCGCGGAGGATCTTCTCCTTGATGACGTTGGTCACGTGCGGGATGACCTGCACGGTCGCGCCGAGGTAGTCGCCTCGCCGCTCGCGCGCGATGACCTCCTGATAGATCTTTCCCGTGGTCACGTTGGACGCGACGGTCAGGTTCTCGTCGACGAACCGCTCGTAGTGCCCGAGGTCGAGGTCGGTCTCTGCGCCGTCGTCGGTGACGAAGACCTCACCGTGCTGGTAGGGGCTCATCGTGCCGGGGTCGACGTTGAGGTAGGGGTCGAGCTTCTGGAGAGAGACGCTCAGGCGCCGGGCCTTCAGGATGTTCCCGATCGAGGCCGCGGTGATGCCTTTGCCTAGGGAGGAGACGACACCCCCGGTCACGAAAACGTACTTCGACATAGACGACCTCCAGGGCGGTTTTACGAATTGTACGGGATGGAGGCGCTGACCTCCCCCGCCCTGTTATCGAGGCTCCGCTTTCGGCTCCAGCACGACGACCTTCGTCTCCCATTCCGAGGACGACGTTCTCCTTGAGAAACCGCTCGACGCCGTCGAGCTGAACCTTCAGGCCCGGCACCGCGTAATGCATGGGCACCACGAAGCGCGGCTCGAGCTGGCGCACGACCTCAGCCGCCTCGGCCGCGTTGATGGCGGTACGTCCGCCGACCGGCACCAGCAGCACGTCGACCGACGAGACGATCTCGGCATCGGTGTCGTCGAGCGGGTGCCCGAGGTCGCCGAGGTGGCACACGCTCACGTCGTCGATCTCGATCAGGTAGACGGTGTTGCGCCCTCGCTTGGCGCCCTTCTCCGAGTCGTGATACGTCGGAAAGCCGATGACGCTCACGCCGGCGACCTCGTACTCGCCCGGACCCTTGATCTCGTAGGCGCCGTCGCGCACCGCCTGCGCGTAGGCGTGGTTCTCGTGGTCGTGGCTGATCGTCAGCAGGTCAGCTTCCTGGCGCGGCAGGCGCAGGCCGATGGCCGGCGGGTACGGGTCGGTGATCACGGCCGCGTTCTTGCCTCGCAGCCGGAAGCATCCATGTCCTAGCCAGGTCACATCCATATCTACATTCTGTCGGGGGCGGTGACGCCGATCAAATCGAGTGCCGTCTTCAAAGTGTGACGCGCCGCGCGGCACAGCTCCAGCCGCGCCCTCGTCAACAACGGATCGTCGACGACGACGCGATGCGCGCCGTCCTCATTGCCCGCGTGGTAGAAGCGATGCACCGCGGTCGCGAGGTCGTGCACGTAGTAAGGGACGCGATGCGGCTCCATCAGCCGTGTCGCGTCCTCGACCACCTCGGGCCAGAACGCGAGCTGGCGCGCGACGTCAAGCTCCCACGGCTGAGTCAGCAGTGAAACGTCGGCGGTCTCGCGCAGTCGCGGATGTTTCTCGGCGGCTGTCAGCTCGACGTTGAACAGGCGCGCGTGCGCGTACTGCGCGTAGTAGACCGGGTTCTCGTTGCTCTGCGACAGGGCGAGCTCGAGGTCGAACTCGATGGTCGTGTCGGGCGAGCGCAGCAGATAGAAGTAGCGGACGGCGTCGCTGCCCACGCGATCCACGAGCTCGTCGAGCGTGACGAAGCGGCCGGCGCGCTTCGACATCTTTCCTTCTTTGAGGTTCACGAGCTGGTTGAGGATGATCACGAGCCTCTCGGGGTCGTAGCCGAGTGCCGCGACCGCGGCCTTCATGCGCGGCACGTAGCCGTGATGGTCCGCGCCCCACACCTCGACCACGCGGTTGAAGTGGCGGCGCTCGAAACGGCTCAGCAGGTAGCCGAGGTCCGAGGCGAAATAGGTGGGCTCGCCGGTCGAGCGGATGACGACGCGGCTCTCGTCCTCCGCGATCACCTGCTCGCCGAGGCCGTCCTCCTCCTCCAGCGCGGGCCCGAACCACAGCGCGCCTTCGCGCTCCTTGAGGTAGCCGCCCTCGCGCAGGCGCTCGATCGCCAGCTGCGGAAGACCCTCCGCCCACAGCTGCGACTCGGGGAACCACTCGTCGTAGCGCACGTTGAGCCGGCCGACGCTCGCGCGGATGCGGTCGACCATTGCGGCAATCGCAAAGGCGCGGAGCTTGGGCTCGGCCTCGTCATGCGGCAGCTTCTCGATGCCGGTCAGCTCACGCCGCGACATTTCCGCGAGCTCGGACACGTACTCGCCGGTGTAGCCGCGCTCGGGAGGCGGATCGCCGTGCAGCCGGGCGTACACCGACTCGCCGAACATTCGCGCCTGCGTGTTCTGATCGTTGACGTAGTACTCGCGCTCGACGTCATGGTTGGTGAACTCGAGCAGCCGCGCAAGGGAGTCGCCGAGGATGGCGCCGCGTCCGTGGCCGATGTGCAGCGGACCCGTCGGGTTGACGCTGAGGAACTCGACCTGGATCCGTTCCCGACGGCCGATGTCGGAGGCGCCGTAACCGGGGCCGCCTGTGGCCACTTTCTCGACCAGACCCTGCAGCCAGGCCGCGCCGAGACGGAAGTTCACGTAACCGCCGACAGCCTGCGGCGTCGCCGCTCCGTCCGGTATCTCGATGACTTCGCGATCTGGTTCGGCGGCTGCCGCAGCCCGCGTGCCAGCTTCAGGCCGGCCGAGCTCGCGTAATCGCCGTGGTCGGGGTTCTTGGCGCGGCCGAGCTCCAGGTCCGGCACGTCCGTGACGCCGATCGCTTTCGACGCCGCCCGCAGCGCGGTCTCGAGGTCTGCCCTGACCGCCATCAGCAGGTCGGGTGCCGGCCGACCAGCGTCAGCTGCACCTGCGATGAAGATCCACCCCGCGTGTAGGTGACCGTGACCCGCTGGTTGACGCGGAACTGCGAGCGCAGCAGCAGCGTCAGCGGGTGCGCGGAGTCCACCGTCACCTCGTCGAGCTGGGTGATGACATCGCCGATCGCGAGGCCGGCGGTACCGGCGGGGCCGCCTTCGGTGACAGCCTCGATCTGCGCGCCCTCCGGCAGCTGCTTCAGCGCGCCGAGCGCGCCGATGTCCACAGTGGATGCGCCCAGCGACGGCACCATCACCTGCCCTGTCTGCAGGATCTGCTGCACGTCGTCCTGGATGTCGGCTGCGTTCAGCGCGTATCCGCTCTGGCCCGCCGCTCCAGGCATGGCGACGCCGATGACCTGCCCGCCAACGTTGAGCACCGGACCGCCTCCGGTGCCGGAGTCGATGACGGCGTCGGTCTGCAGCGTGTCGCTGAGCTGGACGGTGCTGTCAGGCGCGGACGGGTCGGCCATCGAGGCCGGCCTGTGCAGCGCGCTGATGATGCCGCGCGTGACGGCGTCGCCCTGGACAGGGCCTGCCACCGCCACGAACACCTGGCCGGCGACGACCGCGGAGGAGTCGCCGAACGCGAGCGTCGGCAGGCCGCTGACCTGATCGATCTTCACCACCGCGACCGCCGTGTCGCAGTCGTAGTCGATCAGGCGCGCGTCGTGCAGCCTGGCGTCGCCGGGCACGAGCACGGTGATGGACGTGGCGCCGGCGAGGACGCCGATGCTCGTCACGATGTAGCCGTCGCTGGTGACCAGGTAGCCGGACCCCGTCGACAGCTCGGGCTGCTGCGTGGTGACGATGCTGACCACGGCCGGCTTGGCGCGAGTCGCGGCCTGGACGATGGCCGAGTCCTCGGAGATGGTCACGCCCGAGCGGATGTCGACGCTCTGCGGGTTGGTTCGAGCCTGCAGCTTCAGGATCGCCAGCGTCACGCCGCCTGCCACCGTGGCAGCAAGCAGGGCGACGCCGATGGCCGCGAGGAGAGGCCTGGCTCGGATCACGTCGACCTGAGTTTAATTACGAGGGTTAGCTGGTGAGGTTCGCCTCAGTCGGGTACCAGGTGAGGACGAGCTGGCGGCTGCGCTCGAAACCGGCCGACTCGTATAGATGGGACCCCGTGGCCTCGGTGCTCGCGCGCCACGTAGACCTCGGCGACCTCGCCCTCGAGGCCGGTGCCAGGGTCGAAAAGCACGACCCAACAGAAGCCGATGACCTGGCCGCTGTCGTCGCGAACGGCGAACACGACGTTCTCTCCAGAGAAGGTTGACGGCACGCTCGAGAGGTGACCTTCGATCTCCCCGCGGCTCAGCTGCGGATGGTCTTCGTAGTGCTCCTGCTCGGCGACGTGGAGATCGACCAGCAGGGGTCTGATCAGGCTGAAATCGCCCTCAGCGAGGCGTTCGACCACAAGTGTCCCCATCCCGCTCGATGGTAGCGTAGGGGCTCGCGGAAATTGGTCAGCGATCCGCGAAAACATTTCGTGACACGCCGACGTAGCTCAGCTGGCAGAGCAGCCGCCTCGTAAGTGGCAGGTCGTGGGTTCGAATCCCACCGTCGGCTCCAGCTAGTCGCGCACGTTTGGCGCCATACGGGTGATTGGCGGCGCGTCGAGGGGCGCGTTTGGCGCCAGACGGGTGGAACCGGGCGCGTGGTAGATGAGCGACGCCAGGAGCAGGACCTCCGCCGCGAGGATCGGCACCGCGAGCACCGTCAGCACAAGCTGCAGCAGCGCGAAGCCGACCACCAGCAGCGCCACCTGCCACGGCGTTGGATGCGTGCGCGCGACCAGCCAGCCGGCGAGCACGAGCATCGCGAAGTCCTGGAAGCCGACGTATGGAGTGAACAGCAGTGAGCCGATGATGCCGGCGACGATTGGGATCGCCGTACCGTGGCCTCGCCACCGCCAGGCGGCCGCCAGCGTCGCTACCGCGACGATCGCCTGGGCCACGTATAGCTGCGGTCCCGCGCCGATGAGCCCTGAAACCGCGTAGCTGCGAGTGATCTCCCACTGCGAGGCTACGGCCAGCGCCTCGCGAAAGCCTGTCACCCCGTCATGTCCGAGCAGGGCGAGCGAGATCAGGACCATGAAGACCGTCGCGACAAGCCACGCCGCGAAGACTCGCGCGTGGCCGGAGACCGCCAGGCAGAGGGGCACGAACAGCGCGAGCTGGGGCTTGAACACGATGAGGCTCAGCGCCAGGCCGGCCCAGACCGGATGGTCGTGCTCGGCCAGCCACCACGCCGTCGCGACGGCGGCCGCGACCAGCACCACCGACTGACCGACGCCGATGCTGAACGAGACCGGCACCACCCCAAGCCACAGCAGCCCGAGGCCGGCCTTGGCGAGGCCGGCTCCTGGAGCGGCGAGGTACCAGGTCAGAGCTGCTGACGCGAGCAGCAGGATCGTCCACAGGATGATTGCGACGGAGATCGGGAGCGCCGCGAAAGGCGTGGCGAGCCACACCAGCGGCGGCGGGTTGAGGAACAGCGACCAGTAGAAGCCCGGTCCGAGGCCTTCGACAGCGGCCTTCTGCGCGGTCGGGTCGTACAGGTGCGAGTAGCCGTCGTGGAATGTGGTCAGCACGGCGCCGTACAGCAGGCGGAAGTCGTTGCGGAAGCGGTACTGGGGCACATACACGTAGGCCGTGTCAGCGATCGCGCGGATCACGAGGAGGGCGCCGACAAGCATGGCCACCAGGCTCCAGAGGCGCTTGCGGCTTGCGACGTAAGAAATCAACCTGGGCAAAAAATAAGGGCTCGGACCTTGGTTTCGAGCCCTTACGCCCTCACCCTAACCCTCTCCCGCACGGCGGGAGAGGGGATCGTGAGGTCAGTTCACTTCCTTGTAATCGGCGTCCACCACGTCGTCTTTCTTCTCCTCGCCGCCACCCGTTGCGGCGCCTGCCTGCTGGTAGATGTGCTGGCCGATCTTCTGCAGCGCCTCGTTGAACTCGTCCATCTGCCGCCGCAGCAGCGCCACGTCGGAGCCCTTCGCGGCCGACTTCAGCGACTCGAGCTTGCCCGTGACCTCCGACTTGACGTCGTCAGGGATCTTTTCCACGTTGTCTTTGATGATTTTCTCGGCCTGGTGGATCATGTGATCCGCCTGGTTGCGGAGCTCGACCTCTTCCCTCTTCGCGCGGTCCTCGGACGAGTGCGCCTCGGCCTCTTTGACCATCCGCTCGACCTCGTCCTTCGACAGGGTCGATGACGCGGTGATCGTCACCGACTGCTCGCGACCGGTGCCTTTGTCCTGCGCCTTCACGTTGAGGATCCCGTTCGCGTCGATGTCATAGGTGACCTCGATCTGCGGCATTCCCCGCGGCGCGGGTGCTATGCCGTCGAGGTGGAAGCGTCCCAACGTCCTGTTGTCGCGAGCCATGTCGCGCTCGCCCTGCAGGATGTGGACCTCGACCGACGTCTGGTTGTCAGCCGCCGTCGAGAACACCTGCGAGCGGGACGTGGGGATCGTGGTGTTGCGGTCGATGATCTTCGTAGTCACGCCGCCGAGCGTCTCGACGCCGAGCGAAAGCGGCGTCACGTCCAGCAGGAGGATGTCCTTGACCTCGCCCTTGAGCACGCCGGCCTGGATCGCAGCGCCGACCGCCACGACCTCGTCGGGGTTGACGCCCTTGTGAGGCTCCTTGCCCCCGGTCAGGTTCTTGACCAGCTGCTGGATGACAGGCATGCGCGTTGAGCCACCGACCAGCACGACCTCGTCGATCTGCTGCGGCGTCAGGTTGGCGTCCTTCAGCGCGGCCAGGAATGGACCGCGGCACCGCTCCGTCAGGTCGGCCGTCAGCGACTCGAACTTGGCGCGGGTGAGCGTCATCTCGAGGTGCTTCGGACCAGTCTGGTCAGCGGTGATGAACGGCAGGTTGACGCTCGTCTCGAGCCGGCTCGAAAGCTCGATCTTGGCTCGCTCCGCGGCCTCGGTGAGCCGCTGCAGCGCCTGGCGGTCGGACTTCAGGTCGATTCCGTTGGACTTCTTGAACTCTTCGGCGAGCCAGTCCACGATCCGGCGGTCGTAGTCGTCGCCGCCGAGGTGCGTGTCTCCCGCAACGGACTTGACCTCGAACACGCCGTCGCCCACGTCGAGCACCGACACGTCATACGTGCCACCACCCAGGTCGAAGACCAGGATGGTCTCGTTGGCCTTCTTGTCGAGGCCATACGCGAGGGACGCGGCGGTCGGCTCGTTGATGATGCGGAGCACGTTGAGGCCCGCGATCTGGCCCGCGTTCTTGGTCGCCTGCCGCTGCGAGTCGTTGAAGTACGCGGGCACCGTGATGACCGCGTCGGTGACCTTCTCGCCGAGGTAGGACTCGGCGTCGGCCTTGAGCTTCTGCAGGATCATGGCCGAGATCTCTTCGGGCGTGAAGTCCTTGTCCACGTTCAGGACGTGCACGACCGCCCGGTCGTCCTTGCCAGGCTTGACGTCGTACGGAACGATCTTCCGCTCCGAGTCGACCTCGCCGAACTTGCGGCCCATGAATCGCTTGATCGAATAGACGGTGTTCTCGGGGTTCACCGCAGCCTGCCGTCGGGCGAGCTGCCCGACCAGGCGCTCTCCGGACTTCGTGAATGCGACGACCGAAGGCGTGGTGCGAGAACCCTCGGAGTTAGGAATGACTACCGGCTCGCCGCCCTCCATGACGGCGATTACGGAGTTGGTCGTTCCCAGGTCGATTCCTACGGTTTTCGGCATCTTTTCAGCTGTTCCTCCCAGGCGCGGGTGCGCCCGTTTCAAATTTCATCTCGTGTTCTGTTCCCCAGGGAGGCAGGCTCAAAACCCGTAGCTACCTCGTTCAACTCTTAGGCTAGACACGTGTCGCGCCCCCGAGGCTCCTTGCATCTTCGCGGCCCAGTCGGCCGGGCGCCTGCGGCGCTGAAGCCGGCGTCAGGGGGCCCGGCGCCGCGTCGTCACGCATCGTCCGATGCGCTCCTAGCTGCGCCACCCCTTCCTTGGCTCCGGCCGCCGGTGCCGCGAATCTCGCTTCGGATCTCGGGGAGCGCGACACGCGAATGATCTACGAGCTCGACCCGGTCGAGGCGATCGCCCTGGCGGCGGTCGGAGAGCCCGGCCACCGCCAGTTCTTCCTCATGGCTTCGGGCCAGGGCCGGACGCTGACGCTGTCCTGCGAGAAGGCGCAGATCCAGGCCCTGATCGTGCGGCTGCACCAGATGATGGACGCGCAGGGCATCGAGGTCGAGGGCCAGGAGGCCTCCGTCGGGCGCCTGCAGCCAGGCGAGCCCGAGTGGCAGGTGGCCGAGATGGGCCTGGGCTACCACGCCGAGCGCCAGATGTTCGTGCTAGTGGCGAGCGAGGCCGCGGGGACCCAGGAGTCGACTCCGACGCCGGGCGACGACGCGCCGTCGGTCAGGTTCTGGCTCAGCCACCGCCAGGTCGCGGACTTCTCGAAGCAGGCGGAGGAGGTGCTTTCGGCCGGCCGGCCGCTGTGCCCGCGATGCGGCCTGCCCATGGATCCTGCCGGTCACCCCTGCCCCGTCTCCAACGGTGCCCGCCCGATCTTCTAGGCCCGCGCCTGCCGAGGACGCGCACCGCACCGAGCGTCTGCTCGCCACGCTGCCCGAGGTCGAGCTGCTGGGCGTGCTGCGGGGCGCTTCGAACTACACGTTCCTGGCACGCCTGCGCCCTCATGAGAAAGACGGGCTGCTCGCCGTCTACAAGCCCGAGCGCGGCGAGTCGCCGCTGTGGGACTTTCCCTCCGGCACTCTCTTCCGGCGCGAGGTCGCGGCGTATGAGCTGAGCAAGGTGCTCGGCTGGCCCCGCATCCCGCCTACGGTTGTGCGCAAGACCGGCCCGCACGGGATCGGCGCGATGCAGCTGTTCGTCGACGGCGACGGCCGCCATTTCCTGAGCGAGCAGGCGGCGCGGCGCGACGATTGGATGCGGATCGCGCTGTTCGACGTCCTCGCCAACAACGCGGATCGCAAGTCAGGGCACTGCCTGTTCGACGCGCAGGACCGCGTGTGGGTCATCGACCACGGACTCACATTCCACGTCGACAACAAGCTCCGGACGGTGATCTGGGATTTCTCGGGCGAGCCGCTGCCCGGCGCCCTGTGCGGCGACGTCGAGCGCGCGCTGGCGCAGGTCGAGCACGGGAAGCTCGGCAACGCCGTCGCCAATCTGTTGAGTCCGAGTGAGATCCGAATGCTCAAGCGCAGGCTGCGCGCGGCCCTCGAGCCGGAATGGCGGTTCCCCTCGCCCACCTCGGGCTGGTCCCTCCCGTGGCCTCCGGTATGAGAGGAAACCGGACGGTTTCCTCTCACTGGCTCCCGCGACTGCGTCGCGGGGACCCCAGCGGACGCACCTTCGTTGCAGCAACGGATTCGCGGCCCTGCTCTCCTTCCCTCTGGTGGCACGCCACGCCTCGCAGCCTGGGAAACAAAGTCATGGCCGGGCGAAGCCCGGCCAACCCCGCCACGTGGGCGCCTGAAGGAGCCCTGTAACTTCAAGCTGCGACATCCGTTAACCTTCGCGGCTCGAATGTCCTTGCGCGCGGTGGCGTGCCGCCTTGGTCCCGTCCTTCTCATGGTCCTGGCCGTCGTCGCGGGGGTTTTGCTCGCAACCCTTCTGCCAGGTGCGCGCAAGCCCGCGCTGGCCGATGCCTGCCCCGCGAGCGGACCTCCCTGCCCCGCCAACGCCTACATCAGCCTGAACGTGACCGCGGGCGGTCCCAACACCGACATCCTCGTCAGCGGCGGCCAGTTCCTGGCCGGGGAGTCGATGTCGCTCTACTGGGACTCGCCGAGCAAGATCGTCGGCTCGGCCACAGCCGACGGCCGCGGCAACTTCAGCAACGTGAAGGTCAGGCCGTTCGCGGGCGAGAAGCCGGGTCTGCACCACATCTGCGCGAGCGTCACGCCGCAGCCCTGCGCCCAGTTCCAGCTCGAGAGCTCGCCGACCCCGACGCCGAGTGCGGCCGCGACCCCGTCCGAGTCACCGTCGCCGGATCAGTCGCCGACGGCCAGCCAGAGCCCGACGCCCATACCTATCCCCGCGCCGTCGACGAACGGCCTCGACCTGATCCTGAAGCCGCCGCTGGTGTTTCTGCCGCTGGCGGGGCTGGCCGGCCTGGTCGCCGCGGTCGGTTGGTGGCTGTTCGCGGTCTTCCCGCGGCAGCAGCGCACCATGCCGTCGGCAGCGGTCACGCATCGGAGCACGCGTCCCACCTGGGGAGCCGCACCGCCCGAGGTCGCGCCCGCGCACGAAGGGCCACGACCGGCGTGGCCGACCTCGCCACCTCTGCCCGCCCAGCCGCATCATCCGGAGCCGCCGCGCTCAGCGCTTGCCGAGTTTCCAGAAGGGACCGATCAACGCCCTCACTGGCCGGCGCCGCGGCCGCCGATACCGGACGACCCCGAAGAATCGGAGCAACCGCCCCCCGAGATCGACGGCTAATAGCAACCGCCCCCGCGTCTATTTAG
>WNGM01004223.1_pt1 | contig 11369 bp, 11 predicted proteins | sample 5400571 | NCBI WGS metagenome assembly WNGM01 (sample SAMN13153378, study PRJNA577476) | soil metagenome | isolation source: 100 cm soil or saprolite under Garry oak tree replicate 2 | place: USA:California | collected 2016-06-15 | reverse complement strand
TCGAGAATCGTGGAACCGAATTAACACCACAATCAACTATTATCAATGCCCGCCTGAGCGTTCGTGGGGACCGAATTGTTTTGCGTCACGGTGAGCCTGCCCTGAGGGCCGATTAGGGTGGTCGATGGCTGACTGTATCGACTCGGGCGCGATGCCACCGCCCTTGACTGAACTTGCGTGATATGTAGTATACTACGTACCTTTGCCGTTGATGACCGAGGTTGATGCGCTGAAGCTGGCTAGAACCTGTTCTAACGCAGGGCGCTGGGGTGCAGATGATCAACTCGGGACGCTGAATTACATAACACCCGCCAAGCGTCGCCTGGCTATGGGACTCGTAAGGCGCGGTGAAGTCGTCTCTATTGGCAGAAACGTCGTTTTTGGGCAGGCCGCCGGCCAAGCCCCATCGGCCATTCAGTTCATGACCCTTGGCTCCGACTTCTCGGCTGGAGACGCGTTGTTCATACAACCTCACGGCTACGAAATCACGCACCTCGATGCTCTGGGCCACGCTTTCTTCGATGGTTTCATGTACAACAACCGACGGGCAATAGACCAGGTGGGACCCGACGGGCTCAAATTCGGCTCGGTCATGGCTGCGTCTCAAGGAATCGTGACTAGGGGTATCTTCCTCGACGTTGCTGCCGCTCACAACGTTTCGTTCCTAGGAGCGGGCTACGGCATCTCAGTCGCCGATCTGGAGAATTGTGAGCGCACAGAACACATAAGAGTCGAGAGCGGCGATGCCGTGTTCTTGCGTTCGGGAATACAGGTTCGCATGACGAAGGAGCCAGCGCCGGACGGCGTGCGAGAGGGGATCCTACCGGACGTGATTCCGTGGATTCATGAGCGGGAGGTTGCCGTTTACTCTGGAGACTGTATAGAGCAACTGCCGAGCGGGTTCCCGAGACTGCCAATGCCTCTCCATCAAATAGGGTTGGGGGCAATGGGATTGGCAATGCTTGATAACGTCGACGCTGAGCAGCTGGCCGAAGCATGCCGAGCGTTCGAGACCCGCGAGTTCTTGCTGGTTGTTGCCCCACTCCGGCTGCCCGGAGCAACGGGCAGCGCAGTAAACCCACTGGCGATCTTTTGACCTAGTTGTCCATTTGACGGCGCACATCAAATCGACTAAGATGTAAAGTACTAGATGTCACGGATCTGGAGATCGCCTCTAGATGCCGGTGACGATGCCTTCGGCCAACAGGCGTCCGGTGGAATCTCAGTTGAAAGTACGTAACCTGCACTTGTGGATACATAGGCTCCGGTGATGCTGCATGTGGTGGCTCGCGGATTGGTCAATGACAATCGAGTGCTCAGTCCCGATGCATGATCAAACAGCTGGCAAAGAAGAGTCAGCGTCGCATGACGCCCTAACGGTTTCAGCGTCCGCTCTCCTAAGGCTTTGCCGGGCGGTCCTTCAGGCTGTCGGAACTCCCATCGACCTCGCCGGGACGGTAAGTCAATCCCTGATCGACGCTAACTTGTCCGGCCTCGATTCCCACGGCGTCCAGCGGCTGCCCACCTATGTCGAATCTGTACGCATCGGCCAAGTCCAACCGGCGGCGCGACCCGTGATAGCCACGCGGAACCGGGCGACCGCCGAGGTCGATGGCTCTTGGGGATGGGGGCAACCAGCTGCTCACCTGGCGGTGGACACCGCAATTGAACTGGCTATTGAGTGCAATGCGAGCGCTGTCACAATTGCTCGCTGCAATCACATCGGCCGCCTGGGTGAGTACGTGGAACGCTTGGCGCTGAAAGGCATGGTTGGAATCGCAATGTGCAATACCGGCGCTGTCGTGGCACCTTTTGGTGGCCGGGCGCGAATGCTGGGTACAAACCCATTTGCTTTTGCAGCGCCTGCCGGCGAGTCGAATCCACCGATAATGATCGACTTCGCGACGGCGTCGGTTGCGGAGGGCAAGCTCGTACTAGCCCGAGCCAAGAATGAAGTCATTCCCCTCGGGTCGATTATTGACTCAGCAGGCCATCCATCTGTTGACCCCGACGCATTCTACGCAGGCGGAGCGCTGCTGCCTTTCGGCGGCCATAAGGGCTACGGCATGAGTGTGATGGTCGAACTCCTGGGTGGAGTGCTCTCTGGCGGAGGGGCTTCGAGCTCGCAGAGCTATGGAAACGGCAATGGTGCCATCTTGATAGCGCTGAACATCGAGGCCTTTCGTCCGCTAGCCTCGTTCATGATCGAGAGCGCGAGTCTTCGTTCGAGCCTCAAGCGCTCCCCAGCTGCCGAGGGTTTCCGAGAAGTAATGGTTCCCGGTGAGCCAGAGACTGTCGCGCGGCGCGATCGCCAGCAGCATGGGATACCTATTCCAATTCGCACCTGGAATGAAATCAGCGCACTCGCCAGGCAAGTGGGAGTGGACCCGAGAGCCTCGGACGCATGACTCTAGTCCGCGTGCAACTCTGTCATACCGATCTGCCTCATTTGCAACCTGACGCACAAGCCCCGCGCAACACTACGCACCAAGCCAGCTCTCAGTAATAACCTGCCGTTGTCGACCGAATCCACCCAATCCATCTCAGGCTCCAAGCCCCTGCTATCAAAGGAGCTTTTCATTGGCCTAGACGGCATTACACATTTGTGTTGCGGCGGTGAGGCCCCAATGCTCAAGGCCTCCAGTGAGGCCCTGGTCCGATTTTGCCAGTTGAAGAGTGCCGGGATGCCGGGCCGAGATCAGCTTCTGGACCTCCACGCCGAAACCAAGGAGCTGATGGCGCAGTATTTGGGCGCGCCCGGGGGAGCCAATGACGTCGCATTCACGGCCAGCGCATCTGATGGCCTCAACATTCTCGCGCGCGGAATCGATTGGCGATCGGGAGATCAGGTCGTGTCTCTGCAAGGGGAATTTCCTTCGCTCCTGTTGCCCTGGCTCGCGCTGCGTCCTCACGGGGTGACTCTGACTACAGTCCCGCCGGGAGACGACCCTGAGGCCGCCATCGAGGCCGCAATGACCGATCACACGCGGGTCATTTGCGTCAGCTACGTAAGTTATCTAAATGGCCTGCGCCTCGATCTTCGGAGGCTGGCTGCTATCGCAATTTCGCGCGGTGCCATACTCGCAGTGGACGGCTCCCATGCGATGGGAGTTATGCCAATTCCTATCGAATATTGTGATGTTCTGGTGTCTTGTTGTTACAAGTTCATGCTTGCAGCGCACGGCGTTGGCGTTCTGTATTGGAATCGGCGACGAGTGGCCGAACTCGGCCAGCCGTCGGTTGGTTGGCATTCGGTCGAGTGGCCTTCTCTAAGCGAACGGTCGCAGAGCTACCGACTCAAAGAAGGAGCCCATCGATTTGAGCTTGGGAACCCATCGTTTATTAGCCTCTTTGTTCTGAGTGAGGCGCTCAAACTGCTTACGACCGTGGACGTGGGCCGCACCCGCGAGCACGTTCTCAGGCTTGGTGGCGAGCTCCGCGATGGCCTCAGATCCCGAGGATTATCTCTGCTAACGCCAGCGCCGGCAGAGCGAAGGGGTCCCAACATCGTATTCGCGGCGCCCGACAATGAGACCATCGTGTCTGGCTTGAGACAATCTGACGTGCTTGTCTGGGGCGGCGAGGACCGCGTTCGCTTCTCGCTCCACGGCTATAACGACAAAAGCGATATTGAAGTAGCGCTAGATGCCTTGGATCGAGTACTCCACGAAACTGGCTCCGACAAGAAGTAGTGTCAGCAGCTCCATAGCCTGAATTGATTCGCTGACCGTATAAACAGCATCGGCCGGCAAGGGCCAGGCTGCCAGCATTTTAGAACGGACCACCGAACGCTGGCGATATCAGCCTTTGACTGCAGCCGCCGTGAGTCCTTTGAGAAGCCCGCGCTGCGCGACGATCGTGGCCAGTAGGACCGGCACGACGACAAACAGAGTTGAGGCTGCAAGGGCACCATAGTCGCTGGAGTAATCACTCAGAAACCCGTAGACACCAATCGGCGCAGTGAAGGTGTCTGACCCACCCAGAATAAAAGCGCCAAAGAACTCCGACCATGCGGCAATCGCTACAAGTAGAGCAACGGTCGTAACCCCGGGGAGTGAAACGGGAAGTACCACTTCAAGAAACGCCCGAGCACGGGTGCAACCGTCAATGCGAGCAGCTTCCTCGAGCTCAGTCGGGAGGTCAGCAAAGTATGCCCGCATCAACCACACAGTGAAGGGCAACAGGCCGGTTTGGTAGCCGAGCACGAGGCCAAGATAGGTGTTGATCAAACCAAGTCGAACGAATATCACGAACATGGGGACTATGTACACGACCGCGGGGGCCATGTAGGTTACTAGTAGCCAACCCGCCAACCACTGGCGCCCTCGAAACCGCCCTATCGCCAGGCCGTACCCTGCTGGGACTCCCAATATCAGCGCCAACGAAGTCGCCAGCGACGTTACGATTACGGAATTCAACGCGTACTGGGCGAACTGGCCATCAAGAAGGCGGCCGAAATTGCTAAGGGTTGGCTCAAACACCAGCTTTGGCGGAAGTGCAAATGCGTCGACTTGATTCTTGATGGCGGTCGATAGCAGCCAAACAAACGGCAAGAAAACAAGGACTAATCCTGCAATCAGCGCGAGTGACGCAACTGCGTTGTATAGGAGGCGTCGGCGGGTAACACTAAGCCCTGCCCAGGTAAGCATGGTCAGCTACGCGAGCCGTGTGGTTGCATGAATCCCCCGACTCTTAGCAAAACGATCATGACAACTGCCATGAGTGCGAAAAGCACTACTGCGAGGCAGCCGGCGTATCCAAGCCGACCGAAAATAAAGGCCTCCTTGTAGACGTAGTAATTCAGGAAGGTTGTTCCGATCCCCGGTCCCCCTGCCGTCATCACTTGAATTAACTCGAATTTCTTGAATGCATCAATTGTGCGGAGCAATATTGCAATCGCCAGCACGGGGCGGATGGCCGGCAGTGTAATGAACCAGAACCTCTGCAAGGCGGACGCTCCATCAACTTGCGCAGCCTCCATCGGCTCTTCAGGCACGCTAAGCAGCCCGGCAAGGATCAACATCGCCATGAATGGCGCGCCAACCCACATGTCTGCGATGACAAGGGAGGGGAGGGCGGTCAGGGAGCTTGCGAGCCACTGTGGCTGGGGAAGCCCAACCAGGCCGAGAAAGTAATTGATCCACCCAAAGTTGCCGTTGAGTAGATACCTCCACGTAATTGCCACAGCGATCCCCGCCGTCATTACCGGCAGCAGATAAAGGGTGCGAAACACGCCGATGCCGCGAACCTGTCGAGCTAGCAGGATCGCCAGACCCAGCCCGCCCAGTGTCTCGGCCGTCACCAGACCGGCGACGAACAGCACCGTTGAGGCTAAAACCTGCAACAGCGAGGGATCTGAGAAGAGATCCTGATAGTTCTGCGTTCCGATGAAAGCCACGCGGTCGGGCCGACTCAAGTTGTAGCTGGTGAAGCTGAGGGCCACCCCGATCGTGATCGGAACCAATGTCAGCAGCGCAAGGGTACCGACGGCAGGCCACACAGCCACCTGTGCGAAATTCCTGTCTCGCAAAGGAGCGGAGAGCCCTCGCGCAGTCGCGAGGGCTCTCCTACTCCCATGTAGGGTCGCCGTGACCACTCGAGTATTTGTAACTACTTCAAGTAGCCGCCTTGTTGGAGTGTTTTCGTCATCGCAGCGTTAGCCTCAGCAAACGCAGCTTCGGGTGTAGCTTGTCCGCTGGTGATCTTTGATAGCGCAGTGGCAAGCGCGCTATCAAGCTCGCTTGTCTCGGGGATTTGAGGCTCCGGCCCCGGGTAGGTGTGGTTTAGCGCGTACTGCATGGCTGTGGAGAGGTCAGGGGGAAACCCAGGTCCACCGTAAACCGACGCAATTACAGAGGTTCGCACGGCTCCCAAATAGAATTTGCCAGCAGCTATGTAGTCGGTCAACGTCTTCTTGTCGTCCAGGAATTTCATTAACTCCCAGGCCGCGTCCTTCTTCTTAGAATTCCTGTTTATGAGCCAGCCCGCCTGGGCGTTTTCGATGCAGTTGTTAGGGTTTGTCTGCGGGCAGGGTACTACCGAGAAGCCCACTTGGTCAGCCGTTGTCGACTTAGTCTTGTCCAGGAACTCTGACGGCCAACAGTTGCACTCCAAGTACATGGCGGTTCGGCCTTGCTCGAAATCAGTGTTGCACTCCAGGTAGCTGTAGGCGGCAACTCCCTTTGGCCCGAACTGGCGCATGAGAGTGGAATACGTACGACCAAAATTCAACGCTTCGGGCGTGGTCAGGAGTGGATGCCAGCTACTGTCGATCAACATGCCCTTGTTGCCAGCGCTGTATGGAAGGAAGTAGCCAGCAAGCATCAGGCCCGTGTAGAAGTTGGCCGAATCTGGGGTCCCTCTCATGCAGATTCCGGAATGTGCGGCGATGTTGGTTACCTGCGCGTCGTGCACGAGCTGGTCGATGGTCTGAGGCGGACCACTCAGGCCAGCGTCCGCAAATATCTTCTTGTTGTAGTACAGGAAAGTTGCACTCGCAAACATCGGCAAACAGTAATGCTTGCCATCGATTTGGCAAGTGTTAATCATTCCAGCCGGGATGTCTTTGTAGTCCCAGCTGGCGGGTGTCTTGCTCGCGTCGTTGATGTAGGGATCAAGAGGCTCAACGCCACTTTGGGCAATGTAACCACTGAGTAGAGTCGACCCCTCCAATTCGAAAACGTCGAACGACGTGTCCTTGGCAGTCAGGGCGAGTTTAACTTTGGCCGTATACCCGGCCTCGGGAAGCTCTTGGAAGTTGACAGTGATACCTGTTTGACTCTCGAACCCAGCAATTAGAGGCTTGATCTTCCCAGACAACGTCTCACGTTGAACAGTCCACAGGGTGACAGTCTGGCCGCGCAAGCTCGTCGTTGGAGTTGAGCCGCCCGCGCATGCCGTCGCTACGAGAACGGCCATCACGCACGCCCATCCGATCCGCATCCGCAACATACGCATCGACCTCCCCAACAGGCTAGTTGGGATCCTCATCAACCTGAGGCCTCGGCTAGCCTAATGTCCTTTGGCTGGCATCTAATATTTTCCATTCTAGGCTTCCGAAAGCGGATGTCAAGCGAGCTTCTGGGCAAATCCGGAGGGACTTGCGGTGCCCAGGGCCGACCGTATCGTGGCTAAGAAATACACATCGCAGCTCCGGGTCGTCCCTTGGTCATACTTCGCTGTCCGCGGCAAACCACACTTCGTGATGTGGCTTAGCTAAGCGTTATGACGGTCCTCGCCAGCCAGCTCAGTGCTGACTTGTCAGCACTCCCTGCGAAGGGATTCAGCCGTGGCGCTGGCCGGTTGAGACTGATGCCTGCGCGACTCCCAAGCGCGGCATCACCCACCCCGTTTAACGATGTAGCCCGCATCCATGACTAGACTTGAGCCGGTCATCAAGCGTGACCGGTCGGAGACGAGCCACAAGAGGCCTTCGGCGACTTCTTCAAACGCCGGCTGTCGACCTAGTTGGATGAGATTCTGTTTGTCGGACCACTCCTCGAAATCAGCAGCCGTTGCGTTGGCGTGCCCAACCCGGAGGTCCCAAAACCGGTTGGGCGATCCGCCCTCCTCAATCTTGCCCATTCCGGTGGGGCAGATTGCATTCACATTGATGTTGAAGGATCCGACTTCCATCGCCAGCGACTTCATGTAGCCCATGACGCCGTGCTTACTGGCGATGTACGCAGCACACGCTTCCTCGGACTTAAGGCCGTCGCGCGAACTGGTAACGACTATCTTGCCGTAGCGACGTTCAATCATGTGCGGAACGACGTATTTCGTCGTTAGCCAGACACCCTTCAAGTTCACGGCAAGCGTCAGGTCCCATAGTTCCTCGGTTTGATCCCAGGCAACGTCGCCGCAACCGCCGACCCCGGCGTTAGCGATCAGAATGTCGATCTTTCCGAATGCTGCAATCGTTTGATCGGCCATCCTTTTGCAATCGGCGCTCTTCGTTACATCCGCTCTTATGCCCAACGCCGGTTGGCCGAGGGCAGAGATCTCCTTAACAACTTGGTCGAGATCGTCGGCGGTCGCAGCCGAATAGGCACCGACGGACTCACCCGTGGCAACGTCAGCGACCGCCACCGATGCCCCCTGCCTCGCCAGCATTAAGGCTGCCGATTTGCCGAATCCTCGTGCGCCACCCGTTATGAGCGCGCTCCTGCCCATCAACTCAAGCATCTTGGGCCCGTTCCGCCACAACGGGGTTGGCAAGATTTCCCAGTCCCGAGACTTCCACCTTGACGGTCTCTCCAGCCCTTAACCACCGCGGCGGCTTGCGCGCAGCACCGACGCCCGAAGGAGTGCCGGTTGAGATCACGTCACCGATCTCCAACGTCATCACCGCGCTCAAGTACGCGATCAAGTCAGCTACAGGGAAAATCATCTGTCGAGTGTTGGATTCTTGAAGAATCTCATCACCAACCGAAACCCTCAGATCCAGCGCTTGTGTATTGGGCACCTCGTCAGCCGTTACCAGTGTCGGTCCCATTGGCGCAAAGGTGTCAAAGCTCTTACCCAGAGTCCACTGGCTTCCGCGGGACTGATAGTCCCTAGCGCTTACGTCATTGACCACAAGGTATCCGGCTACGTGGTGAAGCGCATCGGAAACGCTTACATGCCGAGCCGGCCGGCCAATTACGACGCCGAGCTCTCCCTCATAGTCGACTTGCTCGGTGACCCGCGGGATCGAGATCGGATCGTAAGGCCCAATGACCGCGCTGTTGAATTTGGCGAATATGAGCGGATACTCAGGTGTTGGGGTCCCTGATTCGGCAATGTGTTCGCTGTAATTCGCCCCGAGGCAAATAATCTTTCCAGGTCGTGGTATCGGCGCCATCAACCTGACGGCATGTGGATCGAGCCACTGATTGGGTACTGCGGTCGCAGCTACTGTGGATGCCTTCTCGAGGGCTTCACCGCCCGCCTGCAAGAATGAGATCAGATCGGCGGGAAGGCTTCGATCCGCGAGCGGGAGGTCTATGACGCGCCATCCAGCTTCGGCCGACTCGGCAATGCCTATCGACGTGCGACCCCTGTAGTGAAACGTTACCAGTCGCATTTCTAGATTGGGTTAAGGGCTGCGCGCCTTGACGGGCAACGCCCGCGAAACGGGCAACTACTCAAGATAGAAGGACGCACCCGCTCCCACCTTCGTATCGCCACCGTGAGAGTTGAAGCCAGCGAGCATGAGCCTCTATACGACTCCGCCTCGAGCGCGTACGCCTTCAACCGCAGCTTTCAAGCTTCGCGTGACATGATTCTCCAGACGCTCGACGGCCCGTTCCGCCCTTCCGGCTTTCATGTCTTTGACGAGTGCCGCGTGCTCGGAATGACTCTCGCGCATACGGTTGATCGAGGTGTTGGGTCCGGTAGAAGCACGATAGACAACGGCGCGGCTCAACTGCATTGAAATTCCGAGGGACTCATAGAACCTGAGAAGAACGTCGTTCGAGCCCACCGCGACCAAGTCGCGGTGGAAGCTGGAATCAAGTTCAATCCATCTGCCAACTAGATCTGTGCCGGCGCTGTGCTTATTTGACGCGACCAGATCCCCAGCTCGGTCGAGTAGGCTGTTTAGGTCTTGCCAATCGCGCTTGCTGGCCCGATCGGCAAACCTGCGAACCGAAAAACTCTCGATTAGCAGTCGGGCCTCGGTGATTTCTTGCAGGCTCTGCTCTGTAATCGGTTTGACATATGTTCCGAGCCGCGGGCGAATTTCTAGGACGCCCTGCGCCGCAAGTATGCGTGCCGCTTCCTTCAACGGTGTTGGGCTCACGCCCAATTGAGAGGCGAGCTTCGGAAAGTTGAGCTGCTCATCTGGTGCGAAATCGCGTCTGAGGAGTGCCCCCCGCAGAGCTTCCAGCGCTAGAAGTGTCAGGCCTCGATATTGAATTGGCTCGAGAGCCCGGTCAGCTGATGCACGTGCCGTGGCTAGTTGGATACCAACCTCCTCATGTGATATGTAACATACTACGCGGTGAGCCCGCCCTACCTGCCGAGAATGTTACCGAGGTAAACGCATGCTACTTCTTCAACCGTCAGCATCCTCACCCTGATGCCTAAATCGCCACACGACCGACCCTCCTTGATCGACTCCCCTCAACCTGGAGTATGACGATGGGCGGGCGCTCAACACTGGCTGAAGATGTTGCCGCGCTCATGGAGTACGGTCCTGCAGTCCGCCCGGAGGTCTACCGGATATATCGTCGTTTGCGCGACGAGTCACCAATCTATACATACGGAGCGGTCACCTGGGTAACGCCATACGCTGACGTTGCCGCAGGCTTTATGGACGCCCAGCTATCCAACCGGCGACTTCAAAGCAGCCGATTCATGGCGGCGCGGGAGGGCCTGACTGAGTCCGAACGTGCACTCCTCGACGACATGATCGCCTTCGAGTCCCTGTGGATGAGTCGGAATGATGCCCCTAACCACACGAGATTGCGCCGACTGGCTCACCAGGCTCTGACACCTCGTCGGGTCGCCGAAATGCAGGAAATGATTCAGACGCTTACTGACGATTTGCTGGATCGCATGGCTCTTGACGATGTCAGCGACTTCGTCGCCGAGTTGGCTTTCAGGCTGCCGCTAGGCGTTATCAGCGCACTAATCGGAGTCCCAGCCGAGGATTACGAGAACATCAGGCGTTGGTCCGACGCCATTGTCACCTCAGCTAACCGAATGGGCCGACCGGGATTCAGCGACTTCTTGGCTTCCGCGCACCGGGATCTAACGCAGTTTCGGAACTATGTTCAGGAACTAATTGCCAAGCAGAAAGCTCGAGGAGGGACCAGTCTGATCGAGGCTTTGTTGGCAGCTGAGGAGGCCGGCGACAAATTGAGCGAGGAGGAACTGTTTGCAATGCTGGTCCACCTCCTGTTCGCAGGTCATGAAACTACGGCCAATCTCGTTGGAAACGGTCTGTACGCGCTGCTGGTTCGACCCGCCGAATGGGCTTCCATTCGCGAGGATCCATCGCTTGTACCGGGCGCCGTTGAGGAGGCTCTCCGCTTTGAGGCACCGTTCCAGTTCATGGAGCGAGTTGCTTTGACCGATATGGAAATAAGGGGAGTGACGGTACACGTGGGTCAAACCGTCCGCCTGTGCATCGCCTCGGCAAACCGAGATCCGCTCCAATACGATGATCCCGATACCTTCGATGCGACCCGTCCCGTGACGCGTGGGCTTGGTTTTGGACTCGGGCCCCACTTCTGTATCGGCGCGGCCTTGGCTCGTCTTGAGGCTCAGACTGTTTTCAGCACGCTGATTCGGCGCTTCCCGCAGCTCGAACTGGCAAGCCAGTCGGTTGAGTGGAGCGAGCACCCGGGAGTGCGAGGCTTGAAGTCGCTACTGGTCAGACTCGG
>WNGM01007979.1_pt1 | contig 11373 bp, 10 predicted proteins | sample 5400571 | NCBI WGS metagenome assembly WNGM01 (sample SAMN13153378, study PRJNA577476) | soil metagenome | isolation source: 100 cm soil or saprolite under Garry oak tree replicate 2 | place: USA:California | collected 2016-06-15 | reverse complement strand
GATGCTGGAGGTACGGCGCCACAACGTACGAGTCGTGGCGATCTGCCCCGGCTCGGTCGACACCGGCTTCCGGGAGAGCCGTGCCAATCGCACCCGGGTCCTCACCGCCGACGACGTGGCGCATGCGATCCTTGCCACCCTGACGGTGGCGGACCGGGCGATGATCAGCGAGCTGGATATCCGGCCGACGAATCCATAAAAACCGTCACGGAGAGGCGTCGCGGAAAATCGTCACGGAGAACCGTCACGGGAAACCGTGGACTCCCAGACGTCTCTCCGCGACGCCTTTCCGTGACGTCGTTCCGTGACGTAGTTTTTGGTTATGTTGGACCCCATCCGGAAACTCTTGACCGAAGCCGGCAAAGCCAAGCAGCTCCGGGGCTTCTGGGACGCCGCCGCCGCTATACTGAGCGAGTGGGCCGGCGGGGCGCGGGTCGAGCTCAGCTACAGAGGCCTGCGCGAGACGGGCAGCGCCCAGGCGGGGACGGCCGGGAAGCCTGGCGACCCCTTTCTCGCTGATTATCACGACGCCGAGGGGCGGCACGTGAGCGCGCGGTTCGAGGGGCTTGCCGCGGGATTCCCGGCGGACGCGCTGCGCTCCGGACTCGAAATCGCCACACATCTCGCCGTGATGGTGGCACGGCGCTCCAGCCTCGAGCGCGAGCGCCGGCTCGGCACGTTCCTCGTGGAGCTGTCACGCTGGCTGCTGGCGGCGCCGGAGCGCGAGCTGCTGTTGCGCTACACGTTGCAGAGCGTGACCAGCCTGGTCGACGCCCAGGGCGCCTACATCGCGCTGCGCACCGCCGGCGCGGACGCCCTGCGCGTGGCGGCGACGGTGGGGCAATGCGCCGAGTTCGACGCGCTCGAGATCCCGATCGGCGCGAGCGTCACCGGGAGAGTCGTGCGGACCGGGGAGGCGCTGCTCACCGACAATGTCCTCGACGAGCCGGAGGCACAGCGGGTCCTGTCTCCCTCCGGGGCGGCGCGCGCGGCGATGATCGCACCGCTGCGCACGTCGAGCGGCGTCGCAGGTGCGGTGGGCGTGGTGCGCTACGTGCGGCCCGGTGGCGATGAGCCGCCGCCGTTCCAGCTGGTGGAGCTGCAGTACCTCACGGCCGTGGCCGCCTACATCGCGGGCGGGTTGGAGCTCTCGGAGGCCGTGAGCGGCGCGCGCGCGGCGGCCGAGCGCGCCCACGCGATGGTGGACGGGAGCCCGCTCCCGATGGTGCTGGTGAGCCGGGCCGGCCGCGTCCTACAGCTCAACCAAGCGGGGTGTCGGCTGTTCGGCATTCCCTCGGAAGCACAGGCGCTCGACACGCACCTCGAAGCGCTCGGCCTCTCGCCCAGCGAGATCTCGCTCCACCTCGTGCTCACGCGGGCGCGCGACGGCGCGCCCTGGCACGGCCGCGTCCTGGTCACGCGGCCATCCGGCGACCGCCGCCTGTGCGATTGCACCGTCACGGGCCTGTCCGGCGCCGGCCCCGACAGCCTGCTGGTCGCTCTCTACGACCGCACCGACGAGCTGCGCGCCCAGCGCGACCTGATCGCGCGCGAGAAGCTCGCCACGGTGGGCGAGATCGCGAGCGGCGTCGCGCACGAGGTGAACAACCCGCTCGCCGCCATCCGGATGGAGGCGGAGCTGCTCGGGCGCGCCAGCAAGGATCCCGACACGAGCACCACGGCGGCGACCATCACCCGCGAGGTGGACCGCGCCGCGCGCATCGTGCGCAGCCTGCTGCGGCTCGCCCGCCGCGCCGACACGGCGCCCACCCGGGTGCAGATCAACGACCTGGTGCACGACGTGGCGGAGATCCGCAAGCGCGTGATGCGCACCGAAGGCGTGGAGTTCCGGACCGGGCTCGACAACTCCGCGCCGCCCGTGCTGGGCCTGGGTCAGGAGCTGCAGCAGGTCGTGATCAACCTGGTGACCAATGCCGAGCACGTGGTCCGGGGCCGCAGCCCGGCCATCATCCGGCTCACGACGCAGTCGCGCGAGGGCTGGGTGCGCCTCACCGTGGAAGACTCGGGACCGGGCGTTCCCCGGGAGATCCGCGCGCGCATCTTCGACCCGTTCTTCACCACCAAGGGCCCCGATGAGGGCACGGGCCTCGGGCTCGCGATCTGCCAGCGCGTGGTGACGGAGGTGGGAGGGAGGATCTGGCTCGAGGACTCCGAGCTGGGCGGCGCCAAGTTCGTGGTCGAGATGCCGGCCGCGCCGGAGCATGTCGAGGCGGGCACCATCGGCTGAGCCGGCCGGCCTCCCCCGCTCAGTGCTCCAGAATGCGGGTGCGGTACAGTGCGAGGACGATCAGGCCGTAGCCGCCGAGCGCGACGAGCAGCGCCGTCAGCCGCCAGTCGAAGCTGAAGCGGGTCGCGCCCACCGCCGCCGCCACGAGCCAGGCGGCGCTGGCGCCGAAGCCGAGCACGACGACTTCCTTGCGCGCCATCAGGATGCCGAACACGTAGCCCCAGCTGAACCCGGCGACCGCGAGGAACATCACGCCGTGGGGAATCTTCACCGGATCGATCAGGTTGAGCGCGCCGGCCAAGAAGCAAAACAGACCCAGGACGGTGTAAGCCGCCAGATGCAACGCGAGCGGCAGGGGGACGGTGCCCATCTTGTTGAAGGTCATGCCTGAAAACTAGACGCCGAGACGCCGCGACGCCAAGACGCCGAGGGGGTGACGTGCAAGCGACGAGGACGTATCTCGAGCTGAGGGAGCCAGGCCAGTTTCGGCCCGCCGTCGGCCACTTCCCGGACGTCGTGATCGAGCGTGTCCGGCATGCCACCCCCGAGCTCTATCGTGATTGCTACCGCACCGTGGGCGAGGCGTACCATTGGCGCGACCGCTGGGACTGGAGCGACGCCGAGATTCGCGCCCACCTCGCACAGCCAGAGATCACGTTGCACGTGGCGCGCCGGGACGGCGCGCTCGCCGGGTGGTACGAGCTGCGCCGCGTGCCGGAGGACCGCTCGGTGGAGATCGCGTATTTCGGACTCGCCCCGGCGGCGATCGGCCGCGGGCTCGGCAAACACCTGCTGTCGTGCGCCGTGCGCGATGCCTGGGCGCTCGCGCCGTCGCGCGTGTGGCTCCACACCTGCACGCTCGACCATCCCGCCGCGCTGCCGAATTACGAGAAGCGGGGCTTCGCACGGTACAAGACCGAGACCTACGAGGTTAACTTCCCTCCGTGAACTTCACGCTCTCGCGTGCGCAGAAGCTGTTCACCGTGCGGAACGATTCGGTCGCCGAGGTCATCAACCGCACGATCGGTAAGCGCGTGGCGCTGACGTACCTCCAGCACAAAGGCATCCCGACGAGCTGTTTCGGTGAGACCGAGTACTTCGTGGTGGGCGTGAGGGCCGTGGAATGACGACGGCGAACAGCTTCGGGTCGCTGGCGCAGCTCAAGGCCGGGGGCCGCACCTTCCAGATTTTCCGGCTGGACGCGCTCGAGCGGCGCGGACTCCCCGTCTCCCGCCTCCCGTATTCGCTCCGCATCCTGCTCGAGAACCTGCTGCGCCGCGAGGATGGTCAGGTGGTGCGCGTCGCGGACATCGAGCAGCTGGCGCGCTGGGATCCCAAGAAGACACCCGACGACGAGATCGCGTTCATGCCGGCGCGCGTCCTGATGCAGGACTTCACCGGCGTGCCGGCCGTCGTGGACCTGGCCGCCATGCGCGACGCGATGCAGGCCATGGGCGGCGACCCGAAAAAGGTCAACCCGCTGCTTCCGGCCGAGCTGGTGATCGACCACTCCGTGATCGTGGACGAGTTCGGCACGCCCACCGCCTTCCAGGTGAACGCCGACCTCGAGCTGCAGCGCAACCGCGAGCGCTACGCGCTGCTGCGCTGGGCGCAGCAGACGTTCCGGGACTTCCGCGTGGTTCCCCCCGACACCGGGATCGTGCACCAGGTGAATCTCGAGTATCTGGCGAGAGTCGTGTTCACAGCCGAAAGCCGCGAGCCGCAAGCCTATCCCGACAGTCTGGTCGGGACCGATTCGCACACGACGATGATCAACGGCCTCGGCGTGTTGGGCTGGGGCGTCGGCGGCATCGAAGCCGAGGCGGCCATGCTCGGTCAGCCGGTGTCGATGCTGATTCCGCAGGTCGTCGGGTTCCGTCTGACCGGCAGGCTGGCCGAGGGCGCGACCGCGACCGACCTGGTGCTCACCGTGACGGAGCTGCTCCGCAAGAAGGGTGTGGTCGGGAAGTTCGTGGAGTTCTACGGCCCGGGGATCGCCGCCCTGCCCGTGGCGGACCGCGCCACCATCGGTAACATGGCGCCCGAGTACGGGGCGACGGTGGGCATCTTCCCGGTCGACCAGGAGACGCTCCGCTACCTCGAGTTCACGGGCCGCCCCAAGGAGCAGGTGCAGCTGGTCGAGGCTTATATGAAGGAGCAGGGCCTGTTCCACTCGGCCGCGACCCCCGAGCCCGTGTTTTCCGACACGCTCTCGCTCGACCTCGCGACGGTGGAGCCCAGCCTCGCCGGGCCGCGCCGCCCGCAGGATCGCGTCGCGTTGCGCGACGTGCCGCGCAACTTCCAGCTCGTGCTGCCGACGCTGGTCAAGCCCACGTCGCCGATTGCGCCGCCCGCCGACGTGCGCAACCACTGGGAGGCCGAGGGGGGCCAGCCGTTCGGCGGCGGCACGGCCGTGGCGGCGCCGCCGCCCCGCACCCACGTCGACCTCACGATCGACGGCACCGCATGCAAGCTGCGTCATGGCTCGGTCGTGATCGCCGCGATCACGAGCTGCACCAACACCTCGAATCCCTCGGTGATGATCGCCGCGGGCCTGGTCGCGAAGAAGGCCGTCGAGCGCGGCCTCACGTCGCAGCCGTGGGTCAAGACCAGCCTCGCGCCCGGCTCGAAGGTCGTGACCGATTATCTCCAGCAGGCAGGGTTGATGCGGTATCTCGAGCAGCTGCGGTTCCACCTCGTGGGCTACGGCTGCACCACCTGCATCGGGAACTCGGGCCCGTTGCCCGAGGCCGTGTCCACCGCCGTGGCGGAGGGCGAGCTGGTGGTCTGCGCCGTGCTCTCGGGCAACCGCAACTTCGAAGGCCGCATCCAGCAGGAGGTGCGGGCCAACTACCTGGCGTCACCGCCGCTCGTGGTCGCCTATGCCCTCGCGGGGCGGATCGATCTCGACCTCCAGGCCGATCCCCTGGGGACGGGAAAGGACGGAAAACCCGTCTATCTGCGCGACATCTGGCCGTCGGCCAAGGAAGTCGACGACCTGGTCCGCTCGTCCATCAAATCGGCGATGTTCCACAAGGAATACGGCGAAGTGTTCACGGGCGACGCGCGCTGGCGCGGCCTGCCGGTGCCGGCGGGCGATCGCTTCGCGTGGGAGCCCGCGTCGACCTACATCCGAAAGGCGCCCTACTTCGACGGCATGCCCAGGACGCCCGCACCTGTCGCGGACATTCGCGCTGCGCGGGTGCTCTGTCTCCTGGGCGATAGCATCACCACGGATCACATCTCGCCCGCGGGCTCGATCCGCAAGACCAGCCCGGCCGGGAAGTACCTCGTCGAGCACGGCGTGGAGCCGCTGGACTTCAACTCCTACGGCTCGCGCCGGGGCAACCACGAGGTGATGGTGCGCGGCACGTTCGCGAACGTGCGTCTCAAGAACCTGCTCGCACCGGGGACCGAGGGGCCGGTCACCCTGCATCTCCCCGACGGCGAGCAGCTGACGATCTACGACGCTTCGGTCAAGTACCAGGCCGAGGGGGTGCCCCTGCTGGTGATCGCCGGGAAGGAATACGGCGCCGGGTCTTCACGCGACTGGGCGGCGAAGGGCCCCAGGCTGCTCGGCGTGCGGGCCGTGATCGCGCAGAGCTACGAGCGCATCCACCGCTCCAATCTCGTGGGCATGGGCATCCTGCCGCTGCAGTTCCTGAGCGGTGAGACTCCCGAGACGCTCGGCTTGACGGGCAGGGAGACGTTCGATCTGACCGGGCTCGCCGCCCTGCTCACCGAGGGATTGCCGCGCGGCAAGGAGTTGACGGTCACGGCCACGCGCCCCGACGGGTCGACGATGCGGTTTCGGACCACGCTGCGGATCGATACGCCGCAGGAGCTGCAGTACTACCGGCACGGGGGGATTCTCGAATTCGTCCTGAGACAGCTGCTCCAGGACAAAGCCTAAGGGTCCGTTTCTACAGGCTCAGCTGCAGCCGCCCGTAGTAGAATCCACCGTTCATACCGAACTGCGTGACCCGCCGACTGTAGACAAACCGGCCGAGACTGATGTTCGCCGGGTGCACCTGGCGATCGGGGTAAGCGTTGAAGATGTTCTCCCCGCCGACCGCGAGCCGGACGCCGCGGCCCAGCTCGTACGACAGGTCGAGGTCGAACAGCGTCTTGGCGCCGAAACGCTCGTCGTTCGCCGGGTTGGTGGGATGGCGGTACACGATGGCGCCGTAATAGGTGGACCGGGCAAGACCCGCGAAGCGCCCCCGCGCATACCGCGCCGTCACACCGCCTTTTTCGCGCGGCAATGCATCTTCGAGCCGGTTCCGGTCCTCGCGATTCAGGAGGATGTTGCGGACGGCGGGCAGGTTTCCGGTGGTGAACGTGTCCGCCATGGCCTGCGGGACGTTGACCCGCTCGACCTCGGTCTTCGTGAAGTTCGCCGATCCGGTCAGCGAGAGCGTGCCTCCCGCGACCTGGCGGCTGTGCGTGACGACGACGTCGAGCCCGATCGTGCGCGTGTCCACGGCGTTGGTGAAGAACTGCGCGGTCGTCACGCCCAGCCGCTGGAACGGTGCGAGCAGCCGTCGGACCACGGTGCCGACGGCCGGGTCGGAGCTCTGGAACTGGCTCGAGATCACGATCCGGTCGGCGATGGTGATGCGATACGCGTCGGCCGTGAGCGACCAGCTGCTCACGGGCCGCGCCACCAGGCCCAGGCTCAGGTTGACGGACGTCTCCTGCTTGAGCGGCGGCACGCCGAACGTCTGGGTCACCCGGCTCTCGTTGTTGCTGGTGAGAATGCGGTTCGGTACGAGATTGCCGCTCGCGTCGATCCCGAACTGGTTGCTGACGTTGTTGAACCACACCTGGCCGAGCGAGGGAGCGCGGAAGCCCGTGCTCGCCGCCGCCCGCAGGGCGAGCGTCGGGATGACCTGGAAGCGCGTGGCCACCTTCCCGTTCACTGTGCCGCCGAAGTCGCTGTAACGCTCGAGTCGGCCACCGACGTCGAGCAGGACACGCTCGCTCACCTGGCTTTCGAAGCCCCCGTACACGCCGAGGCTGTTGCGCGTGCGGTCGACTTGATTGGACGGCTGGAAACCGGGGAACACTTGCGCGCCGGATTCCTTGGGGGCGCCGGTCGACGTGGTGTCGAAGTCGATGCCCGGCCGGGCGCCGCCGTTGCCGAGCTGCCAGGACGCTTCCTCCCCGGCGTCGATCCGGTACTCCTCCCGGCGAAACTCGCTGCCCGCCACGAACGACACGGAGCGGAAGCCGCCCACACTCCCGAGCGGCCGGACGAGGTCCAGGTTGCCGACCGTCTGGCTGAACGACAGGCGCCCCGCGTCGAACGTCGTGGGGCTCGCAGCTCCCATGGAAGCGTTGTCCGAGTGGTCCACGAGGAAATGGAACCCGTTGCTTCCATGCGAGACGCTGAAGTCCACGTCCCAGGCGTCGATGCTGCCTCGGACGCCGGCCGCCGCCGACTGGTCGTCGATGATCGTATGGATGTCGGGGAGGAAGCCGAAGGGATACAGCGGGGGCACCACGCGCCCTTCCTGACTCGGCAGCCGGAAGAAGCCCGCCGACAGCCCGTCGCGATGCCCGAGACCACCGAAGCTGTAGAACTCGGCGGTCTCGCCGAGTGGCACGACCGCGTTGTAAAACGCCATCCCCTCGGTCGCCGCGCTCTGCCCGACGCGCATCGTGAAGTCCTGGCGCGTGCGGTTGTTGGCGCGCAGGGCCGAATCGGTGCCGGCCTGGGTCGTGATCCCGAGGAAGATGTCGTTGCCCGTATACGGCGCCGCGCGATTGGTCGCGCCGCGATCGACATATTGGGCCGTGACGTTGAAGAACCCCCGGTCGCCGATCGGAAAGCCGTAGTTCGCGTCCGCCTTGACCTGATCGCCGTCGTGGCGGCTCGGAAGATCGGAGACGCCGCCGCCGCCCGGCGTGGTGCCGACGGTGGCACTCGCGTCGACGTGCTCGGTCTGCCGCTTCAACACGATGTTGATCACGCCGGCGATCGCGTCCGAGCCGTACTGGGCCGCGGCACCGTCCCGCAGCACCTCGATGCGCTCAATAGCCGCCGCGGGGATCGCGTTGAGATCGACCCCCACCGTGCCTCGGCCGAACGTGCCGTTCACGTGGACGAGCGCGCTCGAGTAGCGTCGCTTGCCGTTGACCAGCACCAGCACCTGGTCGGGGCCGAGGCCGCGAAGACTCGCGGGATTCACATGGTCCGACCCGTCGGCGATCGTCTGATGCGACGCATTGAAGGAAGGCTCGAGCGTCGCGAGCATCTGGTTCACTTCGGTCACGCCCGTCTCGGTCATCTCCTGCGACGTGATCACGTCGACCGGAACCGGCGTCTCGGTGGCGGTGCGTGACGTGCGGGCACCCACCACGACGACCTCGTTCACGGATAACGGTGTCGCGGTGAGCTTGAAATTGGCGGTCACCGTCTGTCCGGCGGTCACGGTCACGCGCTGCTCCGCGGGCTCGTACCCGATGAGCCGCGCACGCACGGCGTGCGTGCCCGCCGGGACGCTCAGGCGGTATTCGCCTTTGTCGCTGGTGAACACGCTGCGGGCCGTTCCGACGATCACGACGCTCACCCCGGCCAGCGGCGCCCCGGACTCGGCCGCCAGGACGGTCCCCGAAACGATCCCGGTCTGTTGTGCCGCGAGGGGGGAGATGAAGAGGGGGGAGATAAAGAGGGGGGAGATAAAGAGGAGAACTGCATACAGCGGCGATGCGTGGGCGCGTCTCATGTGCCACCGGCAGGATGACGGACGCCGTCACATATGGCAAAAAACACGCCGCCGTGGGCGGCGGCTACCGCCCGTCGCCGACCGCCCGGACGCGGGCTTCGAGCGCCATGCGCTCAAGCTTCTCGAGCGGCAGCGCCAGCAGCAGATCGATCCGCCGGCTGAGCAGCAGGAACGCATCCCGGAACGCCGCCTGCCTGGTCACTTGATCACCCGTGACGTCCGCCGGATCCGGCATCCCCCAATGCGCCAGCGCCGGCTGCCCGGGAAAAATTGGGCACGATTCCTTGGCGCGATCGCATACGGTGATGACGAAGTCCCACGGCTCGCGCTCCAGGCCGTCGATGCCGCGCGGCGCGCGGCCGCGCCACGGCACGGCGTACTGGCGCAGCGTTTCGATCGCGAGCGGGTTCACGCGGCTCGCCGGGCGCGACCCGGCGCTCTCGGCCGCGAACCGGCCCTTTCCTTTCCAGTTGAGCAGCGCCTCCGCCATCTGACTGCGGGCGGAGTTCCCGGTGCAGAGAAACAGGACGCGGAAGGGTCGTCCCGTCACACGGGCCTTCTGGCGCGCACGAACGCCCCCATGATGCGGCCGCCGACCTCCTCGTAGATCCGTGTCGGCTCGATCCCGACGTCTACGAATCCGGCCGCGGCGAGGAGTCCTTTGTACTCTTCCTCCTCCAGCGCTCCGGCGACGCACCCGACCCGCAGCTCCATGCTGCGCCGCACCGCGTCCGGGATGTCGCCCCGCACCACCACGTCCGACACGGCGAACCGGCCGCCCGGCTTGAGCACCCGAAACGCCTCGCGCAGCACCCGGCGCTTGTCGGCCGAGAGGTTGATCACACAGTTCGAGATGATCACGTCCACGGAGGCGTCGGGCAGCGGGATGTTCTCGATCTCGCCCTTCAGAAACTCCACGTTCGTGACGCCAGCCTTGCGCTGGTTCTCGCGCGCCAGCGCCAGCATCTCGTCCGTCATGTCGAGACCGTAGGCTTTCCCGGTGGCGCCGACACGCCGCGCCGAAAGCAGGACGTCGATCCCACCGCCCGAGCCCAAGTCGAGCACGATTTCTCCCTCGTGCAGCTCGGCCAACGCGGTAGGATTGCCGCAGCCCAGCGAGGCGAGCACGGCGCCTTCGGGAAGTGCTGCGGTCTCGGCGGCGTCGTACAGATTCGAGCTGACCGGATCGCAGCCACAGCTGCCGCCTTGCCCGCCCAGCACGCGTGTCGCGGCCTGGCCGTACTTCGCCTTCACCGTGTCCTTGATCTCTTCGCCGCTCATATGCTGCAGCAAGCCTGGGCGCAGCTGCCCGCGTGCTTCCCCGGCTTCACGGCGGCGGCGAACTCAGCGATTTGGTCGAGCGCGTCGCGGTTCAAGGCGTAATAGACCCAGCGGCCGTCCCGCCGGTCGCTCACCAGTCCTGCATCCTTCAGGGTCTTCAGATGGAAGGACAAGCGCGACTGTGCGGCCTCGAGCACCTGCTGCAGCTCGCACACGCAGCGCTCCCCGTGCGACAACAGGCGCACGATCTCCAGCCGGGTCTCGTCCGACAGCGCGTGAAACACCCGCGCCGACTGCGTGATCTCGGGAAGCGTCGTCGTCATCATGGCGATAATATATCAACAAATGTTGATGTGTCAAGTGGCCGCGACCGCGCGGGGTATAACGGCAACCATGCCCCAACGCACTGTATCAGTCGCATTCGCCATGTTCGTGAGCGCCGCCTGCCCGGGCCGGGAGCCGCGGCAGTCCGCTGAAACCGCCTTCGTCGGCACAACGGCCCCGCTCCTGCGCCTGCGTCCCGCCGGGACGGGCGTCCCGGCCGCGCTGCTGCGCTCGGTGACTGCTGCTTCGGCAGTCGGCTACGACCGTGTGGTGTTCGAGCTCGCGAGCGACACTGCGCCCGGGTACCGCGTGCAGTACGCCACGGGTCCGGTCAGGAACTGCGCGTCGGGAGATGTGGTATCCGTCGCGGGCAGCACGCGCCTCGTGGTGCACCTCGAGCCCGCCCGGGCGCACGACGACCAGGGCAACCCGGTCCCGCGGCAGCGCGACCTGGTGCCCGGCTTGCCCGTCGTCCGGGAAGTGAAGCTGGTGTGTGATTTCGAAGGCCAGGTGGAGTGGGTCCTGGGCCTCCCCGCGAAGCAGCCGTATCGGGTGACCGAGCTCGCGGGAAGCCTGGTGCTCGATGTGAAGCAGGGGCCATGAGCAAGGCGGTCCTCGCGCTGATCGTCCTGGTTGCCGCCTGCCGTCAGGCCCCGGTGGAGCCCTGTCCCGCCGGACCGCTCGCGGCCGCCGTCACGCCGCCGCCCTCCCGACCGTCGCCGTTCGATTCCGCGTTCCGGGCAGCCGGCGCCGAGTTTCACGTGCCGCCGGAGCTGCTCGCGGGACTCG
>WNGM01014680.1_pt1 | contig 11374 bp, 16 predicted proteins | sample 5400571 | NCBI WGS metagenome assembly WNGM01 (sample SAMN13153378, study PRJNA577476) | soil metagenome | isolation source: 100 cm soil or saprolite under Garry oak tree replicate 2 | place: USA:California | collected 2016-06-15 | reverse complement strand
AATGCGTCGTCGGCGAAGCATACTGCCGCTGCGACAAAGCACAGCACCAGAGTCAATACAATCGTTTTTGTTTTCATGTCCTCTCCTGACACGGGGCATTCTAGTGCTGCGTCGCGCATTCAGCAACTCGCGCTGCGTCTGAGGCTCACCCGGCTCACTCCTTATTTCGCCCGCAGCAACCTGAGCGCAAGCCAGCCCAGATAAAGGAAATCGCAAACCACTCCGACGAAAACGACACGCCAGAACCATTCTTCAACGCGATGTGTTTTCGCGGCGGCTCTGATGGACGAGAAGTTCATGGGATGGAGTCGCGGGGAGGGAGCGGAACGATAGCTCAGAAATCGTGGCTTGGCAAGTACGAGCGCAGTCCGCTCGCGGCAAAGGGCAAGCGTCCGTTTCATATCGAGATCGGCCTTACAGAGCTTGAGTTTGGCGAGTTGAGGATACAGGAAAGACTGTGGCGGCTCAGGCTTGTGGGGTCGCTTTTGGGGATGCCAGAGACTCTGACTGTTAGACAACGGTAATACTAGATGTACAGTATCGAACGTTCGCAGGGAATAGAATATCCCAAACTGCGGTCGGTCATGCAACGTCCCCGCTTAAGCATCGACATCCATCCAGACCTCGGCAAGAACCCGGCAAGAGACGAGGCCAGCACGCTCGTGCCGCGATCAGATAACCGGGCGAGATGGTTGAAATTCGCCGATTGTGCGCTCCATCCTCACGGCGCAACCGAAGAAGACATTGCAGAACTGACAAATTTGGCGCGGGACGAGCAAGAGACCATTAAGAGCCGCATTGAGCGTACCGCTCACGTAGTGAAGAGACAGAGCAAATCGAAGCATTAAGATTCTCGGTCTGCCACTTCCAACATGCGCCGCTTACAGTCGTAAAAACTGATAGGGCGAACCCATGAACAACATCACAGCGAGTACCCTTTACCTCAAATCAAACGGCAGGGTGTGTTCCTTCTGTCTGTAAGGGAATCATCAATCACCGCCGCCCATTTCGTGCTCAGGCAAAGACGGCGTTTACCGTGCCACAAGGATATTCAGACCTGCGAGTCAAAGTGGCTTCTTGCCAACGAGGTCACGAATGGGTTGAGCTTTACGATGGACATGACCTGAGAACAGCTTTCGGAAATGCCAGCCCCTTCCGAGCACAGGTATAAGTAATAGCCCTGCCAAGAAGTCGCGGCAGAGCGGCGCTGGGCATAAATCCTCAAGGGGTCTGCCGATGGCGAAGGCTGTCTTGATCGTGGATGACAATGCGTTTATCCGTCAGGCGCTCTGCGATATATTCAAACGCGAAGCCGACTTTGAGGTGTGCGGAGAAGCGGAGAACGGGCGGGAGGCGATTGAAAAAGGTCAACAGTTGCATCCCGACCTGATCGTGATGGACCTCTCAATGCCAGTGATGAATGGCCTTGACGCGGCCCGTGTTCTGAAACGTCTGATGCCCGCAGTGCCACTAATTGTTTTCAGCGAGTACAGCGATGTGTTCTCTGAAAAGGAAGCTCGCTCCGCCGGTGTATCCGCGCTAGTCTCAAAGTCTGAGCACGCGTCTGTTCTGGTCGGCAAAGCTCGCACTTTGCTCTACGACATTGCCGCGTGATTCTTACGGTTCGACTACGCAATTTGCGACGAAGTCCATCAACTGGCAGGCGATACCGCGCAAGGCAACGCGCTTGGCACGTTAGCGTCGTGTTCGGATCGGATGCTTGGCCTGACAGGAACACTCCTGGGTGGCTTCGCGGACGACTTGTTCAATACCTTGTTCCGGCTTGAAGCCGGAAGAATGAAGGAACACGGGTACGAGTGGGGCACGAGGGACGAAGCTCCTTCACGCAGGACTACGGCGTTCTCGAAACCATCACAAAGGTAGAACCCACCGACAACAAGTGCTCTAAGGCCAAGACAACCAGCGTCGTTCGCCGCAAGCCGGGTGCGTCACCGCTGCTCTTCGGCGAATTTCTGATGCAGTTGTGTGCCTTCGTCTTCCTGGAGGACATCTCCGACGAACTTCCGCGTTACGAAGAGACCTACCTGAGCGTCCCCATGGGCGAAGACATGAGGGAGGCTTATCGGAAGTTGGAAGACGACATTCGGACGGCCTTGAAGAAGCACCGGGGTAATCGCTCGGTGTTGAGCACGATGCTGAACACCCTGTTGCTGTATCCGGACCACCCCTATGGATTGGGAACGCTCTACGGAACGGAATTCGACAGCGAGGCGAAGTGCAAGGTCCGATTCGTCATCGCTGAGACTCGCGATCTGCCGCAAGACCATATCTATTCGAAAGAGCGCAGGCTCATCGAACAAATAAAAATAGAACTTGCGGAAGGTCGACGCTGCCAGGTTTTCGCGGTCTACACACAAGCACGACGTCACTGCTCGCCTACAGCGCATTCTCGGCAACGAGGGCATCCGCACCGCTGTCCTGCGTGCAAGTGTTGACACATCAAAACGGGAAGCCTGGTACGCGAGACAAATCAAGAATGGCATCCAAGTAGTCATCTCTCATCCCAAGCTGGTGGAAACAGGTCTCGACTTGCTCGATTTCCCAACCATCATCTTCTATGAGTCGGGATATTCCTTGCATACGTTGCGGCAGGCCAGCCGCAGGTCGTGGAGAATCGGACAGCGACGGCCGGTCCGCGTGAAGTTTCTTTGCTATGAAGGGACGATGCAGACGGCATGTCTGCGCTTCATGGGAAAGAAACTCCTCGTGGCCCTCACCATGGAGGGCAAGTTTGCCGGCGAAGGGCTCCAGAACATCGACGAGGACGACGACATGCTCTCGGCGATGGCACGGGAACTGGTCGAAAGGAATGAGACCCCAGACGTTCTGACGGAAACTCGCTTCGACCCGGCTTATCTTGTGCAAGCGGCGATAAACAGTCAGTCGTCACCTTTGGGCGACCCACTGGAGCATTGCCTGGACGGAGGCGGCGCAACCGAATCGCCGCCCCAGAGCAGCCGTCGCTGTTCAGCTTCAACTAGCCGCACTTCGATCTGCGCGGCACATTTTGGTCTTCTCGTTCATAACTTCCAATTCCCCAACTTTCAATTCACACTAAGGAGGAATCCCATGACTACTGGCACTCTCGTTGCTGGTCCGCTGCCCAAGATCGGCCGGGCAGAACTGGCACAAATCCCCGTTCCAGAAGCAACTTCAACTCATAAACCGGTGCCTCATCACGTGATCGTTGAGTCCCTGGTTGAAACCCTCAGCTTTCGCCACATGGCGTAGTAAATGAGGAATACGCAGTCTCTTCGGATGGCATGAGGATGTTCGGTGTCCTCGATCTCGAAACCCAGATGGAAGGATGTAGATTCTCAATCGGCATCCGCAATTCTCACGACAAATCTCTCCGCCTCGGTCTGACGGTCGGCATACGCGTATTTTTGTGCTCGAACATGGCCTTCAGCGGCGACTTTACCCCGGTACTGGCGAAGCACAGCAAGAGCTTCAACCTGATCGACACTCTGGCAGTGGGCGTTGACCGCATCCAGCGAAATTTTGAACCGATGGAGCGGCAGGTCGAAAGCTGGAGAAAGACGCAGATCAGCGACGAGCAGGCGAAATTGGTCCTGTACTCGGCATTTGTAGACGGCAAACTGGACGCGCCCCGTAGTCTGTTGCCCACCGTCACTATTTCGAGCCGCAGTACCCGGAATTCTCGACGCGCACGATGTGGAGCTTATCAAACGCATTCACCAGCGCGTTCAAGAAGCTCGACCCAATTCCTCAGTTCAGAGCAACGGCGAAGCTGGGCGCGTTCCTGGCCCAGTTGCCCGCATGAGATTCTTCCCCTTCGTGAAGAAGAACCACGGAGGGGAAGAAAATTAAACTAGCGCGTTTGCAATGATTCAGGATCCCCGCGGCGCCTGGTTGCTCGGGCACCGGGCAATGGATCGCCTGGGCCAATCACATTCGCACGCAAAGATTGTTGCGGGAAATCCTTTGTATTAAGAGTGACGATGAAGTCCGCGTTCCCGTACTCGGCACAGTCACAAATGTGGTTGTCATCTGGGTCGGGAGAACGATTGCACGGCTACACCGATCACAGGTATGTCCAGGTGACGACGCTGCGATCGGTCTTGCGACGGCCGCGCACCCGCATGCGAAGGCGTGAATGTTCCGTGCTACAATCGCGCCCCAACACTTCCCTTCGTCTTTTCGCGTATGGATCAGACCGTTCGAGAGCACATTGCTGCACAGGAAGAGCGGCTGAAGGCGCTCAGCGCCCAGTTAATGGAAGAACCGCACGCGAGAAGCGCAATGCTCTCAAAGCTGAGATTCGCGCCACCAACTTAGCCCCTCGCCCACTTCACCGGAGCTTTGGACTCTGAGAACAAGCTTCCCAAAACCGGATAGTCCGCGCGAATCAGCAGCGTTACCGCACATACCTAAGAGCGCGGGAGAGCGCAGCCTGAAAGGCGAAGTTTTTCCTCGTTCAGTAACCGTCAATTCGCGTGCTCGCCGAAATGGCCAGAAAAGTTGATCGTGCATTGAGTGCATGTTCTTGGGCTCGGCTCAAAGCGGAACTTGCCGCCCCTATGTCGCCGCCGAACCGCAAAGCCCGATCTAGCCTCATTGCCTGTTGAAGCTGCTGAGTTACAGCCTCGACGTGGGTGGCCGATAGCGACTCACACACCTCACACTTTGCAGCCATGTCATGTGCCCCAAGCCGATTCTAAGCTTCGGAGCATCCGGACTATTCCACAAACAACTGCTTTGAAACAGGGGGAAATCTCGCAAGCCGACCGCGCCGGATGAGAGAGTTAGCGGAGCGAGCCGCGCGGCAGGTTTTGGAACGCCATCAACCGTCGGCTTTGCTAATCTGTGATCGTGAAGCTGGTGCTTGCGATTCTCGGCATGGCGTTGCTAGCGCAGACCCACCTAACGGAATACCCGAAGAGGTTACAGCCGCGGCAAAGTGCGTGGCGGTGGTGCCACGTTTGCTGAAAGGCCGCTTCCGATTGACCGCCCCGCGTGGCAAGGGTGTAGTCACTTGCCGCAATTTGGAGGGGTGGAGTGCGCCCGCGTTTTTTACTTTTAGCGATGGCCTCTGGCTTCCACCGGTTTGGGGTCACGGATATGAGCCTCATCGTGGTGGTCATGGGTCAAAACGCCCGACAACTGCTCTCAACCAAAAAGATCGAGATCGGAACTGATGTGTCGGCAATCGGCGGGCCGATTGGCCGGCATGTGGCACCAGAAAACTACGAGAGATTGAATCGAGAGATGCTGACGTATTCAATCTCGAAGGGAGCCTTTGCTCCTGTGTCGCTGGAAGGTGCGACGATTCGAGAGGACAGAAGATCGTTAGTAGCCATTTATGGCCGTGCGGCAGTCATGCAGGCCGCTCTGAGTGGTCGATTGCCAGTGCCGCCAGCAGCTCGGTCCTTTTTGGCTGTCGTAGATGGAATCGTGCAAAGAAAGTCGATCCCTTGAGCGCACTCGGACGCTTGAGGACCTATGTCCCGCATGGTGAGATCGGAGCACTTCGGGCGACGTTTCTAGGTGAACGCCGCATTGTTAGCGCGGATCCCAGGCCAGACAAGGCGCAATTCCAGGACCGCCAAAGTGCAGAACCTTGCGCGACCCCCGTTGCCGGTCTAATCTGCGACTCTCAATTTCCCATGTCTTACAAGCAGTCGCAGTTGGCAGCAAAACTGCTACTTATGTACTCCCGGGCACGAAAGCGGTGACCCGTGCCGAGTTACCTCCCCCGCCAATTCAGTGCTTCTTCCGCGCGGCCAAGAAGTAAGCCTGCGCAACGGAGATGGAGTGTGTCAGTGCTTCGGCTATTGATCGCTGATGATCACGAAATCGTGCGCCGCGGTCTCTGCGCACTGCTGAAATCCCATGCCGAGTGGGAGGTTTGTGCCGAAGCGGGCGATGGGCGGGAAGCTGTCGAGAAGGCACAACAGCTCAAGCCCGACATCGTCATCCTGGACATCGGAATGCCGAACTTGAATGGGTTGATCGCCGCACGCCAAATTCTGCGGATCCGGCCCGATCAGAAGATCCTAATTCTTACCATCACAGACGAAGAACAAGTTGTGCGGGAAGTACTCGAAGCCGGTGCGCGTGGGTTCGTGCTGAAGTCGGATGCCGCGAGAGATTTGGTGGCCGCGGTTGAAGCGCTGCAAGCAGGCACGACGTTCTTCACTTCGCGCATTGGGGAAATGGTTTTGCGAGCATACCTCGATAAGGGGAGAGGTGGTTCCGAGCGTGTCCCCGATCTATCGAGTCTTACCTCGCGGGAGCGCGGGATGGTGCAACTTCTCGCCGAGGGAAAGAGCACGAAAGAGGTCGCCTTCCTCTTAAACTTGGGCGTAAAAACGGCAGAGCGGCAGCGATCGAACATCATGCGCAAACTCGGCTTCCACTCCACGAGCGAGTTGGTCCTCTATGCGGTTCGGAATCACATCATCGAGGTTCACATTGGCCCACAATGACGAGCATTTCGCTCTTGTGGAGAATCGGGTCTATATTGTCTGACGAGATCAAGGAAATCTTTGCTCGGCGCGTTAAGCAGTGACGTTGCCTTAGCTCCGCCTCTTAATCTTTGCCCATCTCGCCCTCTGTGCGGCTCTGATCCGCGCCAGACCTGCGGCTGAGATGTGCCGCTTGGGAGCGATTGAAACAACCTTTTGGTCCCGTGCCCGTGCCCAACGTGCTTTTTGAGATGCCGAAATTCTTGCTCGTGCAGCGGCGCTCATTTTGCGCGGTCCATGTGACACGCGAGTGCTGTTTAATCCGCTCAATGCCCTAATCGCGGTATGCAAAGCGTTCACCTGCTGTGCTGCCTTGTCGCGTTCAGCCTTCAACTGCGCGATTATGTCCATGTGTTCCCTCTCCGGGCGAGGATTGTAGCAGATACAGCAAACTACGCGGCTCTCTGCATTAACGTGAACAGCACTCGCAAAGCATCATCAAGCTCCTTGTGTTCCTCCGCCGCGCTGCAACCCGAACTCCCCATCCCACTGATTGCGGGCGAGACCGACATCTCAGCTACGGAGGAACTGAATGATGGAAACTGAGCCGAACCACATCGCCGATTCGTCGCCAGTCAAGCGTGCTGCGGCTCTGCGCTTGTTGCTCGCAGATCGTCTGGCTGGCGATCTGGCCAGTTTTGCGAAGAAGGGCTGGGCGATCCTCAATCCCACCCGGCGGCTCATTTGGTCATGGCATTACGATTACCTCTGCGAGATGCTGACGCTGGTCAAGTAGAGACGGCTGCTCAGGCTGATCATCAACATCCCGCCGCGCACGCCCAAGTCCACGTCGGTGACAATCATCTACCGCAATTGGATGTGGATCACCGAGCCGGAGCACAACTTTCTGACCGCCAGCTAATCGCTCGACTTGAGCACCGAGCATTCGGTGACGCCCACTCACTACTGCAGTCGCCATGGTTCCAACGGCTTTTCGGCGATCGCCGATATCCTGGGAGGCTTCTTTCAAAGTGTTCAGAAACTCTGCCCTCCAGTTTGGCCGTTTTCGTACTCGCGGCAAGTCGCGATACAAGTCGACGCGCTGCAGTCTTGTTTCAAGCGTCTCACGCAGTTTGCTTGAAAGAAAGCCGCACTTCCACAGGTCTGTTTGAGTACTTGGAGGATGATCGGAACACTAGCACGTCTGGAATCTGAGCCTCGCCCTTTTTCAAAAATTCGGCAAATGCAGCGACAAACTCCGCTAGCTTGTTGGCGGGGGTTCCGAGAGTGAGCTTGAGATGACCAGCAACTTGGGCTTGGTACAGGCACGAGGTATAAAAAAATAGAGCCCCCTCCGGCGCCGTGGCTTCACGACACCGAATTGCACCAAATTCTGCAGTTCCTTGGTGGGCATGCCCAGAACTGCGCTCGCCTGCTTCAATTTGGACGGAGTCACGGCGCATCTGCCTGAAAACCATGATTTTGGTTTCAAGGGATCGATTCTTAAGTATTTACATCGAAGAGTCATCGCCTGGAACGCGGTCGACAACGACTGTACACGGCATCCTTGCCACCATGGCCCACTTTATGGATGTTGGCTTTTGCTTTTCGGCGTATCTCCCGCAGCTCATCGAAACACGGGGCGCACTGTCTGATGTGAGCGAGCACGGAACGGAACTGGTCATGTTTGAGGTCCGTGGTTAGCTTCAAACGTAAGAGCGCTTCAATGGCCGCGTAAATCTCTGTCCGGCCGAGCGAATCCAGATCAGCCGTATATAAGTTGGCCGACATTCTTCTTCACACCACCCGGGCAATAGTGTGCCATGGCGGAATCATTTCGGTCCAAAGATCCTACTGCGCGAATCCGGTGTGGTAGCATTGGCTCGAAAAGGCGGGATATTGCGTAGCCTTCCGGCGCAAGTCCGCTCTGATTGCGGTCGTTCGGTGGCCACCAGTCCAGATAGCACATTCTGGGTAAGGCCATGGACCAGGTTCACCAGTTTCAGCGCGACCTCTTTTCCGAAAGCAATGCCTCCTCGAGCTCGGCGCATTGCTTCGATCGTTCTCGCCGTAGCTTCGGTCGCTCTGCTCGTCGCGGTTCTGATCGTCAACCTGCAAAGCCCCCGGGTGACATTACTGTTGGGACAAGGACTCGCCTGTTCACGACAGGCACGTTCTGAGTGATATGGCGATATTTCGCCAATTGGCTCAAACCTGTTACAGCTTTGCGGTGTCCAATCGCCTCAAGGTTCGATGGGACGAAAGAGCCAATGAACGACTTGAAAGATTTCTCAAGCACTAGCCCTCTCGTAGCTGAGACACTGTATACTTTGCCGCTGAAGCGTTGGCTGGAACCGCTCACCCATGGCATGGTCGCCTGAAGATCGCCGCAAGTTCCTTAGCGCACTCGATACCACGGAGAGTAGGCTCCTCGTTTTTTACAAATATCTCCTCTATTTTCTGATCGTGTCCGTCACCTTGCTAGCGGTTGCTTTTCATCATTCAGTCGCGAAAGATGCTTTCCGCGACTTCCTTCGACTCTACGGTGGCATTCTGTACCTGATTTTCCTTGCCTGGGCGGTGGGCCAACTATTCGCAGTACGCAGCAGGCAATCGCGAGGACCCTCCGGTTGGAACGCTCCCTCACCGGGAGATCCGAAGATCGCGATAAAATTTGCCAAAGAGCCTGAGACGGAAGCGCGGCGATTTTCCTTTCAGTTTGGCTCAGGGACACCACCTTCGAACTATTCTGCGAAAACCGTGGACATCGGGTTTGCGGCCAGTTCGTTGGCTGACGAAGACAAACTCGATGAAGCATCGTTAGCTCAGGCCGATGCGTATATCACCACCGGCGCCGGCTTGGATACCATTAGTCGACTGCTTAATCCACGTTACAAAGACTGGAGTTCTCCCCAACAGCAGGTGTACCGCGCCTATCTTCAGGGCCAAATCGAGTTGCGAAAAACCCCAACGTCTCAGGGAAACGAGACTTTCACTTCCGCGCTCGCAGGCGAAAGTCAAGCTCAGAAAATCCCTCCTGAGGCTATACCTTTCCCTTCGTCGGAAGCAGAAACGCCCAAGTCTCGCCAACCGTTGTTCACTCTCGCCCAGGTTATGACCTTCTTCATCTTCTTTACGATCCTGGCCGCAGCTTTGCTGATGGGACTATTCTTCGCACGCGGCGTGAAGTAGGGAGGCTCACGAAAGAATGAACGTCGGGGATGGCCCACCAGTCTCGCTGCCTTTGCCAGATCCGAGCGACTTGAGGCTGGTCAGTTATATGTTCGTTGTTCTTGGGGGGCACACATTGCCAGATCAGGTGATTCAGGGTCCGCCGGTACTGCCTTGAGATGATTAACTCGGACTTGATTGTTGTTGTAATCAGGCGTGGCTGTTGAAAAACTCTTTTTCAGGGAATTTCGAAACGAAATTCGTTCGTAAGTTATTGCATGTTGGTTCGCCGCAGACGCTGGAATTTCGCTGAAATTACTACTTCGGCTCCTTTTCAACACCCACAGGCAATTTCACTCATTGACGGGTTCTGAGTGTAACGGCGATTTTGCAACAGGTACGTTCTTAACGGAGTAATCCAAGGCGTTCAAGAACGAACACGAGGATGAACAGAAGCACAATCACCACCAACAGCGGTTTAGTGGGCCGTCCGACGCCTGGCATTAACAAATCATAGTCGAACCCGGTGAGGTGGTGATGAGGCGATGTTTCTTGGGTATTTGCTAGAGTACCAACATGTGGATCGAGGTAAGAGGCGCCGCAAAGCCATTCTGGCTCGATACAGATCAATGTCGCTTGCCAAATGGCGAACTTGCTTTCGCTTATGAGAATCTTCAAAAGCCAGCCATTCCGAGCTGGTTCGCTGCCCCGCCTGCTAGCAAACTCAGGGAGACGTCAGAGAATCTCTGGGCCTGGTACAACATGCACGAACACCGCAGTTTGCGCTGCAGTGTGCAGGAGTCCTTGCATTCTACGAGGATTCGATAGGACCCGGTGGACTTGCGAAAGAGGAGTACACGCGCCCTCGGGCTGGTCCTGGGTTTTCTGCTTGCAGGTTTGTGAGCCAAAACAGCAGCAGCCACTCTTGCTTCTGTTCAAGAACGCAGACGAACAGCGGGTTGTAGTGAAGCATCCCGAAACCTCCGAGGAATACTGGATTCCTGCCACGAAACTGCAGGATTCTCGTCCGCGGCAGATCTCTTCTTTCAGATTTTGAGGCAATCCGGAGACAAATGAACGGCTGATTCGTTTCCAAAGACGTCATCCGACGTTTCTGTTCTGCTGGTGTGTGCGAATGCCATGCGGGGGACGGCGTTCGGCATTGCGGAGAGCACGGATGTCAATGTGCAACTCTCGAAGTTTGCGAACGAGAGTGCTGCGGTGCATTCCCAATAGTCGGGCGGCTTTGCTCTTATTCCAATTGACCTCGCGAAGAACGACAAGAATAAACTGTTTTCTAAATTCTTCCAGCGCTTCGTAATACAGGATGCCTGTTTTGTGCATTCGCCGCACCAACGTCTCAAGCTGGGACTTTGTGGCATACGTTTGTTTTCGACCCATGTTCAACCTGGAGAGGCTCTTGCATTCCTTGGTAACGAAATCTGCTGGAGTTTGTGCGGCGCAGGCTGAATGCGACGCGAACCGATGCGTCTATAGATTTCCTACGCTTGCTTGGAGGGATGGTCAATTGCGTAAGAAAGGTGCATTCGGGTGTGAACCTTTACCGCGATATCGGCTTTGCCTCCGACGAACCGGGCTGGGGAGAGCACCGGCTGGAGTGAATCGACAATTACTGGGTAGGCTTTTGTCGCGGGACTAGATCTTTTAGACAGACGCAGGCAGCCAGAGGCATGACTCTCAATCATGGAGGACATGAGAGGCGTCGGGGATTTTCTGAAACTGACTGCCTGCCA
>WNGM01008191.1_pt1 | contig 11375 bp, 10 predicted proteins | sample 5400571 | NCBI WGS metagenome assembly WNGM01 (sample SAMN13153378, study PRJNA577476) | soil metagenome | isolation source: 100 cm soil or saprolite under Garry oak tree replicate 2 | place: USA:California | collected 2016-06-15 | reverse complement strand
CGGCCGGCGCTCATCCGTCCGGCTACGTCGAGCGTCGCGCGTACGAGGACATGTGCGACGCGATCGTCGGCGGCATTCGCCGCGGCTGCGACGCCGCGTTCCTCGCCCTCCACGGCGCGATGGTGGCCGAGCACGTGGACGACGGCGAGGGCGAGCTCTTGCGGCGGATCCGCGCCGTCGCGCCGCGCCTGCCGATCGCCGTGGGCCTCGACTTCCACACGCAGCTCACATCGACGATGGTCGAGAACGCCACCGTCATCACCGGCTACCGGACCTACCCGCACATCGACATGGCGGAGACGGCGCAGCGCGCCGCGAGGACGCTCGTGCGCACGCTCGACGGCGAAGTGAAGCCGGTCATGGTGTGGGGCATCCGGCCGATGCTCACGAGCACACTCGAGCACACGCCGTCGCGTCAGCCGATGAAGGACGTGATGGACATGGCGATCGACGCCGAGAAGCGCGGCGTCGTACTCAACGCGTCGGTGCTCGGCGGCTTTCCGCAGTCCGACATCCCGCATCTCTCGTGCTCCGCGATCGTCGTGTGCGACGGACAGACCACGCAGGGCCAGGCCTTGCTCGAGCGGATGCTGGATCTCGCGTGGCAGCGGCGCGCGGACTTCCTCTACAAGGGCGCGCCGCTCGCCTCGCAGATTGCGCACGCGCGGACGCTGACGGAGGGGCCCGTCATCCTCGTCGACCACGGCGACAACACCGCGTCCGGCGGCACGCAGGACGTGATGAGCGTGGTGGCGGAGGTGATGCGCCAGCGTCTCCAGGACGTTCTCGTCGGGCCGATTTGTGATCCCACCGCCGTCGCACGCATTGTGTCGGCCGGCACGGTCGCGAGCGTCACGCTGGATCTCGGAGGCCGCATCGACATGCCGCAGCTCAATCTGAAGGGCGCGCCGCTCACCGTGACCGCGAAGGTCGCGCGGATCACGGACGGCGAGTTCACCGTCACGGGCCCGATGGCGACGGGCGTGCGCGTGCGTATGGGCCGAACCGCGGTGCTCGACACCGGCTCGATGCAGATCGTGGTCTCGGAGCGGCGCGCGGAGCCCTCCGATCTCGGTGTGTTCACACACGCGGGCATCGATCCGCGCCGCAAGCGCTACGTGCTGATCAAGTCGCGCCAGCACTTCCGTGCCGGCTTCGAGCCGATCGCGCGCCACATCGTGCTGTGCGACGGTGACGGCGTCACGAGCTCCGATCTCGCGCTCTTCGACTACCGCAAGCGCCGCCGGCCGCTCTATCCCTTCGAGCCGGTGTCGTGAGCGATAGGTGGCGGTGGCGCACAGCCGCCGCACGTCGACGCGCGACGATCAGCCCTTGACCCCGCCCATCGTCAGGCCGGCAGACATGCGGCGGCGGAACGCGTAATAGATCGCGACGGGCGGCAGCGCATAGATGATCGCCGTCGCCATCATATAGTTCCATGGCGACTGATCGCTGCTGAGGAACTGTGCGAGCGCCACCGGCACGGTCATGCTCGACTTCGACGACAAGAGCAGGAACTGGTAGAGGTACTCGTTCCACGCGAGTAGCATTGCGTACGTGCCGACCGCGACGAGGGCGGGTGCCATCAGCGGCAGGTAGATCCGCAGATAGACCTGGATCGGAGAGGCCCCGTCGATGCGCGCCGACTCGTCGACCTCGATGGGAATGCTCCGACCGTATTCCTGGAAGACGAAGATGGCATACGGCGTGGCGAAGGCCACAAGGGCCGCGATCACCGACCACACGTTGTTCGCCATTCCATAGTTCTGCATGATTCGATAGAACGGGATCGCCAGGAACGACGCCGGGATCACGTAGGTCAACAGGGCGGCGTTGCTCACCAGCCAGCCGTGGCGGATTCGCATCCGGCCGAGGGAGAAGCTGGTCAGTGAGCCGATCACCAGCGTCAAGATGGTCACCATCGCTCCCATGTAGATGCTGTTGGCAAACTGACGCCAGAAATGCTCCAGGTACCAGTGGCCCTGGGTCAGGACGCCCCAGAAGCTCTCGAGCGACGCCACCCTCGGCCAGATGTGGTCAGTGAACACGTCACCTTCCGGCTCCAGAGAGATCAGCACCATGTTGTAGATGGGCAGGATCGTCCACACCACGAGGGCGAGGGACAGCACCGCCGTCCCCGCGGTGGTCAGGTATCGTCGGCGCCGCACAGCGCGGTGCGCCCGCGACTCCGCGCGGGAGGAGGTCAGGGCGGCGTCGACCGCGATGGTGCTCATAGCTGAACCTCGGCTGTGCGGAGCTTGCGCATCAGGACGATCACGAGCGGGATCACCAGCGGCAGCGCCGACATCACCGCCGCGACGCCCAGGCGCGGCTGAGCGATCTCGAAGGCGTTGCGGATGCCGAGCGTTGCGAGCACGTGCGTCGTGTTCGCGGGACCGCCACCGGAGACGAAGTAGACGGCATTGAAGTCGCCGAGCAGGAAGATCGTCGAGAGTAGCGTGCAGATCAGGTAGAGGTTCGCGAGCAGCGGGAAGGTGATGTGAACGAACCCGCGCAGCCCGGTGGCGCCGTCGACCTTCGCTGTGTCGCGGATGTCGAGCGGAATCGCCATCCGGCCCGCGAGCAGGATCAGCGTCCAGAACGGCGTCCATTTCCAGATGTGCGAGACGATGACGGCGGCGAGGGCCGTCCAGCGGTCGTTGAGCCAGTGCGGCCCCTCGACGTGGAAGAGCGTGTAGAGGACGTTGTTGAGGAAGCCCCACTCGCCGTTCAGCATCCAGTGGATCGAGATGAACGTCGAGATCTGCGGCACCGCCCATGGGAGGACGAAGATCAGCAGCAGCGCCTTCATCCACCAGCCCGGGCGCATGAAGAAGCCGGACAGTAAGAGGGCGAGGAACATCTTCACGTTCACGCCGAACGCAAGATAGAGGACGGTGTTCACCACCGTCTTCTGGTAGATCGGGTCGTCGAAAAGCTCCCGGTACAGGCCCGCCTCGCTGCCCATCCACAACCCGTACACGACCGGATACGCGACGAAGGTCAGGAATACTGCGACGTAGGGCACGACGAAGGCGAGCGCCCACGTGTACTCCGTACCCTTGAGATGGCCGCGAAGCGAGCGCCAGACGGTTTCACGCGGGACCGAGGGGCGACCGATCTCGACGACCGAGGTCGTATCCATCATTCGCCTCCCGCTCTCACGCCATCGGGTATTTCGCGAAGATCTCCCCGATCCGCTTGAAGGCCTTTTCGATCGCTGCCTCCGCCTTCACGCCCTCCTTCGCCACGTCGATCATCGCCATGCTCCACACGTGCTGAGAGCGGACTTCCGCCATCGCCAGGTTGAACACGTAGTAATCGGGCCGGGTCGGGCCGAGGAGACCCTGCTGAACGTATCCCTTGAGGTGCGGATCTTTCGGGTTCTGCCAGAACGGACTCTTCGCGAGCGACGGCATGACCGGCAGCCAGCGGCCCAGACCAAGTTCGACGAACTCGCCGATCACCTTGGGCTGGATGAAATATTTTAAGAACTCCTTGGCCACCGTGACGTTCTTGGCGCCTTTCGGGATCAGTCCGTTGGTGTACCCGACGATGCTCGGTATCGGCTTGCCGGCATTGTCGTTGGGATAGCCGGGAGCGCCATGGGTCACGATCTCGTCGTAGTACCACTCCGGATGCTTCTCCTTGATCGCGACTTCGGTCGACAAGGTCCCGTCGACGTCCATCACCATGAGCTTCGCGTGAAACGCGTTGTTGTCGTCGGCGTCGTTCCAGTTGATCGCGCTCGGCGGCACGTACCCGTCCCGGTATGCGCCGCCGAGGTAGGCCGCCGACTTGATCGCCGCCTCCTTGACCTTCGGATCGTCGAGATGAAGCTTGCCGTCCTTGGTGACGATGTCTTGACCGCCGTGGGCGACGAGGAACGCCATGAAGAGGTTGTAGGGGTCGACCCCGTTGGCCGTCACCTGGAAGCCCAGGCCATAGACCTTCCGCTCGCCCTGCTTGCGGAGGTTGTCCTGCACCTTCTTGAAGAAGTCGAAGTAGGCGTCCCAGGTCTTCGGGATGTCCTCGATCTTCATCCCCGCCTTCTTGACCAGCGACTTCCAGATGTGGCAAGGGACGACGGCGGCCCTGAGCGGCACACCGTACGTGGCGCGCTTTTTCGTCACGTTGTTGTAGGCCTGAGCGGCCAGCAGGGCGGTTTCGCTGAACTGGCTCTTCTGGGTCTCCACGACGTCGCTGACGTCGACCCACCTGTCCTGCCACCCGTACAACTGAAGAATTTCCCCCGGGTTGGAATCGACCATATCGGGGACGACGCCGCTGGTGAGCGCCGAGATGATCTTCTGCCGTTCCGGCGCGAAGGGAATGATGCTCAGCTCGATCTTGTTGCCGCTCTGCTTCTCGTAGTCGGCGACAGCCTTGCGCAACGCCACGTCCTCGTCCTGGACGAACCCTTGCGCGAACCAGACCGTTGCGGTGGTCGCCGCAGCCCTGGCGACGTACGGAACGCCGACCGTTTTTGCCGCAGCCAGAGCCAGGGATCCGCGGAGCATCGAGCGCCTGGTGAGGTGGACCATGCTGCTCCTCCCTTGTATCCCGCGCGTCGTGTTGTCCCGCGCGTTTGCGCCGTCCGTTCCAGAGGGCTACCGACCGAAGAGTTTCGCTCTTCTACTCTCGCGGCCCCGGACTTGTCAAGTCGACCGACCTGTCAGGTCAGCCGTTCTCGCCGACGGGAACCCTTGACAGGTCTGTTGCCGGCGCTGTATCTGGGGCCCCGCGGCAAGATCCGCCGGCGGCCGCGGACCGGGAGGTGGGCATGAGCGGCGCGCAGCAGGTTCTCGCAGCCGGGCCGTCCGTATCGGTCAAGGGGCGGTGGCAACCACCCGGCCACGGCCGCATGCACGGGCCGGATGTCGCCCTGGCGATCGCCTTCGTCGCGCCCTACGCGGCGCTCTTCTTCGCCTTCGCCGTCTATCCCATCGGCTACGCGCTCTGGATGGGCAGCAAACCCTCGCTCTACGCCGACCTGATCGCGGATCCGCTCTACCTTTCGAGTGTGCTCAACACCATGCTCTTCGTCGGCGTCGGCGTGAACGTGACGATGTTCCTGGCGCTCCTGCTGTCGGGGTTTTTCATGCGTCCCCGCTGGTGGATCAAGGCCCTGCTGGTCGTCTATGTCCTGCCCTGGATGCTCCCGGCGGTTCAAGCCTGCATCGCGTTCCGGTGGATGCTGGCCGGCGAGGAAGCGCTGGTCGATCGCGCACTGGCGGTGCTGATCGGCGTCGACGGTCCGATCTGGTTCAATCATTGGTGGCTGGCGCTCGGAGCCAACATCGTCGCCTACGTCTGGAAATGGATGCCGTTCTGGACCGTCATCTTTCTCGCGGGCCGGATGGCCATTCCCCGGGACGTCTCCGACGCGGCCGCCGTCGACGGAGCCGCTGGCTCCCGCCGCTTCGTTCACGTCACGTTTCCGCTGCTGGCGAACCTCTATCTCGTCTGCACATTGCTTTCGACCGTGTGGACGATGGGCGAGTTCACCACCGTGTATTTCGTGTCCGGCGGCGCGCCGGTGTGGTCCACGGAAGTGCTCGCGACACTCGCCTTCCACTACGCCTTCGACGCCGCCAACCCGGCGCTCGGCGTCGCGGCGGTGATGTCGGTCCTCCCGCTGCTGGTCCCGGTCGTCATCGTGCTGATGCGCGCGCTCCAGACGAGGGCCGTGCAGCTGTGAGCGTCGTGATGACGTCCGGCCGGCGCGCGACCCCTCGCGTCCGACTCCGACGGCTTCTCACTGAAGCTGGCGCGGTGATCCTCGGCATCGTCCTGCTGATCTGGACTGTGATCCCTGTCTACAACATGCTGCTGATCGCGCTCGATCCCGAGGAAGGCGAGGTCGAGTTCAGCGGCAACCTCTGGCCCCCGGAGCCGTCGCTCGAGAGCTTCCGCGTGGTCCTGACGCAGGACGCTCGGTATCTCGAACACTTCTGGCGGCAGCTCGGCAACAGCCTCTACATCGGGCTCTCGACCATGGTCCTCACCGTGCTGATCGCCTCGCTGGCGAGCTTCGCCGTGGGCCGCATGCGGCTCGGCCAGGGCTCGCCGCTCACCAGCGCCGCGGTGCTCACCAACGCCTCGCTCATCACCTATGCGATTCCCGCGTCGTTCCTGATCTTCCCGTTCCATCGGATCATGCACGACTACGGCCTCTCCAACGATCCCTGGGCCGTCATCGCGGCGCAGGTGACGTTCGCTACCCCGTTTGCGATCTTGACCCTGCGGCAATACGCGAGGCTGATACCGCTCGAACTCGACGACGCCGCGCGTGTCGACGGCGCCTCCAGCGCCCAGGTGTATCGGCGCGTGTATCTTCCGTTGATGACGCCGGCGCTGGCGGTGGTCGCTACCTATGCGCTGGTGCTCGCCTGGAACGACTACCTCTATCAATTCGTGCTTCTCGCGTCAGAAAAGCACATGACCGCGGCCGTCATGCAGGCGCAGCTGTTCGACGACGCCGACCCGCCCTGGAACGCCATGATGGCCGCCGCCATCATTTATGCGCTGCCGCCCGTCGCGATCTTCTTCGCGCTTCGCCGCGTCATGATGGCGGGCCTGACGAGCTGGTGGCGCTGAGGGCCCGGCTGCCGCGATCAGCGCCTCAGGACTTGGGCGATGTCGCTATCGCGGCGGCAATCGCATGCTCGAGGTAGGCCGAGTCGACCGGCTTGCTCACGTAGTCCAAGGCGCCCGCCGCGAGTACCCGCTTGGCTTCGTCCTCGTCGCGGTTTCCGGTCACCATGATCACAGGAAGCGATGGCGTCGAGGTGCGCAGGCGGACAAGAACGGTGTCGCCGCCGATACCCGGCATGCGTATGTCCAGGAGGACAACGTGTGGAAGAAACTCGCGCACGGCCCGGAGTGCTTGCGCGGCGTTGCTGGCTGTTGCCGTGCGGTAGCCGAAGGTCTCGACCATGTCGCTCAGCATCGAGGCCACGTTCGGATCGTCGTCAACGACCAGCACACGGTAAACGTCCACCATAGTTCACAAGTGTATCCAGAATCTCCGGCTGACAGAAAGAAATGCACCCACTCGATACGCTGCGCGAGGACGTTCCCGTTGGCGTCGAGCGCCTGCGCGAGCACCCGCACCTGCCCGCGGGCTCACCGTAGGTGTTCACGAGGTAGCCGCGCAGGCGAACCGAGCCGTCGCGCCCCGGCGCCGTCTCCCAGCCCAGCTTGAACCACCGTTCGGCGTCCGGCATGAGCGTCGTCACTGACGCCGACGGTGTCACCTCCGCGGTGCTGCAGCCGGCCAGCACAGTGGCCGCAGGCAGACGCGGCACGGGAGTAGGATGAAGGCGTGCGCAGGGCGATGGTCGTGGCATTCGCGGTGCGACGAGCAGGGAATCTTGAATCGGCCCGCCGACCCCGCCGGGACCTCGGGATAGTACCCCTGGGCGCAGCGTGTCGCAGTTGGCGAAGACGTTAGCGATCTCGCGGTCAACTGCCGCTTGTGTCACCAACCGTGCCACCCACACGTGTCAATTTCGCTCGCGGGATGCCAAAAAGCCCACCGGCGAACGGTCATCATCTTCGCCGAATCAGCGGCTTACACGCACGGCCGAAGGCTTGCTACGCGGTAGGTGCTCTTTCGCCCATGCCGGGCACAAGGAGGGGTGAATGTTCGAGCTGATTCAGCATATTCCAGAACCCTGGCGTCAGCCGGTGGACGTGCTGATGGCGCCGCTGGCGTGGATCCCGCGCATGCAGCACATGCTGTGGGACTTCTTCTTCGCCCCTGGTCCGCTGTGGCTCGTCGTCGCGAAGTACCTCTTCCTCGTCTTCCCGGCTCTGCTCGCCATCGCCGCGGTCTGGTGCACGCAGCTCTCCCTCTACACGTTGCCGTTCCGCTCGGGGCGCGCGGCAGTTCATCCCGACGATGATGCTGACGTGGTGGGATGCCGTGCGCGCCGTCTGGCTGTACTGGGTGGGGATGTTCCGGTTCGTCGGGGTGGCGCTCGGATGGGCGGTGGCGTTCAGCACCTTCGTGGCGAAGCTCGTGCTCGAGGTGATCCGCCAGATCGCGCTCATGCCCTTCACGATGACGGGCCGCATGACGCAGACCTACTTCACGCCGGGGGTGCCCTGGATCGCGTTCGTGATGCTCATCTTCTGGTGCGTGCTCGAAGCCGCCATCTTCAGCTACACGCTGATGCCGACCGTGACCGAGCTCCTCGCCGACCTCGTCGGTGGCGAGTCGACGGCACGCTACACGGGCCCCATCCTTTACTTCTTCCTGCTGCTGCTCATCATGGGTAGCTTCGCGTGCATCCAGACCCTGATGGACGCCGTGAAGAAGCGTGAGTGGAAGTTCATCGTCCAGATGGTCGCGGTGGAGCTGTTCGTGATGTTCTTCGAGGTCATGTTCCTTTACCGGGAGCTCATCGACGCGCTGACGCCGTGGATCGCGCAGCAGACGGGCATGAAGATGGGCCTCACGGTCACGCTCGGGCTGTCGGCGTTCGGATGGGTCGGTATCCGCGGCATGACGTGGTTCCTGTTCGGCCAGTACGGAACACCGCCGATGCTCGCCTTCATCTCCCGCAGGCCGCTGGTGGACGAAGCCCGCCCGCGCCCCGCCAACGCCACGCCGGAGCCCCCCTGGTGGCGGCAGCCGGTGGCGGAGCTCAAGAAGGAGATCGAGTGGCTCCACGCTCGAAGTGAAGAGCTCGTCGATTACCTGGTGCTGCCGGTCTTGCAGATCGCGGCGGCCGCGCTCAACTTCGGGATGGTCCTGGTGGCCTCCCGCCAGGTCTTCTCGCTACCCTTCAAGGACCGCAGTGAAATCACGCAGACCTGGCACATTTTACAGACCTTGCACATGCAGGCGACGCCGAGGAAGCAGGCGACGCTATGAGTCGCCTGCGCATCTCGCTCGCCGCTCGCCTGGTCGCGGTCGCTGTCATCAGTGCCGCCGTCGTGGTCTCGGCGGCGGCGGAGGACAACAAGCCGCCGCGGTCGACGCTTTTCGTCGGCATCGACACCAGCGGATCCTTCCGATCCGCCTATGACGACGCCCTCACGTTTGTCGCCCATTACCTCTACGGTCACATGCGCGAGTTCGGCGGCCTCTCGAAGCCGCGCGATCTCTTCGTGACGGCCATCGGAGGGAAGGACAACCGCGAGCCGAAGTCCTTCCACCCGATCCACGAGTTCAACAACAAGGACGTCAGGCAGCTCGAGACGGACCTCCGGAAGTGGTTCCCGTCCACCGACACGCTCACTGATTTCAACGTCTTCTTCGAGCAGATCGCGCGCACCGTGAGGGAGCGGAATCTCGTCCTGGCGCCGATCACCGTGATGGTGGTCAGCGACGGCGTCCCCGACGTGCACGACGCGAGGATCAAGTCGGGCTCGCCCGCGTCATACCAGCAGATCGATCTCAGCCCCCTCGACTACCTCTCGAAGAACGTCACCGTCCGCCTGGTCTATGCGAGCCCGAAGGTCGGCGACAACTGGCGAAAGCTGGTGAAGCGAGACCGCGTGCGCTTCTGGGCGGTGGAGTACGACGTCATGAAGGGCTGGCGCGCCCAGATGAAGCCGGATACCGATCTCGCCAACCAGGATCGCCTCTGGAAGTGGGTAAGGGACAACGTGGATTACCGCGTGCGGCGCGGCGCCTGATCCACAGCCCTCTCAGCTCGCCGATTGAAGACCGGCGATGTTTGCGCTAGGCTCACGAGCGTGAACTTGATACGGCCCGTCGTGGCGATGGTTCTCATTACCATCGCGCTCCTGCTCACTTCGTTGGCGTATGCGAGCCCGCCGGATCCGACGTGGGTCGGCGGGTTCTGGGACGACGGCGATTTCGATGACGTCGTCATTGCTGTAGGATCGGCCGTCGCCATCCCCACCTGGAAGACGGTCGATCAACCACCGACTCCGATCGTTCTCGCCGTCGTCCGCGAGGAGCCGACGCCCGCGGAGCCATACGACGGTTCGCTCCACCCTGCTCCCCGCTCCCCGCCCGCTCGCTAGACTCGCTCGCCGCACCGTCGCCTGACGATCTCTGGAAATCGGACGGAGCCCCGCGCCGCGCGCGGGCTGGTGGAGCTAGCGATGATCTCGACCGAACTCGATTCTGCCTCGCCCTCGCATGGGAGAGGCCGCTGACGAAGATGCGCAGGGGAGGGGGGAGGCTCATGACCCGCCGGTTCCCGGATTCGGCCGGCGTGGGCGATCAGTCGGCGGTCGGCCCACGGGGGGTCCTCAAACGTGGCATCCAGCGCATCTTCAAGCGCTTCGGCTACCAGATCATGCGCTTCCCCGCGCTGCATTCGCACGAACGGCACATTCGCAGACTGCTCTCGACACTCGCCGTGAACTGCGTCCTCGACGTCGGCGCCCACGAAGGCGAGTTCTACCAGCTCTTGCGTCAGACCGGCTACGGCGGCCGCGTCGTGTCGTTCGAGCCCGTGCCGGACTCGTTCGCGCGGTTGCAGCGCGTGGCGGCGGGCGACCCGCACTGGCGCGGGTACAACGTCGCGCTTGGGCGCGAGGCCGGCACGCTGCCGATCAACGTCCCTGACTCGACGATGTTCGCCTCGTTCCTTCGGCCGAACGACTACTGCCAGGAGCGCTTTCCCCATGCGCATTGGGACGGCCGGACGGAGTCGGTCCGGGTCGAGCGGCTGGAGAGCCTGTACGCGGAATTCGCCGCCGGGATCGAGCGCCCTCGCGTGTTTCTGAAGATGGATACCCAGGGTTGGGATCGTGACGTCCTCGCGGGAGCAGGCCTGCGGCTCGCGGACGTCGTCGCCTTGCAGTCCGAAGTCTCGATCATCCCGATCTACGACGGGATGTGGAGCATCGCGGAGTCCATCGCGTACTACACCGCGCTCGGTTTCGAGCTCACGAATCTCTTCCCGGTGACCTTCGACGCCGAGGATATGCGCGTCATCGAGTACGACTGCGTCATGCGCCGGATGAGCGCCGCCCCGGTCGGCGATGGACAGGATCGGGAGCCTGACTGAGTCTCGACGAGCGTGAACGCGCCCGAAAACCCCATAAAAGAGTTGTGATACGCCGCGAGCCTGTGCCACCATCAACCGCCATGACCTTCTGCGCGGTGGTAAGAAGGGCATCGGGTCTCGTCGTCTTCCTGACCGTCACGATATTCGGGACATCGGCGATGAGTGCGAGCCTGCCGTCCGGGGCAGCCCCGGCTGACCAGGCGACCCAAGCCCGGCTGACCGAAGCGTATCGATCGCTTCCCTTCAGCTTCGAGCCGAACCTTGGGCAGAGCGACGCGCGCGTGAAATTCCTGGCCCGCACGCGCGGACTGACCGTGTTCCTCACCGCGACCGACACCGTGCTCTCGACGGGACGGACCGCGGTTCGCATGCGGC
>WNGM01012521.1_pt1 | contig 11379 bp, 9 predicted proteins | sample 5400571 | NCBI WGS metagenome assembly WNGM01 (sample SAMN13153378, study PRJNA577476) | soil metagenome | isolation source: 100 cm soil or saprolite under Garry oak tree replicate 2 | place: USA:California | collected 2016-06-15 | reverse complement strand
CGGCCGCATGTTTTCCCGCGGCGCTGATGGCGCAGGAGAAAATCAATCCCACCGACCCGCAGCCGACCTGCGCGATGTGCCCGGGCACGCTCGTCCCGCTCGCCGAGCTCGAGGCCTATGCGAAGAAGGCGATCGCCGAGAAGCTGGTCGATCAGCAGGTGCGGGACATCGATATCGGCAAGGCCCACGTCGGCATCGGCATGGTCTACCGCGGCAAGCTCGACAAGCCCGCGCCGGACTCGGTCGCCGAACACGACCAGGTCAGCGAGGTCTACCACATCGTCTCCGGGGCGGCGACGCTCGTCCTCGGGCCGGATATCGCCAACCGCCAGCGGCGTCCCGCGACGCAGCGCACCGTCGTCGAGTTCAACGGGCCGGGTAACAATGGTTCGGAAATCCGCGACGGCGTTGCGCACCAGATCAAGGCGGGAGACGTCGTCGTCATTCCGGCGGGCACGGGCCACTGGTTCACGAAGATCGACGATCACATCAGCTACCTGATGGTTCGCATCGATCCGGACAAAGTCACGCCGCTCAAGGGCGAGGCGCAGTCCAGGGATTACCTGTCGAAACCCGCGCGGAAGTGAGGCTACTCGGCCTTGATTCCGGCGGCTTTGGCGATCCTGCCGAACCTGGCGATTTCGCTCTTGATGTGGGCGGCGAACTGCTCGGGCGAGCCTGGCGCGACCTCCAGCCCCTGGGCGGCGAGCGTGGCCTTCACCTCCGCTCTTCCCAGCACCTTGACGGTTTCGGCGTTCAGCCGGTCGATGATCGAGCTTGGGGTTCCCGCGGGCACGAGCAATCCGAACCACGACGTGATTTCGAAATCCGGCAGCCCCGCTTCGGCCATCGTCGGCACGTCGGGCAGCGTGCTCGCGCGCCTGGGCGCGGTCACGGCGAGCGCCTTGACCTTCCCGCCTCTTATTTGCGATCCGATGTCGGCGACATTGGAAAACATCATCGATACCTCGCCGCCTAGCAGGCCGGCGATTCCCGGCCCCGAGCCCTTGTAGGGAATATGCAGGATATCGATGCCGGTCATCGACTTGAGCAGCTCCCCGCAGAAGTGGTGCGTGCTGCCGTTGCCCGCCGAAGCGTAGTTCATCTTCCCGGGTCTCGATTTCGCGAGCGCGATGAACTCCTGCACCGTCTTCACCGGCAAGGCCGGATCGACGACCAGCACGTAAGGCACCGATGCGACGAACGAGATCGGCGCAAAATCCCTGACCGCATCGTAGGGCAGCTTCGCGTACACCGCGGGATTCGAGCCGTGCGTGGAATTGTTCCCCATGAACAGCGTGTAGCCGTCGGGCGCCGACCGCGCCGCCACCTCCGTGCCGAGCACCCCGCCCGCGCCCGGCCGCGCATCGATCACGATCGGCTGACCCAGGCTCGCCGAGAGCTGATTGCCGACCACGCGGCTGATCACGTCCGTCGCGCTGCCAGGCGCTTGCGCGATCACGATGCGGATGGGCTTGCTGGGCCAGGTTTGCGCTTGCGCGGGATTCGATATGCCCCCTGCCATCAGGATGAGACCCGGGATCAAAATTCCAATCAGTTGCTTCATGACACCCCCGGCGTGAACTGGCTCCGAATCATAAACCAGCGGGGAGCGATGGGTCGGCGCGACTGAGGATCCTCAGTCGCGCGACCGCCACGGAAGCTGCAGGGCCTTCAGTTCCGGGCGAGATACGCGCGTGCCTGCGCGACCCGCGGTGCCGACCGTGGCCGAGGCGGGAGTGCCCGGGTTCGAGTGGCGCACATGGGCGTCGCGCGACGCCGGTCGTGCCTACTCGTCGTAGAACTCGCTCCCCGAGCGCTCGCCCATGAGCCCCAGCACCGCGACGATCAAGGCGTGTTGGGCGAGAGTCGTGGATGCGGCAAGGCTCCGCGCGCGGCCGCTCATCCTCGCCTGCAAATCGGAATATACCTCCATCTGCACACGCATTTCCGCCGGAAGCTTCGCGAGCGATTGGTCCTGCTCGCGCGCGCTACGCTTCAACGGATAGATTCGGTCGAACTTCGGGTTTAGCTCGGGATCGCTTGCCGCCCGGTCGAGCACGCGCCACAGCGTAGTGAGGTCGACCACTTCGTTGAGCTCATAGTGCACGTGGCGTTGGCGCGGATCGAGCTCGAACAACTTCAAGCGCGCCTGGTCGCGCTCCGCCGGCTCAAGGTAGGTTTTTTCGCCCAGCTCGTTCAGATGCCTCCACGCGTTGAGGTAGTCGGCGTCGAGCTTCACCGCGCGCTGGAAAAGACCCAGAGCGTCGCGGTAGCGGCCCTGCTCCCTGCGCAAATAGCCGAGCATGTAATGCGCCTGGGGCTTCGACGGCACGCGCTTCACTAAATCGGTGAACACCTGTTCGGCGACGAACTGCGCGTTGCCGTCTGCGAACACGCTTTCGCAGCCCAGGCAGTGGCTCTCGACGCGGCCGAAGCTGTCGGGCATCAGCTCGTAAGCGCGGCGGTAATGCTTGAGCGCTTCTTCGTGCAAGCCCACCCTTCCCAACTGGACCGCCAGGCGTGACTGGATGCAATAGGCGTCGGAAAACTGATCGAGGGCGGCCCGGTACCCGGCGAACGCGCGCTGGTACAGGCCGAGCCTGTGCAGCTCGTCAGCCTCCTCCGACATGCGGATCGCCTTCACCGCGCGCCGGTAGACCTCGGCCGATTTGGCGTCGCTCCTCGCCTCGAGAATGTCGGCGAGCACCGCATACGCGCGCATGCGGTCGTTCTTGCCTTCTTCTCCGTCGGAGGGATCGATAGCGATGGCGCGTCGCGCGGCCTTCTCAGCCTCGACGTTCTGCCCGGCCGCGCGCAGCACGACGGCCTTCCAGATCAAAGGACGCTCCTCGAACTGGTCGAGCGCGTAGAGCCGGTCGAGCTCCATCGCGGCTTGCGCGGAATGCAGCTCGACGAATAGTCGGTAGGCGGGATCGTATCCGGGCATTTGATCGACCAGCGCACGCACCGCGGTCCTGGCCGCGGCCGCATTGCCGCTCGCGTTCAGCGCCCGCGCCGCCATCAGGCCGAGCGGCACGCCGAGCGAATCCTTCTCGGCGATGATTCCGAGCACATCGCGCGCGCCCCAGGTACCGACGTCGTCGAGCAAGCGCAGCACGTCCGACGATCGGCCCGCGGCGTCGTAGATGCCCGCAAGCTCTATCAGGGCGGCGCGCTTTGCGGGCTCGACCATGAACGCGGCGAACTCGGCTCCCCCGACCTGCGCGCTTGCGCGCCCGATTTCGGCCAAGGCGAACTCTTGCGCCTCGGCGGCCCGGCCCTGGCGGCGCAGCTCCGCCAGGAGTTCGGTGAAGGCCTCGGTCGGCGAGCGATCGTAGCGATCGTCAGATTTCCGCGGCAAGGCCAGCGCCCGCCTCGCAAAAGCAAATCCGGCCTCCGAAATCTCGGGCCGCTTAAGCACCCTTCCGAGCGCCGCGAAGCGGATCGCCGCTGCGGTGCGGTCCGCCAGCTTTTCTTCCGCGGCGGTGGGAGGAGCCGAAAGCAGCTCGCGAAAGCCCGCGAGCGCCGCGTCGATCTTGTCGGCGCCCAACAGGGCGTCGAGGCGCCTGCGCTGCAGCTCGACGCGCAGGTAGCGAGGCAGGGCCGGCCGCTTGAGAATCGCGTCTATCAGCACGATGGCGTCGTTGGAGCGCCCGACGTAGCCGGCCTGCTCCAGGTAGGCGCCCCAGGCCTGCAGTTCCGGTCTGCGTTCCAGCAATTTCGCGAGAAAGTCGTACAGCGCCTGGTTTTTTCCGCCGCGCACGAGCGCGGCCATCGCTTCCTTCGGAACATTCAGCCCGCCGCGGCTCCCCGCGGCGCGGACCATGGCGCGCTCGGCGTCTTCGTGGCGGCCCGCGATCACCATGTCGAGAAAGTAATAGGTATCGGCCTGCTGGCGCGTGTAGTCGAAGTCCCCGCCATCGCCCTCGTCGGTGCGGCCCTTGGTCTCTGCCGCCGCGGGTTCGAAGCGCTTCTGCATCGCCTCGTACAGCGATGCGGTGCCGACGCCGTCGATGAGCCCCCATTGGGGTTTGCGCAGAGTCGCGAGCTGGCTCAGAGCCAGCTTCCGGGCCAGCGCGCGCGTCGCTTCGCCCTCGGCGACGTGCAAGGAAACCGGCTTGCGCAAGGCTTGGCGCAGCAACGCTTCGGCCTTGACGGAGCCGACCAGTCCGACCAGATCGGGCACCTCGACCGGGACTCCGTAACGCCGCAGGACTTGCGCGCCGACGCTGGCCGAGAAGCCCTCCGCGATCTCCTCGCGCGAGCCGTATAACTTGTAGACGATGGCACGAGCGCGATCGAGGGCGAGGCCCTTGCGCTCGCGCTCATCGGGGCTGCTGGCGTTGACGGCGTGCTCGAAGCCGGAGAGAGAGTGGAAGACGGCGGTCTTGTCGCCACTCAGGAACTCGGTGATGAGCTGCAGGCCCTTTGAAGCCGGATCGTCCGGCTTCTGTTTCGCGCGCGCGACCGCCTTTTGCCGCAGAGCCGGCCAGGCGGACGGCTGAGGCAGGGCGGCGAGCACCGAACTCAATCCCACCGGACGGCGCGTTTCCGCGTCCGTCGCAGAGTAGTCGGATTGGACGCGCGCCGGATCGAGCGCACGGGCCCGATCCCAAAGCGCCAGCCATTCCGTCGCCGCGCGGTCGGGTGGCAACCCCGCGGATTTCCCTCGGAACGCCACGATGTCGGCCAAGAGCTTGGCCGGTTCGGAGGACCCCGCTTTCGCGGGCGTTGCGTTCTTGCCGATGCGCTCAAGGACGGTGTCGACCGGCTGCAGATCTGCCGGTCTGGCGGAGCCCGAGCCGAGCGCGGCAAGGGCCGTGGCTAAAGCGAAGCATCTTATTTGAAGTGACATTGCCGTTTTCCTCCGGGTTGTTCCGCGATATTGCGGTCGCGTGACAAGCGGGCGATCCAGACCGCGGAAGTATCTTTGGTGGAAGCGGGCGTGTCAACGAAATATGCCCACTCCACGGACGGCCTCATCGCCGCGCTCGCCAGCCCTCGATCTGCTTGAGGATACGCCGGCGACCACCTCGAGCACCTGAAGTGCTATCCTCGGCGCCGACTCCACGGGAGGAGGCCACGATGAAGACGGAAGGACAATTCGTGCAGCGCGCGAAGATCCAGGCGGAGTAGCGCGATTCTCACCCGCATCGATCACGTAACGATCGGCGTCGCCGATCTCAAGGCCGGGATCGACGCCTACCGCCGTATCGGCTTCGACGTCGACGACGTCGGCATAGCCCGCAACAACGGCGACCACCTGCAGCTGGCGCCCGCGCCTCGCGAAGGCCCCCAGTCGATCGCCCTCGCGAGCGACGATTTCGACGCCGATTCGGCCGCGGTGCGCGCCCGCCACGGCATCGCCTTCATCACGCTGGTCGGACAGAAGAACGCTCAAGCTGCGAGCCGCCATCCCAACGGCGTGCAGCGCATCGAGCGCGTCTACATCGCCGTCAAGGACGTCGCCGCGGCCGCCGCCCACTACGCCCGCGTGCTCGGCGTGCCGGCTCCGAAAATGGAGCGCGGCACCGTCATCAACGCCGACATGGCGATCTTCCAGTTCGGCCCGACCGCCCTCGGCCTCGCGCAACCCAACGGTCCGGGCGTCTGCGCCGACGCCCTCGCCCGCCGCGGCCCCGGACCGTTCCAGATCCTGTACCGCACCCGCAGCATGGACGCCGCCGCGAAGTGGATGGCGGACCACGGCCTCCCGCCGTCGGCGCGTGGAATCCGCAACACAGGCGAACAGGCGACGCTGGTCGCGCCGGAACACGCGTGCGGGGTGTATATCGGTTTCGTGGGGATGGCTTAGAGGGTCGAGATCACCGCGTTCACCGCGACGCACGGCATCACGCTTACGGCGAGGTCGTCACCAGCCCCCGGTCACCGACGGCGACGACGCGGCCGCTCGATCCGGTCCACACGAGATCGTTCAAGTTGTAGGGGTCCGAGCCGAACAGGGGGTTGGTGTACGGTGTTGCTTGCGTACTCCAGTCGATGCCGTTGGGGGAGCGCACGACGATGCCGTCGCCGCCTACCGCGACGAATTCCGTACCGGTCCAGGTCACGCGCCGCAGCGGGAAGAGCGTGCTCGAGCTGCGCTGCACCCAGCTGATCCCGCTGTCGGAAGTGAGGATCGTGCCGCCGTCGCCCACGACGACCAGTAACGAGGGAGAAGATGCCGCGCCGCGCAGTACGGCGTTGATGCCGCTGGTTGCGCTGCTGGTGCGCAGCGCCCAGCTCATGCCGTCGGCCGAGGTAATGATCGTGCCGCTCGCACCGACAGCGACGAACTGCGAGCCCGTCCAATAGACATCCTGGAGGAAATTGGCGGTGGGACTGGTTCGCAATGTCCAGTTCACTCCGTCGGGCGAGCTTGCAATTCCGCCGCCCAGCGAACTCGCGCCGACGTTCACAAGCATGGTTGGAGACGCCCCGATCTTTTCGAACGACAGATTGGCGACACGTGTCCACGCCAGGCCGTCGGTCGAAGAGTAAATTCCCCGGTTCGCCCCTTCCTGGACCGAGGCGAAGAATGCCCCCGTCGCCGGGAACCATTCCAGGTCGAGGAAAAGGTTGCCGGAAAGGCTGGTGAGCCCGCCGTACTGCCACGTGAGCCCGCCGTCGATCGAAGCAAGACTGCCCGTGCTCTGGCCGATCGCGGCGAGCCGCCCGTCCGCCGTCGACCGCGCCAGCGCAGTCAGCTTCTGATAGGTGCTCTTCACGGTCCAGGTTGTGGCATCGGGGGACGTATAGATGGTTCCCGGAGAAAAGCTGGAAACGCCGCTCATGACATACTCGGTCCCCGTGTAAAGCACCGAGTTCAGCAAGGCGACGATGGGGGTCGGGTTCCAGGTCAGCCCGTCGGCCGAAGTGGCGAACAGGCTATTTCCCGCCGCGACCCACTTCCCGCCGGCGTAAATGATGGAATTGAAAGTCCCGATGCCGCTATTGCGGGGGGTCCAGGTGATGCCGTCTGGCGAGGTGTAGAGCGCCGACGTGGAGCCCGGGAAGGGAAATGTGGACGCGACGATCAGCGAGGCGTTTGCCCCGACCGCGGTGAAGGTGTCCGTCGCGCCGCTGGTACGCGCCGTCCAGTTGACGCCGTCCGGCGAGGTGATGACCGTGCCGCTCTCGCCGACGGCGACGAATTGCGAGCCTGTCCATGCGACCGAGTTCAGCTGCTTCGTGGTGGGCGTCGTCCGTGACGTCCAGGTGATGCCGTCCGGGGAGGTCCGCACGCTGCCCGAGGAGCCGACCACCACCCAAAGCGATCCCGAGCTCACCACGGCGGAATTGGCCGGGAAAGTGCAGCAGAACTCCCTGATCGTCCACGTCAGGCCGTCCGTCGAGGTCTCGATCCTGCCCGAGTCTCCGACGGCGACGAACAGTCCCGCATTCCACGCGACATCGTTGTAGCTTCCGAAAGCCTCGCGCTCGTTCCAGATAAGGAAATCGCTCGACGCGCTGATGCTGTCGCCGACCGCGACGAGCCGCGAGCCGTTCCACGCCAGTCCCGAGACACCCACCGCCGCTCGCGCGCCGTCGAGGCGCGTCGTCCACGCGCTGGGGGATGGCCCGCCGCCTCCTCCGCCCCCACCGCCGCCCGGAGTCGAAGGGGTGGTCGGTCCGCCTCCGCCGCCGCCGCCGCCGCATGAGGCAAGCAGCAGCATCGACGCCAAGCTCAGCAGTGCGGTGGCCGAACGCGACAATCTGGAGAAATGTTGCAGGAACATATTTCCTCCCGAGCTACAGTAAGTATCAATACGCGCAGGACGCCACGGATCATACTTTCGCCCCCTTGCCGGGACAACGGGAATCTGCGCTCGCTCAGGCGAAATTCCACACGCGGAGCGAGGAAAACTCCTCACTAGGACGCCGGACGCGGCGACGAAAAACCTCAACGCGTATCTATGAATATCCCAAACGGACCGAACACTCCACTCAATAAATTTGTCACGACGGCGGGGGTGACGGTGCCGCTTGCCGTGCTCGCGTTGTCGATGACTATCACACCGCTCGCGACGTTGTTCGCGAGGTAAAGGCGATCGTGGGGAATATCTAAAAAGAACGCAGGTATATCGAATCCGAACGGCGTCGGGACGATGACGATCGTTTTGCTGGGCGCGATGTTTCCGGACGCCGTCCTCGCACTGTCGAACACTAGAATGGAGCTCGCCCATGCACCCCGTGATCCTGAGCTTCTCCAGGCTCCGCTCGAGCAGCGCCTGCGGCTGCTGAGTTGGGTCGGCCGCCACGGCCATCGCTTCCTCGTCGAGCGCCAGCGTAGAAGCGCGTTCAGTCTTCCCAGAGCGCAGCGCGTCGATCGCCTTGTTGCGGACGATATTGATCAGCCACGTCATCGGGCCCGCCACCGAGGCATCGAACCCGCCCGCGCTGTGCCACACATTCATGAAAGCCTCCTGCAACACCTCTTCCGCGCGCTCCCTGCTGTTCAATATACGGAACGCGACCCCCAACAGACGCCCGCAGGCCGCGCGGTACACCTGCTCGAACGCCGCGCGATCCCCCAGCGCGACGCGCGGCAGCAGAACAGCAAAGTCTTCGTTGGAGAGCATGGCGGGGCGATCGAGCGGGCGAGTGTAGACCGGCGATGCGGGCACTACAAGCCCGCGTCCCCGAGGTTCAGTCGCGCTTCGCCGCGGGCGCGAGGAGGGGTTAACGCAGAACGCTCCAGGTTCGCAGAGCCATCAAATTCCTGTTTCCATCCGCGACGAAATTCCCCGGTGCAGGGCACAGGGTTTGGTTGATAAGCCTTACCTCCGCCTGTGTTTTGCCCATTACGGTTGCAAAAACCGTCGGTACTGGGCTCTTTTTATCGCTCGCGTATGAGATTACGTCTGCCAACCCTAGACGCTCGATGTTCAGCGGATCGAATCCGAAGCCCAGAAAAATGACTTGTTGAGCCTCGCCAAACCACGCTCGCGCCAACTTGAAGACGTCGTCATCCGTTCGTGCTTCCGGGACCACACGAATTCCCTTCGCTGCGACGTTATTTGCACGGGCACCCGCCTTCCTTCCTCGATCGCCTCCGCGGCCGCGACCAGCTCCGCAAGCTGGTGGGTCCGGTTGTAGCGGCGTGCCGGCGCGGGGGGCTCGAGGTTCGGGCCGAAGCTCAGACAGCCCGCACCGTCCTGAGGACCGTTCAGGAGGTAGTCGATTTCTTCCAGGTCGCCGGGACTGCGCTCGAGCTTGTGCTCGATCACGCGCCGCCCCCACGCGTCGGGGCCCGCGTCGCGCACGGCGCCGGGAATGCCTTTCCGCCTGGTGAATTCGTGGACAAGGTTTCCAAGCGGAAGCTTGAAGGGATCGAACGCGATCGCGTCCCCGCGCTCGAGGTAGCGGTCGCCGTAGCGGAAACGGCCGACGAAGGTTCCGTCGCGCAGTTTCTCGACCCTCAACAGCGCCGCCGGCACGGTGGCGAGCGTGCCGGGCAGCTGGACGTAGATGTAGGCCTGGCGTTCAGAAGTCATATTCGCTTCTTGTGGACGGCGCGCGGCGCCGCAGCGACTTCTGCGACTTGCGGACGCGTGCGGGCCGGCGCGAGGCCTCCAGCGTTTTGCCGTGAAGATCGGCGTCCGGGTGCGCGACGGCGTCCAGCGTCTTGTCGAGACCGAGGGCCCACAGAACGGTGACGTACGCCCCGAGCGCGACGCCGGGCTTGCCGAGTTCCAGCGCGTTGAGCGTATTGCGATTGATCCCGGCCTTGGCTGCGACTTCCGCGATGGACATCCCGCGGCGGGTCCTGGCCAGACGTACCCGGTAGCCAAGCTCCTTGGTACGCTCCACAGCCTGAGCAGGGAGGATCTTCTTTGTGCCTTTTGTGCCCATAATTTTAGGCGTTAAACAATATAACGCCTAAAATATTAGGCTAAACGGACTGATTGGGTCAATTGAAATCCTGGAACTCAGGCCTTACGGCTGGCTCACCCCCGCTTCGCCTCGAACTCCCGCATGTACTCAACGAGCCGCTTCACGCCTTCGATCGGCATGGCGTTGTAGATCGAGGCGCGCATGCCGCCGACGGCGCGGTGGCCTTTGAGTTGCACCATGCCGCGCGCTTCGGCGCCTTTTAGAAACTCGCCGTCGAGCTTCGCGTCGGCGAGGGTGAACGGGATGTTCATGCGCGAGCGGTCGGATTTGCGCACCGGGTTCTTGAAGAAGGCACTGGCGTCGAGGAAGTCGTAGAGCAGCTTCGCCTTGGCGATGTTTTTCTTTTCCATCTCGACAAGACCGCCCTGCGCCTTCAGCCACTGGAACACGAGGCCCGCGATGTACCAGGCGTAGCTCGCCGGGGTGTTGGACATGGAGTCGGCTTCGGCCTGCACTTTGTAGTCGAGGACGGTCGGCGTCCCCTCCACGGCGTGGCCGAGCAGGTCTTCGCGCACGACGACGATGGTGAGGCCCGCGGGCCCGATGTTCTTCTGGGCCCCGGCGTAGATCAGGCCGAACTTCGAGACGTCGAGCGGCCGCGACAGGAGGTGCGAGGAAGCGTCCGCGACGAGCGGCACCTTCCCCGTGTCCGGGATCCAGTGGAACTCCACCCCGCCGATGGTCTCGTTCGAGGTGTAGTGCACGTACGCCGACTTCGAGTCGAGCTGCCACCGCGACTGCTCGGGCGCGTAGGTGAACTTCTTGTCCTCGGAGCTCGCCGCGACGTTCACCTCGCAGAAGCGGTTCGCCTCCCTGATCGCCTTCTTGCCCCACTCGCCCGTATAGATATAGTCGGCGGCCTTTTTCCCGGCGAGGAGGTTCATGGGAATTGCCGCGAAGTGCAGCGTCGCGCCACCCTGGAGGAACAGCACCTTGTAGTTGGCGGGAACCTCGAGCAGCTCGCGGAAATCCTTCTCCGCGGTTGCGGCGATCTCGATGAACTCCTTGCCGCGGTGGCTCATCTCCATCACCGACATGCCCGAGCCGTGCCAGTCGAGCATTTCGGAAGCGGCCTGCGCGAGCACCTCCTCGGGAAGAACCGCGGGACCGGCGCTGAAGTTGAACACCCGGGTCACAGGTCCACCCGCGCCCGCATGCCGCTCTCCTACGCCGCTTGAAGGAGGGACCGACGAACCGTCTGCGGCAGCTCTACCTCCACGAAACGGTTCGCGGAGTACAAATAGTCTTCACCGCTCTCGTCGACGACCCGGACGTCGCCGTCTTCGGCCGCGTCTTCGTCCGGCAATACGCGATAGATCTTGTGCAATTCTAGTGAGGCCGGGTAGCCGCGGTTGTTTACACACACCACAAAATGCTTTGCGAGCGTCTTACGTCGTTTCATAGTCCTCGTCCAAGTAGCGTTTCCGCTTGATTTCCTTCTTCCCGATTCCGTGCGCCTCATACCAATGAAGCTCCGCG
>WNGM01009162.1_pt1 | contig 11380 bp, 6 predicted proteins | sample 5400571 | NCBI WGS metagenome assembly WNGM01 (sample SAMN13153378, study PRJNA577476) | soil metagenome | isolation source: 100 cm soil or saprolite under Garry oak tree replicate 2 | place: USA:California | collected 2016-06-15 | reverse complement strand
GCCGCTCAAATACGAACGGTTTTGTGGTTGAATGACGAGAAAAGCGTCCAGCCCTTGTTCATTTATCCATCTTCGTAGCTGGTTAGTTGGATATTGACTCATATATTTCCTTCTTCAGGTTTTGATGTATGATACCATAGATTGTGCTATCTGCCCATATTCAGCGTTTCACTGGAAGTGTCGCAATGGGAATGATCGCTGGTACACCAGACTCACTCATCAATTGATTAAAAGCAGCCACGTCGGTATCGATGATCTCTTTCAGCCGTTGAAGCTGTACATCGATGCGTTGTGAAAGATCCTCATAGAGCTCGTAAGCCTGTCTTGTAGGCGCAGCCTGAGCACTCGAAATGACAGCTGCGAGCCATGCCAGTTTACCGTTGAGCTTGACTGGCCAGTTCATCGTATCCTGCCGAGTTTTGGCTTTTGACTGAGTCAGTTCATCTTCGATTGGAGCTAATTTCTCTTTTATTGATAGGACAGATGCTGCTATAGCCTCGTGATCTTGCCGTTCGCTCGAACGTCTCGCCCACTCTTCTGCTTGCTGGCGTATATTTCTGAGCATGTTGATGGCATCGTGAGTTTCTGAGAGCTTATCTCTTACTCTGAGATGTAGTTCGAATTGAGCCTCCAGGTCTTTTTGTGTAGCTGACACTCTCGGGTCCTTTTGGACCTCGAAAATTTCGGTCAAAGTTTGATCTCCCACCTTTAATTCCACCTGATAGATTCCAGGAGCGGCAGCGGGGCCAGTCATTACAGCCTCAGATGCCACATAGCCATCTATTTTCTTTGGGTCCGGGAAGCGCATGTTCCAGATAAACCGGTTTGTACCTGCTTCTTTGGGAACACTCGGATCTTTTTTCTCTTTTTCCTCTTCTTCGTCTGTCGGGTCCACAGACCCTTCTACTTCTAGAGACGGGTTTCGATTACCCTCGCTTGTGAAGGATTTGATCTCTTCACCCTGCATAGTTCGAAACATGAGTTTCACTTCTCCTTTAGGTTTCTGCTTGAGATAATAATAGATGATCACACCATCAGGTGGATTTTCTCCCGCATCTATATTGCGATCAATCATACCCCCACCGGACTTCTGCCGACGACGAGCAGTAATCATCCTATCACCTGTCATTCGATAAAAAGTTCCCGGCACTGTTGGATGAGAATACCCCCAACTGGTTATAAAACGCGGTGTAGGTCGTGGCTTGAACAGGTAGATCGCGGCATTCTGTAGCTCTTGACTGATAGAACGTAAAGGCGTCAAGTCATCCAGAATCCAAAGCGAGCGCCCGTGAGTTGCTACAATGAGGTCAGTATCTTTGATAACAAGGTCATGAGTGGGCACTACGGGCATATTCAGGCGTAGAGATTGCCAGTGCTCCCCATCATCAAACGAAACGAGTATACCGACTTCTGTTCCAGCATATAAAAGTCCTTGTCGAACGGGGTCTTCGCGGATCACTCGTGTGAATTCATTTTCTGCGATACCCGTGGTAATTTTCGTCCAGGTTGTTCCATAATCATTTGTTTTATAAAGATAAGGCTGGAAATCGTTCCACTTGTAGCGGTTTGCTGCCACATAGGCAGTTGCAGGATCATGCGGAGAAGGCTCAATGATACTGATAAGTGTCCATTCAGGTAAATCTGGTGGAGTGATGTTCTTCCAGTTCTTGCCGCCATCTTGTGAAATATGAATCAAACCATCATCGGAGCCAGCCCAGAAAAGTCCCCGTTGTATAGGTGACTCGGCAAAGGCGAAGATGGTACAGTAGAACTCGGTACCCGTATTATCTCTGGTGACCGGGCCACCAGAAGGTTCCATCTTGGTGATATCGTTGCGAGTGAGATCAGGGCTAAGAATTTCCCAACTGTCCCCCTCGTTGGTTGAACGAAACACATGATTACCAGTCACATAAAGCACATTGGGGTCATGAGGTGAAAGCATGGTGGGAAACGTCCATTGAAAACGATACTTCACGTCCTTAGCACCCCAACCAGTCGCTGCTTCAGGCCAGACAGTAATATTACGATCCTGCCGAGATCGATGGTCGTAACGGGTAAGATAGCCATGATAATTTCCTGCAAATACAATGTTCGGATTATCTGGACGAACAGCAATATAGCCGCTCTCGCCACCTCCAACCTCGTACGAGTCCGATTGCGTAATGCCAGCAAGGGCCGAGCGGCTGGGCAAACTGATAGTCGAGTTATCCTGTTGCGCGGCATAAACCCTGTAAGGAACCTGGGTATCGGTTGTAACATGGTAGAATTCTGCTGTGGGCTGATTGTAGATTGTAGACCAGCTTGTACCTCCATTGAATGAGACACAGGCACCCCCATCATTTCCCTCAATCATACGTTGGGGATTGTGTGGGTCAATCCACAGGTCGTGGTGATCCCCATGAGGAATATATATCTCGAAAAAGGTTCGCCCACCATCAACCGATTTCCATGCCTGAACATTCAGTACCCAGACGGTTTCCGGGTCCTGTGGGTCAGCATAAATATGCTGGTAATACCACGGGCGAGCGCGTAGATTGCGATCCTCGCTGAGTCGCTCCCAGTTCTCACCTCCATCATCGGAACGGAAAATTGCTCCATCTTCCGCGTCAATAACAGCCCAGACGCGGTTTTCCCTGGCAGGCGAAACAGCAAGACCTATCTTACCCAGCATCCCCTTCGGCAGACCAGGTTTGCGCGTAATCTCAGTCCAGGTATCGCCACCATCAATCGATTTGAAGATGCCGCATCCTTCACCACCACCAATGAGCGTATACGGCTTACGTTGAGCCTCCCAGAAAGACACATATAAGATGCGAGAATTATTTGGATCTAACGCGAGATCAATTGCCCCTGATTTATCGCTTTGGAACAGGATCTGCTGCCATGTTTTTCCGCCATCTAATGAACGATATAGCCCCCTTTCAGGATTTGGCCCATGCGCATGCCCCAGTGCTGCTACATACACCAGGTCAGGATTCTGGGGATGAATGCGCACTTTAGCAATATTTCTGGTATTCTCCAGACCCAGATGAGTCCAGGTCCTTCCTCCATCAGTGGATTTGTACACACCATCGCCATGAGAGACATTGCCACGGATGGTCGTCTCGCCCATACCAACATACACAACGTTGGGATCGGAGTCTGAGACAGCAATCGCACCAACTGATGCACGTTTAAAGAAACCGTCAGACACATTTTGCCATATCAATCCACCATCGGTTGTTTTCCAGACACCCCCACCTGTCGAGCCAAAATAAAAGACCAGGTTATGCACTGGATCTCCCGCCACCGCGACAACCCGACCACCGCGAAATGGGCCGATAAGACGCCATTCGAGCGAATTCAGTAAGGAAGGATCGATCACAGGTTTAAGTTCGGCAAATTCTGCATTGGGAGAATTTTTTACCTGAGGATTTACTGAACCATTCTCATTTCCCATAAAATACCACTACCTTTACTATTGCTGATGTTGGAGGCGAAAGGCGAACATCCGCCAGCACAAACGATATACCCATTTACATTTTATAGCATCCTGGAACCAATATGCTATAATCATTAAGTCGCTACATTGAAAACTATAGCCAGGAAGATAACTTGGTACAACCATGAACTCTGGCAAACTATATAGCGCAGATTATCCTCTGCTTAGCCATTACCATCGTAACCCAAGAATATTAACAAAGGTGAAAGTAGTTCTTTCGATTACTTCACTCTGCTTCCTTATGCTTTTTTTAGTAAGTTGCGGCCAGTCACCAGAAGGGCAAGCAAGTAATAACAGCAACCCAAAGCAGGTAAACGAGTTATCTACTTCCCAGATTCCCAGATTACCTACGTGGCAATTGGAGCTTCTGATACCTTTGGGATTGGCACATCAGACCCTTATATGGAGAACTGGCCAACGAACCTGGCGGAAAAGCTAAGTCAAAAGGTCCATCTAATCAATCTCGGTATACCGGGAATAACCCTACACGATGCTCTTAACTTGGAACTTCCTGTTGCGCTCGACTCACATCCTGAACTGGTAACTATCTGGTTAGGAGTGAACGACATTGCTAATAAAGTACCAATTAATAGTTATTCTCACGACCTGGATCTCATGTTGACGCGCCTGGAGTCTCAGGCAACCTCAGCACATATCTTGATCGCAAATATCCCAGATCTAACACTTTTACCGTATTTCACTTCCTACAACCAGCAGATATTGCATCAAACAATCGAGGAATACAATGGAACGATCGCTCATGAAGCGCAACAACATCACGCCATTTTAGTTAACCTGTCCCTGCAAAATTACAACCTGAGAGACCACCCTGAATATATCAGCAATGATGGCCTACATCCTACTGATCTCGGGTATTTACAGATTGCGGAGTTATTTTACAAAACCTTACAGCAATCTCAGGGATGAACATTCATACATGACACAACTTTTTGGAATACCACTAGATACTCTCACAATCATTTTACTAGCGATAACCATTAGTATCATAGTTGGGGTGGGATTGCTGGCACTCACGAATGCAATCTTTTTCAAAATTGGCATGCGAAATATTCCCCGTCGCCGCACACAAATGCTGTTAATTGTATTCGCCTTGATGCTTTCTACTACACTCCTCTCCAGCGTACTGGCAACTGGTGATGTGATTACTGCAGCAGTACAAACAGTCGCAGTCTCTAACCTTGGAAATGTGGATGAGGCTATACAAAGCTCCGGCTCACCTGGATTCTTCGATGATAGAATCTATTTTGAGCTGCGCAATCGGGTAAGAAATGATCCCAATATTGCAGCGATTGGGGCCGCTTTAATAGAACAAGGGGTGTTGATAGCTGATGTATCTTCTCGCCAGGTACGCTCAAAAGTTACAGCTCTGGGCGTCATTCCTGGTAGTGAGCAAGGTTTTGGTACAATTCAGGATGCTATCAGTAAAGTACAGTATCATATTGCTAATCTTCAAACTAACCAGGTCTATCTCAATCACACATTGGCAGTGCTCTTGAACGCACATGCTGGAGATACCATCTACTTGTATTCTAAACGTTGGCCCGGAAAACGCTATACGATGCATGTGCAAGCAATCATTGCAGATGGAGGACTTGTCGGGGAGCAACCGTATATTGTAACCCAGGTTAAAACATTTCGTGACATCGAACACCGCTTTGATGATATCACCCAGATTTTTGTGTCAATTCATAGAACAGATTCAATTGGATTTGATGTTTCAGAAGCTGTTAAGCAGACACTGAGCCGAGGGATTCCCTCCTACCTACATGTCAATGAGGTCAAAGAACAGGGTGTGCAGTTTGCGCAACTTGCTGATGATATTTTTTCCCGCATCTTTTCGCTTTTTGCTCTCTTTGCCTTAGCTATAGGTCTACTCTTGATATTCCTTATATTTGTTCTATTAGCGGCTGAACGTCGGGCAGAGATGGGAATGGCACGCGCTCTAGGTGTCCTGCGCCGGCACCTCGTACTGATGTACGTCTTTGAGGGAACAATCTACGACTTAATCTCTTCATTCATTGGCCTGTTTATCGGTTTAGGCATAGGGGTGATACTCTTCCTCTTCCTGGGACCCATCCTTGCGCGTTTTAATTTTCCGCTCAAATTCGTCCTTCAACCACGTAGTCTGATCATCGCGTATTGTCTGGGTGTGATCTTTACATTCTGTTCAGTAGGAGTTTCGGCATGGGTAGTGAGTCGTATGACTGTAGTGGATGCAATGCGCAACCTTCCAGAGTCAGAACGACCGACTGCATCTCTCGCCGAAATTCTAACAAAGTTCCTTGATTTAATGAAGCGTATTGGCTCGACGCACACTATACAACGTATCTTATTAGAACAAATTCCCGACACATTGATTGGATTGATACGTAGGCTGGCGCGGTTAGGCATCTTACCCCTGCTGGCAGGCTACCTGTTGCTTGAGCTGGGGTTAAAGAGATCACAAATTATGCCCTTTTCTCTTGGCCTTTCGTTGCTCGTGATTGGCATCGGGTTGCTACTTGTGTCTGGCATTGACTGGATCTTAGGCAAGTTGGGGAAAAATAATTGGAAGAAGTCAGTTCAAAGAATATTCGCCACCGTTGTAGGGCTTTCGATCTTTGCCTACTGGGCGCTGCCCTTTGACGCATTAGCAGTATTGGGTTTGCCACGTTTTCAGGGGGGAGTAGAGGTTTTTTTCGTAGCAGGCTTAATGATGGTATTTGGAGTTGTCTGGGCGTTCATTGCCAATGCTGATTTACTCATACGTCCACTCCTGGCGCTCTGCTCGTGGTTACCAGGATTACAAATCATGACCAGACTGGCTTCAGCGTATCCCCTACATCATCGTTTCCGAACCGGTTTAAGTATTGTAATGTTTAGCCTGGTCGTTTTCGTAATGACGAACATGGCAGTTATAACAAATGCGATGCAGAACAACTATACCGATATCAACTTCCAGACTGGCGGCTACGATATTCAGGCGGTGGCATATTTCAAGCCAATCCCTGACATACGCTCTGCGCTAGCTAGTCACGGTATAGATCCCAATGCTTTTAGCGCGATAGGTACTCAGGCTTCAACAGCAGTAGGAGTGATCCAGCCAAACGCTGATACCCCGGCCTGGCATATTTATCCAGCGCAAGTTGTAAGCGGGGGTTTTTTGCAAGGATATGGCTTACACCTTACCGCGCGAGCGCAGGGTTTCAACAACGACAACGCCGTATGGCAAGCATTGCAATCACATCCCAATTATGCACTCATTGACAATACGGCATTACCTTACCGTCCCTTTAGCCTGGTCAATTCGCCAGTGTATGATCCTAACGCGCCATCACCTGCTGCTGCCGGTTCACCCATATTCCCTCCAGGTTTTGATCCATACTTCACCTACTCAATGAACGGTGTCTACCAGGGTGATACGATCTTCACCCCTACTCAGGTCTGGGTAGCTGGTTTCCAGCAACGATCCGCGCTAAAGCTGACCATTATCGGAGTCGTAGATAATAGCGATAGCGCTCATTTCGGGCTTTACATCTCCCAAAAAGCCTATAGCAATTTCCAAACTGATCCATCGACACCCGAAGCTGAGACGTACTACTTTAAAGTCGCTCCTGGTCAGGATAAACGGGCTCTAACTCTAGCTCTGGGATCAGCCTTTCTGGATAATGGCCTGGAGACAACTGTTTTGGAAGATGCGATTTGGACGCTACGAGGGCCACGCATCCTACTCAGTAATGTGTTATTAGGCATAGTCGGTTTGACATTGTTACTTGGAGTAGCAGCGCTTGCTATTACCGGCACTCGAGCTGTGGTCGAACGTCGCCAGCAGATTGGCATGCTGCGCGCACTTGGATCAAAGAGGCGTATGTTGCAAGGAGCTTTCCTATGTGAATCGTTCTTCATAGGATGTATTGGCAGTCTGATAGGTGTAACTCTTGGACTCATTCTCTCGCGCAACATATTTGCGGTAAATTTCTTTGAGCAATTTCATACAGGCTTAACATTTACAATTCCCTGGGAAGAACTGGGGTTGCTTGTGGGTATTGCGTTATTAGCTTCGCTCATAGCGGCTCTGCTTCCTGCGTGGCAGGCTGGGAGGGTTGCTCCATCAGAGGCATTACGGTCGTAGGAGGAAGATCAAATGCTAGAACAACCAATTATTGAAGCACAAGAAGTACATAAAATGTATCGTAGCGGGCAATTACGTGTGGAGGCGTTGCGCAAAATTGATATGATAGTAGCTAAAGGCGAGATGGTAGCTATCATGGGTCCAAGTGGTTGCGGAAAGACAACGCTGCTCAACTGTCTTGCAGGTTTAGATACCATCGATGAGGGAAACGTTTTTATTCAAGGTGATAATCTGCGCGATTTGACAGATAACCAACGTACAACTTACCGTGCCAGACATATGGGATTTGTCTTTCAAGATTTCAATCTTTTGCCCATGCTTAGTGCCGTGGAGAATGTTGAACTACCAATGCTTGTCTCTAAAGTTTCTACAAAAAAAGCCCGCAGCCGAGCATTAGAGTTTCTGGATCGTGTTGGTCTTGCCGATCGAGCGCGACATCGCCCGGCTGAACTTTCAGGAGGCCAACGTCAACGTGTTACCATTGCACGTGCATTGACGAATGACCCCGCTATTGTGTGGGCTGACGAACCCACAGGCAACCTTGATAGCGAGTCTGCCAACGATGTGATGGATTTGCTCTGCCTCTTTAATCGCGAGCATGGGCAGACGCTAGTGGTTGTGACACATGCCTTAGAAGTTGGACAGCGAGCTAATCGCATCATTCGAATGCAAGACGGGAATATTGTATAGGTGAATAGCGTTAATGCGCCAACTCATAACCTTTACTTCCGGCCTCCACCAATTCCCGCACTACATCCTTAATATTCGAAGAAGTCAACCCATACAATTCTTTGAGAATTGAAGGGGCTCCATGCTCAATCAGCCTATCAGGGAAGCCAACGAGCCGCACTTCAACAGTCTGTAGAAGGCCATGAGACTCTAAAAGCTCAAGCACTGCACTACCAAAGCCACCAGCAACCATATGATCCTCAACTGTGACAATGCGACGCGTTCCTACCGCCAGACGTACGATCAAGTCCTCATCGAGTGGTTTAGCCCAACGCGCATTCACTACAGCAACGTGAATTCCGTTTTCACTCAACTCTTTTGCCGCCTGTTCAGCCTGAGCAACTGTGGTGCCATACGCAAGAATGACACATTCTTGCTGCTCAGCTTCCTCAAGCGTAGATGGGCTAAGGAGTTCTGCTTTACCGATCTCTAACTTGTGTAGTTCGCGATCAGGAGGAACTCCAACGGCCTTTCCTCGTGCATAACGCAAACCTACAGGGCCATCCATATATACAGCCGTATAAAGCATGTGGCGCAGTTCATTCTCATCTTTAGGCGCCATGAGTTTCATATTGGGGATTGTTCTCATAAACGCAATATCAAATATACCGTGTTGAGTTGGGCCATCTTCACCGACAACTCCTGCTCGATCCATTGCAAACACAACATGTAAATCTTGCATACAAACATCGTGGATAACCTGGTCATAGGCTCGCTGTAAGAATGTCGAATAGATGGCAACTACAGGGCGCAAACCACCTACCGCAAGCCCGGCCGCAAACGTAACAGCATGTTGTTCAGCGATTCCAACATCGAAGTAGCGTTCTGGGAAACGCTGGTGCATCTTCTTCAAGCCAGTGCCCTCGGCCATAGCAGCCGTAATACCAACAATAGTTTTATCTTTCTCAGCTATCTCCACAAGAGTATTGGCAAAAACTTCGGTATAAGTTGGAGGGTCATTGAGATTTTTCTTAATGACGCCTGTAGCATAATCATAAGCTCCTGGTCCGTGCCACTTGGTGGAATCGTTCTCGGCGTATTCCCAGCCCTTGCCTTTTTTCGTTACGACCTGTACGATTACCGGCCCTTCAACATGTTTAATATTCTCAAAAACATCTAGCAAGAGAGGCAAATCATGCCCATCAAATGGCCCAAAGAACTTGATACCTAGCTCCTCAAAAATCATTCCATTTTTATTGTGCAAGACAAAATTCTTGAAACTCATCTCTGCTCGCCCAGCGGCTTCACGAGCCTTATCTCCCACCTTAGGCAGTTTCTCAATCGAGCCTTTAGCCATCTCGCGCAAGCGGCGATAACTTGGCGAGGTTTCCATACGCCGTACATTACTCAAATAATGGTGGAGAGCGCCAACATTATCAGAAATTGATTTTTCGTTATCATTGAGTACAATGATCAGATTTTTCTTTAAGCTACCAGCATTATTGATGGCCTCCAAAGCCATACCACCAGTCAATGCCCCATCGCCAATTACCGCAACCACTTTGAAATTCTGGCCTTGCAAATCACGAGCAACAGCCAACCCGAGCGCCGCTGATATCGATGTGCTGGCATGACTTGCTCCAAAAACGTCGTATTCACTCTCCTCGCGTCTGAGATAGCCCGAGAGACCTCCAAATTGTCGAATTGTATGAAAACGCTCACGCCGTCCTGTCAAAAGTTTATGCACATATGCTTGATGCCCTATATCCCAAACCAATAAGTCGTCTGGTGTATTGAAGACATAATGCAGAGCCATTGTTAACTCTACTACACCAAGATTAGGGGCCAGGTGGCCACCTTTCTCCGCAACTTTTTCGACGATCTCCTGTCGAATTTCTGCGGCCAATTGGGTCATTTGCGCTGGTTTCAAAGCGCGTAATTGTAATGGACTATCAATACTGTCGAGAATCCTGGTCAATTATTTCCTCCAATTGTTGGCGTACCATTGTGAAGAGGGTCTATTACATCATTTACAATACATTATAGGGTTGAATGCTTGTCTCTGCAAATACTTTGACCTGAAAATTCATGCACTTGGGGTCTTGACGGCATCTCATTCCCCTTCACAGGCGGCTTGAGCATGATCAGAATGCATCTTGACATGTTTACACTTTCTTCATATGATGGAAGGAGAATGGCCACTATCAATGCAGTGGTATTAATTGCGATTCTTGCAGGGAAAATCTTCACATGGCAATGGAGCAAGAGACGCTCCAGGTACCGATTCAGGTTTCGGGCTGCCTATGTGATCTTCTCTTGCATAAGAAGGTGAAGAATGACAAGGAAAGATAGCGAGAAAGAAACGGACAGGCCACATTACTACTCCCAGTTCTGGTTAGACGTGGCCGCAGGACGCACAGTCATTGGCGCTGCCAAAATCGAAGATGAGACTGATCTAGTCGAAGACGAGACAGAGATACCAGAGCCAGAACCAACGCCTCTACGAAGATCCGGGCGCAATCATGCAGCCTCGGTCACCGATGGTTATAAGGCGACACGAACACAAACTGTGGTTGAGCCAGCATTTGTGCCGGAGGAATTCGAAGAGAGTGAAGAGAGTGAATTTGATCTGGCTAATGATGTCGTTGATTTAGAGCTTCCGGACAATGTTTTAGATGAACTAGTAGAGGAAACGATTACCCCCGAAGCTGACATAATGCCGGAAGAGGAGGAAATAGAAGAGCCTGAAGATGAACTCTTCTTTGAAGATGAGGTTGAAGATGAAGATGAAGATGAAGATGGTTGGAGCGCTCGTGGTCGCAAAAAGCCAAAGCCAGGTAGGCAGGTGAAAACGCCAAAACCGACGAAGAAGCCAAAGCGGGAGCCCCGCCGGGGGTTTTAATCATCGCAAGTTCATGCAATAAAGGGAGAGATTGAAGGTTACAAAGCCTATCAACCTCTCCTTTCATTGCATAGAATGGCAAGCTTAAGGGTAAATTCCACGGACCTGTGTCGCTTCGGCAACACGTGATATAGCAAGCATATTGGCAGCTAAACGCATATCACAAGAAAACTGATCGGCTTTCTCAGCGACGGCT
>WNGM01017895.1_pt1 | contig 11382 bp, 13 predicted proteins | sample 5400571 | NCBI WGS metagenome assembly WNGM01 (sample SAMN13153378, study PRJNA577476) | soil metagenome | isolation source: 100 cm soil or saprolite under Garry oak tree replicate 2 | place: USA:California | collected 2016-06-15 | reverse complement strand
GTCTCCAGCCGCTCCCTGTCGTGAGCGCGAAGGGCATCTACTTTCACACCGCCGACGGTCGCCGGTTCATGGACTTCAACAGCCAGCTGATGTGCGTCAACGCCGGTCACGGCGACCGCCGCATCATCGAGGCGATCCAGCGCCAGGCCGAGCAGCTGCCGTACATCAGCCCGTTCATGGCCCATGAGGCGCGGGCGCGGCTGGGTGCCAAGCTCGCCTCGCTGCTGCCTGGCGACATCGACAAGGTCTTCTTCACGCTGGCGGGCGCCGACGCCAACGAGAACGCGATCAAGATGGCGCGCGCGGTCACCGGGCGGCCGAAGATCCTCGCTCGCTACCGCTCCTATCACGGCTCGACGGGTTCGGCCATGCAAGCTACCGGGGACCCGCGGCGATGGCCGAATGAGGGACTATCTCCAGGGAGTACGCGCCTTGTGCGACCGATACGGAATCCTGATGATCTGCGACGAGGTGATGACGGGGTTCGGCCGCACCGGACGGTGGTTCGCGGTCGAGCACTGGGGCGTCGTGCCGGACCTGATCACCCTCGCCAAGGGCCTCACATCCAGCTACGTGCCGCTGGGCGCGGTGGGCATGCGGCCGCACGTCGCGGCCTACTTCGATGACCATGCCTTCTACGGTGGCCTCACGTACAACAGCCATCCGCTGGCTTGCGCGGCGGCGCTCGGTGCGATCCAGGCCTACGAAGAAGACGATATGGTCGGCAACTCGCGTCGGATGGGCGAGGTGCTCGCGCGACATCACAGGAAGCTACGCGAGCGCCATCCATGCGTGGGCGCGACGCGATCGATCGGGCTGTTCGGATGTCTCGAGCTGGTGCGCGACCGCCAGACACTGGAGCCCCTCGCGCCGTTCAATGGAACGTCGCCAGAGATGAAGGCGGTGACGTCCGCTCTTCTCGAGGGCGGCATGCACACATTTGTGCGCTGGAACACGATAATGACCAATCCGCCGCTCTGCATCACCGAGGAGCAGCTCGACGAGGGCTTCGAGATCCTCGACTCCGCCCTTGAGATCGGCGACCGAGCAGTCCGCGATTAGCACGGACGAGATTCGCGACCAGCAGCTGAAGAAGCTACGCGCGGGCCTGACCGCCGTTCTCACGGGAAATCAGTTCTGGCGGGATCGCCTTGACAGCGTGGATGGTTGGGACGATTTCAAGCGCCTGCCGTTGACCTCGAAATCAGAGCTTCTCGCCGACCAGGCGTCCCACCCACCGTTTGGCACGAATCTCACCTACTCCGTGGATCGCTACGTGCGTTTGCACCAGACGTCAGGCTCGAGCGGGGAGCTTCCACTGCGCTGGCTCGACACGGCGGAGTCCTGGGAGTGGTGGCTGCGCATCTGGGCAGAGCACGTCTATCGCGCCGCGTCAGTCACGCCCGCCGACCGCGTGTTCCTCGCGTTCTCGTTTGGCCCTTTCATCGGTTTCTGGTCGGCGTTCGGTGGAGCGGAAAGGCTTGGCGCCCTATGCATTTCAGGCGGCGCGATGACGAGCGAGCAGCGGGTGCGGAGCATCCTGGACCTCGGAGCCACCGTGCTGCTGTCAACGCCGACGTACGCGCTGCGCCTGGCGGACGTGGCTCGCGGGATGGGCGTCGACCTGGCCGAGTCATCGGTGCGGGTCACGATTCACGCAGGCGAGGCGGGCGCCTCGATTCCGGCGACCAGGGACGCGATCGAGGCGGCGTGGTCTGCCTCTTCTTTCGACCACACAGGGATGACGGAGCTGGGACCGACGGGGTTCAGCTGCTCCGCGCGCGATGGAGTCCATTTGATCGAGTCCGAGTTCATCTTCGAGGTGACCGACGACGGCGAGCTGGTGGCCACGAACCTGGGTCGTTGGGGCATGCCTCTAATCCGCTATCGGACCGGCGATCGCGTGATCGTTTCGCGCGAGCCGTGTCCGTGCGGCAGCCCCTTCATGAAGATCGTCGGCGGAATCCAGGGTCGGGTCGACGATATGTTTACGGTGCGCGGTGTGAACCTCTATCCGTCGCAGGTCGAGGACATCGTCCGGCGCCACCCCGGGGTGGCCGAGTTCGTCATCGAGCACCGCCGCGAGCGGCGCATGGACGAGGTGGCGTTGCTCGTGGAGACGTCGGCCGCCTCCTTCTCGGCCGAACGTCTCGAGGCCGACCTTCGCCAGGCGCTCGGCGTGCGCCTGGATTGCCGGGTGGTTCCGGCCGGCACACTGCCGCGCTCGGAGCTCAAGTCGCGCCGCATCGTCCACCTCGGAGAATGAGGACGGTCGAGCTGCCGGCGGAGCCGGCCCCGATCTCCCTCGACCTCGACCGGACGGCGCTGATCGTGGTCGACATGCAGAACGCCTTCGCGAGCCCGGGCGGGATGCTGGACCTGGCGGGGATCGACGTGCGGCCTGCCCGCGACGCGATCGCCAACGCGTCATTTGTGTGCGAGGCGGCACGGGTCGCGCACGTACCGGTTTTCTACCTGACGATCGGATATCCCCCGGACCTGTCAACCGCCGGCGGGGTGGATTCGCCGAATCCGCAGAAGGAGCTGGCGCTGTGCCTGATGCGGGAGCGCCCGGAGCTGCGGGGCAAGCTGCTGACTTTCGGGACGTGGGACTTTGCGATCGTCGACGAGCTGGCGCCGGAGCCGGGCGACGTGGTGATCGTGAAGTCGAGGTACAGCGGGTTCCACGGGACCGACCTCGATTCGGTGCTCCGCGGTCGGGGCGTGCGGAACCTTCTGATGGTGGGGATCGCGTCGAACGTGTGCGTCGAGTCGACGCTGCGCGACGCGTACTTTCTCGAGTACTGGTCGGTCATGGTCGCTGACGCGACGATGGCGGCGGGACCGGCGGAGATCCAGGCGGCGACGCTCTACAACGTCAAGACGTTCTTTGGGTGGATTGCCAGCTCCGAAGATGTAGCGACCGCGTTGAAGGGTGCGGCCTAGCGGCGTTCATTAGCCCGCACGACCTCGGTCAGCAAGCGCAACAGCTCGTCGCGTTGCCGGGCGTCCAGCGGACCAACCAAACGCGCGGTCATGGCGTGCGTGCGGGGGATCAGCTGCTGCACCGCATGCAGCCCTTTGCTCGTGAGCGTGATCGTCTTGCGCCGGCCGTCGCGGGTGTCGCGCTCCGTGCGGATCAGGCCGCGCGCGCTGAGCCGAGCGACGACCTCGGCCATCGTCGAGCGATCCAGCGAGATGCGCAGGCCGAGGGTGCGCTGGTCGAGGTTCGGCTCGCCGTACAGCGCGTTGAGGGCCGCGAACTGCGGGGAGGTGATGGTGTGCGAGACCTCTTCGTCCCACAGGAGATTCATCGCCTGCACGGCGCGGCGCAGGAGGTGACCGGGATGGGTCATCAGGTCTTCGGGCTGCTGCCCGTCAGGCGGCGGTTTCGTCACGCCTCGCCTCCACCACCCGGTAACCGACAGGCAGAAGGCGCAGTCCCAGGCGCTCCTCGACCGTGCCCCATAGGCCGCGCGGCAGAGCCAGGGCGAAGAGCGCCGCGGTGGCGCCAAGCCCGACCAGGTACCAGGGACCGCCCTGGGTGAAAGTGGTCTGGATCGCGAACAAGAGGATCGCGCCCAGGATCGGTCCTTCGAACGTACCCAGACCTCCGACCAGGACCATGAAGATCATGTACGCGGACCACTGCACGCTGAAGACCGAGCTGGGCTCGATGAAAAGCGTGTTGGCGACCACCAGGACGCCAGCCGCGCCGCAGCCGAACCCCGCGAGCACGAACAGCAGCCGCTTGCGAGCCGCGACGCGCACGCCGAGCGATCGCGCCGCGTCTTCATCGTCGCGGATCGCCTGAAGCGAGGCGCCGAGGGGGGAGCGGAGCAGGAAGAAGAGCGCGGCAAGAAAGATCACCGTGAAGGCGAGCGCGAGCCAGAAGGTGTACGCCTGGCGAAAGTTCGGTTCGTACTGGTTGAGCTGGATCAGAGAGATGCCGGTGCCGGCACCGAGGTTCTGGTCGAGGCGCACGAGGATGGAGATGACCTCGGCGATCACCCACATGCCGATCGCGAACTGGGCGGCGCGAAGGCGCAATGCGAAAAGTGAGATGGGGACCGAGATCGCACCCGCGAGCAGGGTGGCGAGCAGCATCGCGACGTAAGGCGAGACGCCCTGAGCCGCAAAGAAGACCGTGCCATACGCGCCGATCCCGATGAACGCCTGCTGGCCAACCGACAGCAGACCGCCGTAGCCGGCGAGGGCGTTCCACATGACCGCGAGCAAAACGAGGATCAAAAGCGTCGTTAGCTTCTGCACCACGTCGGACTCGAAAACCAACGGCACCCCCGCGAGCACGAGCGCGGCCACGAGGGTCCCTGCCGTGAACAGCTTGGAGGTGCGGGTCCAGCGCTGGACTCTCACGCCGTCCTCAGCACCAGGCGCCCACCGCCGAAGCGGACGATCAATACCGCCAGAAAGAGCAGATGGCCGGCCATCACCGCAAACTGCGGATGGATCTGCGCGCCGACGGTCTGGGCCACGCCCAGCGCGATGCCGCCGAGCAGCGTCCCCCACAGCGATCCCATGCCGCCGATCACCACCGTTTCGAAGGCGAAGATCAGCTGCGTAGGCCCGCTGACTGGGTCGAACACCGAACGGATGCCTAGGAACAAGCCGCCGAGCGCGGCAATCCCCACTGCAATCGCGGTGGCGCGCGCATAGACGCTCCGGCTGTCTATCCCCGCGAGCTCGGCGGCGTCGGCATCCTCAGCCGTGGCGCGCATGATCCAGCCGGCGCGAGTCTTGGACAGGAACAGCTGCAGAGCAGCGAACAGCAGGACCGCAACGACCAGCACGAGCAGGCCTAGGGCGGAAACGGACAGGCCACTCGTTACCTGCCAGCTCGCGGTCGTGACCGATCCCGCGCTGCCTCCGAGTGAGCGCACGTCCGGCGAGAAGACGAGCTGCAACAGGTTCTGGATCACGATCGACAGCCCAAACGTGGCGAGCAGCGGCGTCAGGATCCCCGACTTCAGGCTCCGCTCGAGCACAGTCAGCTGGAGGACGTAGCCGAGCAGCACCATCACCGGCAGCGCGACGGCGAAGGCGACAAACGCCGGGACGCCTGTGCGTTCGACGATGACATAGACGATGTACGCGCCGAGGACGGCGACATCGCCATGCGCGAGGTTGATGATCCGCATGACGCCGAACATGATCGAGAGGCCGCACGCCAGCACCGCGTAGAACGCGCCGAGGAAAACACCCTGCAGAACGGCGTTGGCGACGGTCACGCGGGTCGCCGCAATCCGAAGTAGGCGCTGACAACGCGATCGCGGTCGAGCGAGGCCGCTTCGCCCTGGAGCACCACGCGTCCCTCGAGCATGCAGACCACGCGTCCTGCCACCTGCAGCGCGCGCGTCAGGTCTTGCTCGACCAGCAGCACGGTCGCGCCCTCGCCGATCACGTCGCCCAACGAGCGATACACCGCATCAACTACGACGGGAGCAAGGCCTAGGGAGACCTCGTCGAGAAGGAGCAGGCGCGGGTTGCTCATCAACGCGCGGCCGATGGCGACGGCCTGCTGCTCACCACCGGACAGCGTGGCCGCAGGCATGTGCCGCCGAGGCTTGAGCAGCGGAAACACGTCCAGCACGGTGTCCACGTTCCGACGTGCGGACGCCACCCGAAGGTTCTCCTCGACTGTCAGGCTTGGAAACAGCCGCCGACCCTCCGACACCAGCGCGATGCCGAGCTCGACTCGACGGTGCGCGGGCACGTGCGTGATATCGGCACCGGCAAACCAAACTCGTCCCGTTGCCGGCCTGTGCGCCCCGGCGATCGCTCGGAGCAGCGTCGTCTTGCCCGCGCCGTTGGCGCCGATCAGCGCAAGCGTCTCCCCCTGCGCGATGTCGAACGAGACGCCCCGCACGGCCTGCAGCAGCCCGTAGCGGCAGTCGAGCGCCTCGACCTGGAGCAGGGTCACCGCTTGCCGCCACCCAGGTATGCGTCGATGACCGCAGCCTGCGAGACGACCGCCTGAGGTTCCCCTTCGGCGATGATGCGGCCGGCGTCCATGCACACGAGTCGGTTCACGACCTGCAGCAGCACGTGGACGATGTGCTCGATCCACAGCACCGCGATACCTCGGTCGCGCAGACCGGCGACTGTTTCCACCAGCTCGGCCGACTCGGCATCTGTCAACCCACCACCGATCTCGTCGAGCAGCAGGACGGCGGGCTCGACGGCGAGGGCGCGGGCGAGCTCGAGGCGTTTGCGCTGAAGCAGGCCGAGGCCTTCGGCGCGACGGTTCGCGACATGCCCGAGGGCGCATTGGTCGAGCACCTGGAGACAGAGGTTGTACGCATCGGTGCCGCGGCGTTTCCCACCGGCCGTCGCCCCGACGAGCACGTTCTCGAACACGGTCATACCGACAAATGGGCGCGGCACCTGGTGGGTGCGGGCGATGCCCAGCTTGCACCGCTCGGCGGCGCCCTTCGAGGTGACGTCGCGGCCGTCATAGACCACGCTGCCCGCGTCAGCCAGCAGGGCACCGGAAAGTACGCTCAGCAGCGTCGTCTTGCCTGCGCCATTGGGCCCGACGATGCCGACGACCTCGCCTTTGTGCAAAGCAAGGTGGACACCATCGAGCACCGTCAGGGCGCCAAACCGCTTCCGGACGCCGACCGCGGCGAGGACCGCCGCCTCCATTGCTAACCCGCGGAGTAAGGCTTGAGCTGCGACGCGACAGGCACGTTGGCGTCGGCTGCGTTTTCGCAGATCACGAAGTCGATCGGCCACTTCGACGCGCCGGACTTCCACTGGCCTCCGATGATCGGCGTCGACACGACGTTCGGCACGGCTGCACCCGCAAGCGAGGCGGGCTTCGACCAGTCGAGGTTGCCGACCGGTGTCTCCACCTTGAGCGTCTTCATCGCGTCGCGGACCATCGTCTTGTCCTTCGGCGCGCCGCTCGCGGAGAGCACCGCCGCTGCGACGTCGAACAGCGAGAGGCTCGCGCCCAGCTGCTGGTTCCACTGCTTGCCGCTCGCCGACTCGTAGCCGTCGCCGATCTGCTTGCTCGTCATTCCGGTGAGCGATGACTTGTAGGGCCAGGTCGGGGCCCAGTACACGCCCGACGCGAGTCCGTTGCCAATCGACCCCAGCGCGGTGACCTGCGACGGAAACAGCCCCGTTTTTGCGATCTGTCCGATCTTCACGTGTTTCGTGTACCCCTGCTGCGCGGCCTGCCGCCAGAAGGTGGCGAAGTCGGGCGGGATGGGGAACGTGTTGAAGATCTGGCAATCCTGCTGGATGAACTTCTGGATCTGCGCCGTGTAGTCGTTGGTGCCGTCCTCATACGGCCCGGGGTCGACGATGGTGTAGCCCGCGCCCTTCAGGAGCGGCCCGAGGGCTCCCCGGATCGCGTTGCCGTCGGCGTCGTTGGGCCACATCACGCCAACCTTCTTGTTGGTCCACTTGAAAGGTGAAGGCTGGCCGGGCTTGGCCCCGCGGCCGAGATACCAGGCCTCCCATGGGACCACGGTCGAGATGCAAGGCACGTTGGCCGCCTCGCACGCGTCAGACACAGGGTTCACGGTTTCCGGTGTAGAGGTCGCGAGCATGAGGTCGACCTTCTGGGTCTGGATGAGATCGTTGGCCATCTGGGCGCCGACCGACGGGGTCGACTGGCCATCGCGATTGACAATCTCCACCGAGTAGTTGGTGCCCCCGATGGAAAGGCCTTTCTGGAACGCGTCACGAGCCAGCTTGAGGGCGTAACCGTCGGGCTCGCCGAAACCCGACGCCGGTCCAGTGACCGGGCTGATGAAACCGATCTTGATGGTGCCCGAGGGCGTCGAGCTGGTCGAGGTGAGGCAGGACTCGAGGACACCCGGCACTGCCAAACCGCCCAGGACGAGTCCGGTGGACTTGAGCATTTCGCGGCGCGTGAGGCCCCTGGCTGAGTGCTTCTTCTCGGACACCTGACTCCTCCTGTCTGATCAGGCCCACTGCAAGCAGAAATGTCGGCCTCGCGCAAATTGCTCCGTGTACCGACGATCGGAGTTTGCACCAGTTCATAATCGCCGTCAAGGGTCGTGCATGGCATCGTGAATGACGAGCACTTCGAGCCTCCATACCTCTTTCCCGACTACCGCGCGACGGTCCTCAGAGCGCCGCAACATTCGCACGTGAAGCTGCCGGACGAATGGTTTCATCGCGCCGCCGGACCTGCGTTCGGGAGGATTCCGGTCCGTCCGGAAGACGCGGACCTGACGCGTCAGCACGAGGGCGAGCCTCTGGGCGAGCGGATCGTCCTCACTGGCCGCGTGACAGATTCGGACGGCCGCGCCGTGGCGAACACGCTCGTCGAGGTGTGGCAGGCCAACGCGGCGGGCCGCTATGTCGACCCGGTGGACGATCATCCCGCGCCGCTGGATCCCAACTTCACGGGCGCGGGGCGGTGCCTGACCGACTCCGAGGGTCGCTACCGCTTCACCACGATCAAGCCCGGCGCGTATCCATGGCGCAACCACACCAACGCGTGGCGCCCGGCCCATGTCCATTTCTCGGTGTTCGGCCCTTTCCTTGCGAGTCGCCTGGTGACACAGATGTATTTCCCCGGCGACCCGCTGATTCCTCACGACCCCATCCTCAACTCGATTCCCGATCCGCGCGGGCGCGAGCTCCTGATCTCGCGATTCGACATCGAGACGACAGTTCCGGAGTGGGCGCTCGGTTATCGCTGGGACATCGTGCTGCGTGGCGGCAGCGCAACCCCGAGGGAACCTTGACTCCCACCCCATCGCAAACCGTCGGGCCCTTCTTCGGATTCGCGCTTCCGTTTGAGGGCGACGCCGTGGCCGAGCCGGACGCGGTCCGGGTGGAAGGACATTTGTTGGACGGCGCCGGCGAGCCGGTAGGCGACGCCCTGGTCGAAGCTTCGCAAGGCGGCCAGTTCGCGCGCTGCCGGACGGACGGCGAGGGTGCGTTTCACTTCCTCATCGCCAAGCCTGACGAGGGGTTTTTCGACATCGTGGTGTTCGCCCGCGGCCTGCTCCGCCACCTGAACACCCGGATGTACTTCCCAGACGCCGAGGACGCGGTGCTGTCGGCGGTCGCCGCGGCACGCCGGCGCACGCTGGTGGCCAGGCGCGAGGGCGAAGTCCTTCGCTTCGACATTCGCCTTCAGGGCGAAGATGAGACCATCTTCTTCGCGTAGCGCCAAACCTCGGCAAATCTATGCCAGGCCCACCTGTTTGCCTAGATTTTATAAGCTATGGGGGTGCCGACCTGGCTGAGCCTCGATGAAGCCGCCAAGCGTCTGAGCGTCCACCCGGCGACCCTGAGGGAGTGGGCAGACAAGGGCCAGATCCGCACTTTCCGCACGCCCGGCGGGCACCGTCGATTCAGCGAGGTGGACGTGGCCGATCTCGGAGCCCATGCCAAGCCGGACCTCTCCCTGCTGCTGCACGCGACCGTCGGGCATGCCCGGATCGCAACCAGCGGCGGGCGTCTCGCGTCCGAGTCGTGGTACGCGCGATTCGATGAGGTCGCGAAGGTGCGACAGCGCGAGCTGGGGATGCAGCTCGTGCAGCTGCTGGTCTCGTTCCTGAGCGACGGCGGGCGCGACTGGAGCGCTGAGATCAAGCAGCTGGGGGCACGCTACGCGGAGCTGGCGCGCGACGCCGGCCTCTCGCTTGGCGACGCGATGCGGGCATTCCACCTCTTCGAGGGCATCGTGCGGTCGAGCGTGGCCGAGCTTGGCGCGGCGAAGGTCGGGCGTGCCGATCTGGAGGAAAACGTCGGATGGTTTTTGAATGAGGTGAGGGTGGCGATGGTGGAGGCTTTCTCATGAACGTGCTGAACGTCGTGCTGCCGCTGGGCTCATCGGTCCTGAGCTTTGTCTTCGCCGCGATGGTGCTCGACCAGTGGTGGCAGCGGCGCCACGCGTTCCAGCTGGTCTGGGGAATCGGGCTCTTGTTCTACGGCATCAGCGCCGGCACGGAGTTCCTCGGAAGCGCCATCGGCTGGAGTGAGCCTCTGTATCGCGTCTGGTATCTGATTGGCGCGTTCTTCGTGGCCGCCTACCTGGGCTTGGGGACGATCTATCTGCTCTCTCGCTCGCGCTTTGGGTACTTCGCCGGGGCGACCGTTTTTATCGGCGGCCTTCTCTCGTTGCTGTTCAGCCATTCCACGCGCTACCCGGGGGCGGCGACGGCGGGAACGGTGACCTTCGCGATCGCCACGATTGGCGCGATCGCCATCATCGCGGCCACAGCAACACGCAGGCCGTTGGCCGCGCACATCGCGATGGGCGTGCTCGTCGTCGGATCGGTGGCGGTCGCGGGGATGGTGCTCACGGCAACCCTGACGTCTCCCGGCTGGGCCGTCGACCCGAGCACGCATGTGCCCGTGGGGTCCGCGTTCCCCAGTTATGTGCGCGTGCTGACCGGACCTTTCAACATCGCCGGCGCGCTGTGCCTGGTCTTCGGTGCGATCTACTCCGCCTATGTCTACATGCCGAAGAAGCGCGCCGTGCCCGCCCGACTGGGCATCGTGGCGGTGGTCGTGAACTTCATCGTGTCGCTGCCACGAGCAGCGGAGGCGCTTTTCGCCGGCAAGCTGAACTCCCGCGTTCCGGCGACGATCCTGATCGCGATCGGCGCCTTCATCCCGGGCCTGACCAGCGGTCTGGATCGCTTCGGCGTGACGTGGTCGTTCTTCCTGGGCGAGTTCATAGGCCTGCTGTTCATCTTTGTGGGATTCCTCGTCAGCGAGGACGTCTTCCACAACGTGCGTATCGGGACCACGCTCTGGTCACGCTCTCCGTCAACTCCGCTTGAACGCGAGGCCGGATGACGCTCTAGATTCTGCGCGGATCCATTGACCAACTGACGCCCGCGCGGTCTACTTACGCCGGACGATGGAAGCGGTTTCACGGTCGGCGACCAGCCTGGGCGAGGTGGCGCGGGCGGCAGGGGTGTCGCGGGCGACCGCATCCAAGGTTTTGGGCGGACATCCCCAGGTCAGCGAGAGCGCCCGCCAGGCGGTGGAACGAGCCGCCGCTGAACTTGGCTACTTGCCCGATCGCGCGGCGCGGAGTCTCGTCGCCGGGCGGAGCGAATCAGTCGGCGTCCTGATCCCGGATCCTTCGTCACAGCTGTTCGGTGATCCGATGCTGGCACGGCTCCTCGGAGCGATCGGCGAGGAGCTGTCGGCCAACGGACTCCAGATGGTGTTGTTCGCGCCTCAATCCGCGACGGACATCGAGCGCCTGGACCAGTACCTCGCGGGAGGCCACGTCGACGCGGTGCTCCTCCTCGCCCTGCACGAGTCGGAGTCGCTGCTTGCCCGTCTGCAGGCGCGCGGGATACCGATGGTGTTTGGCGGAAGCCCGCGCACCGCACTCCTGGCCAGCTACGT
>WNGM01016861.1_pt1 | contig 11387 bp, 9 predicted proteins | sample 5400571 | NCBI WGS metagenome assembly WNGM01 (sample SAMN13153378, study PRJNA577476) | soil metagenome | isolation source: 100 cm soil or saprolite under Garry oak tree replicate 2 | place: USA:California | collected 2016-06-15 | reverse complement strand
ACGGATCAGCTCGGACGCGACATGCTCAGCCGCGTCATCCATGGGAGCCGGATCTCGCTGGCCGTAGGCGTGTCGTCGGTGTTCTTTGCGCTTCTCCTCGGCGTGCCCCTGGGGATGCTCGCGGGCTACACCGGGGGCTGGGTCGACACGCTGGTGATGCGCGTGATGGATCTGATCCTCGCTTTCCCCATTTATTTGCTCGCGATCATCCTGATGGTCATGTTCACCCCGACGGCCGGGCTACTTGGCACCATGAAGGTCACGGGCGCCATCGCCATCGTGCGGATTCCGATCTATGCCCGCCTCGTGAGGGGCAGCGTGCTCTCCATCAAGGAGAAGGAGTACGTCGAGGCCTGCCGCGCCCTCGGTGTGCGCGATCCCTGGATCCTCTTCCGCCACGTCCTGCCGAACTGCCTGGCGCCCATCATCGTGACCACCACGCTGGGCATCGCGACGTCGATCATCGTCGAGGCCACCCTCAGCTTCCTCGGCCTGGGCACCCAGCCGCCGACGCCCAGCTGGGGCTGGGACCTCAAGGCCAACATCTCCTTCATCCAGGCGAACGCCTGGCTGTCGCTCTTCCCCGGCCTCGCGATCTTCGTCACCGTGCTCGGCTTCAATCTCTTCGGCGACGGTCTGCGCGACGCGCTCGATCCGCGCCTGAAATAGGCCTGCGAAGGAGAAGGAGAACCCCATGTCCCGCCAGATTCGGTCACGGCTCCCGCTGGTGCTCGTCGCAGTGTTCACGGTCCTCGTGGCGCTCACGCTGCTCGGCCCGACCGACCCCGCCGACGCCCAGCGAAAGAAGGTGCTGAACATCGCGGCCAAGGAGCCCGACACCCTCGACCCACATTCGAGCACGCTGGGGCAGTCGCAGGCCATCGCGCGCTTCATGTTCCGCGGGCTGACGCGCTTCGCCATCAAGGACGGCAAGGTCACGACGGCCGAGGTCGAGCCGGACCTGGCCGAGAGCTGGACGCTGTCGCCCGAGGGCACGATCTGGACGTTCAAGCTCAGGAAGGGCGTGCAGTTCCACAAGGGCTTCGGCGAGCTGACGGCGGAGGACGTGAAGTACAGCTTCGAGCGGCAGATCAACAAGGCGCCGGGCACGCGCTACGGCGTCAACCTCGACGTGATCAAGTCCATCGAGGTGGTCGACCCGCACACGATTCAAATAGCTCTCAAGGCCTTCGACCCGATCTTCCTGCTGCGCATGGTGGGCTACCAGCAGGGGTACATCCTCTCGAAGAAGGCGGTCGAGAAGTATGGCGAGCAGTTCAAGTGGAACCCGGTCGGTACCGGGCCCTTCTACTTCGAGCGCCACTCACCACGGGAGAAGGTGGTCCTCAAGGCCTTCGACAAGTTCCACGCCGGCCGGCCGCAGATCGACGAGGTCAACTATTTCGACGTGCCCGAGGACGCCACCAAGCTCATCGGGCTCGAGAAGGGGACCTTCGACCTGCTCTATCCGGAAGCGGTCACCGCCGACTTCGCGGATCAGGTCAAGAAGATGGGCGCGGTCATCGACCGGCGGGGCCCGGGCGGGCAGGAGCGCTTCTACATCAACATGACCAAGCCGCCCTTCGACGACATCCGCGTCCGCAAGGCGTTCATGCACGCCATCGACCGCAAGGCCATCAAGGAGACCATGTATCCCGGCGGGCTGGCGCGCCTGGCGTCGAGCTGCGTGCCTCCGGGCTACTTCGGCCACATCCCGATGCAGTTCCCCGAGTACAACCCGGAGCTGGCCAAGAAGCTCCTGGCCGAGGCGGGCCATCCGAACGGCTTCACCATCAAGAACTACTTCATCAGCAAGTCGTTCTTCTATCCCAAGGTGCTGACGCTGGCCCAGGAGCAGCTCAGGAAGGTCGGCATCATCGTGGAGCTGCAGGTGGTCGAGCACGCGACCTTCCACGAGAACATCCGCAAGAACCTCGACCCCTTCGTGCTCTACGGCGGCACGCGCATCACCGACGCCGATCCCTGGCTCTCGCTGTTCTTCGATTCCAAGGAGATCCCCGATCCCGCCACCGGCAACAAGGGGACCAACTTCGCCCACTACCGGGCCATTGACGATCTCCTGGCGGCGGGCCGGGTGGAGCGGGACGTGAAGAAGCGCGCCGCGATCTACGCCGAGGCCCAGAAGCGGATCGAGCGCGACCTGGTCTGCCTGCCCATCAGCGACGTGCCCGGCCAGTGGGCGCGCAATCCGAAGCGGGTCAGTACGCCGTTCGATCCCGAGTACGGCGAGTACTCGCTGCACTACAGCTACAACTACCCGGAGCTCCTCAAGCTCCCGAATTAGTCGGCGCGCCCCATGATCAACTACGTCCTGCGCCGGGTGCTGGTGGCCGTCCCCATGCTGCTCGGGGCCATGAGCATCGTGTTCTTCGCCATGCGCGTCTTGCCCGGCGATCCGTGCGTGGCCATGATGGGCGACCAGGCCACCACCGAGGCCCTGGCCGACTGTACGAAGAACCTCGGCCTCAACCGTCCACTGGCGGTGCAGTACGTGGATTACCTCTGGCGCTCGGTGCAGTTCGACTTCGGCAATTCCCTCCGGCAGGGCTATCCGGTCAGCGAATACATCTCGCGGATGTTTCCCCACACGCTCGTGCTCGTCCTGGCGGCCGCCGTGGTGGCGGCGCTCGTCGGCGTCCCGATCGGGATCTTCTCGGCGCTCAACCGTCGCAACCCGCTGATCGACTACCCGCTGCGCATCTTCGCGCTGCTGGGCCTGTCCATGCCGGTCTTCTGGCTGGGCATCCTGCTCCTCATCGTCTTCTCGCTCCGCCTGGACCTCTTTCCCCTGATCGGCGGCGGCGACCTCGACGGCGCGATCGCCATGATCCGCTCCGGCGAGGTCTTCACCCAGCCGCGCGATTTCCTGGCGGCGGTGGCGGACGTGCTGCACCACCTGGCGCTGCCGGCCCTCGCGCTGGGCTTCACGCTCGCGGCGACGGTCAGTCGGCTCTCGCGCTCGGCGATGCTGGAGGTCATCAGCCAGGATTACATCCGCACCGCGCGCGCCAAGGGTCACCACGAGCGCGCCGTCGTCTACAAGCACGCGCTCCGGAACATGATGGTCCCGCTGCTCACGATCATCGGCCTCTTCGTCGCCATCGCGCTCACGGGCACGGTGCTGACGGAGACGGTCTTCACACGGCCCGGGTTGGGCAAGATGCTCGTCGATGCGATCGGCGCGCGCGACTACCCGCTGGCCCAGGGCGCCATCACCGTCTTCACCGTGATCATCATCACCGTGAACCTCGTGGTCGACATGCTCTACGCGGTTGTCGACCCGCGGATCACGTACCGGTAGGAATTCCGCGGTGGCCATCACCCGCGACGCCCTCCCCGAGCTGACCGCGGTCGGCGCGCGGGACGATCTGCGGGATCGGTCGCTGGGCCGGCAGCTGCGTCGCTACGGGCCGATCGTCATCGGCGTCCTCATGGCGCTGACCATGGTCGTCGTGGCGGCGGCGGCCCCGCTCCTCGCGCCCCTGAGCCCGTCGGCCCAGTACGCCGATGCCGTCCTCAAGGGACCGGGGGCGCAGGACCGCCACGTCCTCGGCACCGACGAGTTCGGCCGCGACGTCTTCAGCCGCATCATCTGGGGCGCGCGGATCTCGCTGCAGGTCGGCCTCGCCTCGGTGATCTTCGCCTTCGCGCTCGGGGTGCCGCTCGGCATCGTCGCCGGCATGCAGGGGGGCCGCGTCGAGACCGCGGTCATGCGGTGCGCCGATATGCTGATGGCGTTTCCCACCCTGCTGCTCGCGCTGATCATCGTGACGGCGCTCGGCGGCTCGCTGGGGAACGAGATCCTGGCCATCGGCGTCGCGCTGACGCCGAACTTCGTGCGGCTGGCGCGGAGCCTCGCCCTGACCATCAGGGAGCAGGACTACATCCTCGCCGCGCGCGCCCTCGGCGGCGGACAGCTCCGGATCATGGCGCGCCACGTGTTCCCGAACGCGCTCTACGCCCTCGTCGTGGTGGCCACGCTCTATATCGCGACCGCCATCCGCACCGAGGCCGGCCTGTCCTTCCTCGGGCTCGGCATCCCGCCGCCCACGCCGAGCTGGGGCAACATCCTGAGCGAGGGCCGCCAGTACATCAAGTGCTGCCCGTGGATCACCACGTTCTCCGGGCTCGCCATCATGCTGGCCGTGCTGGCCTTCAACCTGGTGGGCGACGCCCTCCGCGACCTGCTCGATCCGCGGCTCCGCGGCGAGTAGACTGTCGCGCGTGAAGATCGCGGCCGTCACCCCGTTCATCGTCGACCCCGGCTACGGCAAGAACTGGCTCTTCGTGAAGGTCGAGACGTCCGACGGTCTGCACGGCTGGGGCGAGTGCTACACGCAAGCCGACCGCGATCACTCGATCGCCGCCTTCGTGCCGCAGCTCGCTCGATATCTGGTCGGCCGCGACGCCAGCCACATCCGCCACTTCACGCACTGGGCGTATCACGACTTCGCCGCCAAGCGCGGCTCGCTGGACTTCTTCGGCGCCGTGAGCGGCATCGAGCAGGCTCTCTGGGACCTCGCAGGCAAACGGGTCGGCGTGCCCGTGGTGAGCCTGCTCGGCGGGCCGTGCCGCGAGCGGATCCGCGTCTATGCCAACGGCTGGTACTCCGGCGCGAAGACGCCGGCCGACTACGCGACGAAGGCCAAGGCCACGGTGGCGCGCGGCTTCAGCGCGCTGAAGTTCGATCCGTTCCCCGGCCCCTGGCGCACGCACATCACGCGCGACGCCGAGCGGCAGGTGGTGGAGACGGTGCGTGCCGTGCGCGACGCCGTCGGCGCCGGTGTCGACCTCCTGATCGAGGTGCACCGACGGCTGGCGCCGATGCACGCGGTGCGCGTGGCGCGGATGCTCGAGCCGTTCGATCCGTTCTGGTACGAGGAGCCCGTCTCGGCGCGCGACCTCGGCGCGCTGGCCGAGTGCCGCCGCGAGATCCGCATCCCCATCGTGACCGGCGAGGAGCTCTACACGCGCTTCGAGTTCCGCGAGGTCTTCGAGCGGCGCGCAGCCGACATCATCAACCCCGACGTGTGCAACGTCGGCGGCATCGAGGAGCTCCGCGAGATCGCGGCCATGGCCGAGGCGTACCACGTCGTCGTCTCGCCCCACAACTACAACTCCACCACCGTGGGCCTCGCCGCCACGCTGCAGGTGTCGGCGGCCATCCCGAAGGACCGTAGGGCATCGCCATGCTCGTTCGCGCCGCGGCCGCGCTCCGGGCGCTGGTGCTCGCCACGACGCCGAGCGTCGCCGTGCCCCAGGGTCCGGAGGCATCGAGCTTCGAGACGTTCGTGCGGTTCATCCGCAACACCGACCCCGGCAGCAACGCGCGCATGCCCGGCCTCACGATCCCCGCCGGTCTCGGCCCGACCACGGGGCTGCCGGTGGGCGTCTCGCTCGACGGCCTGCCCGACAGCGACGAGCGTCTGCTCGCGCTCGGCCTGGCCATCGAGCGGGTGCTCGGGCGCACGCCGCCGCCGAAGCGCTCGCTAACGGTCGGTGCGTCCCCGCGCGGGACGCTCGTCGCGATCCGCGTGATCGGCGGCCGGTTTCGGGGAGGTGCGGCGCGTGTCGCCGCGCTCGACCACGGCCGACGGCGCGCCGCGGCCCGGCGTTGTCGCGCGCGCCGTCGGCGCGGGCGTCCCCGAGTGGCGCTCGCCGCCCTCCCGCCGCCAGGGCGACACGCGGTTGGCCGGCTCACCCGGAAGCGCGCGCGGCGCCGGCGACGCCTCGGGCGGCCGCACGGCGTCGCGCGGCGTCTCGGGCCGCGACTCGGACCGCGGCGCTCGCGCGTCCGGCCGCTCGACCCGCGGCTCGGCGCGGGGCTCCGTGCGCTCCGGGCGCGTGTCCGCTCGCGGCGTCTCGAAGCGAGGCGGCGGCGACGGGCGCTGGCGCTCGACCTGACTGGCGCCGAACGGCGCGCGCGGCGGCGTCGGTGTGGTCGCCGTCGCCGGCTTCGGCGCGGGAACGATCTGCGGTGCCGGCACGCTGACCGCAGGCGCCATCCGCTCGCGCGGGGCGTCCGGGCGCGCGACGGCCGCCGCCGGCCGACGCGTCGCGACGACACGGCGCTGCAGCGTCTGCGGTGGCGGCGTCACCGCGGGCCCGCTGGCGGCGACGAAGCTGGACGCATCGGGTGTGACGCGCAGCCGCCCGTGAACCGGCTCGAGCCGGCGCACGTCGACGTCGGCCACGCGCGCCTCGTGCACGGCGCGCCGGCCGAAGGCGTCCTCGCGCACGGCCACGACCGCGTTCCGAACGGTGGTGTTGTTGTAGACGGTGATGTTCTGCACGTTGACGACCGTCGTCCGGTTGACGACGACGTTGTTGACGACGCGCGGGCCGCCCCAGCCCGCCCACGACGGGCGGTCGACGAAGCGCGCGGAGCCCCACCACGGGACCAGCGGCTCGCCCCAGCCGAGCGCCACCCAGCTGACGAACGGGCTGCCCACGACGACGCGCACGCCCGGCGCGCCGAAGAATGCCACCAGCGCGGGCGCGTAGACCGGGCGCGCGACGAGCGGGCCCGGCGCCCACGCCCAGTAGCCGTCGACGTACACCCAGCGACCGTAGTGGTACGGCGCCCAGCCCCACGGCGCCGCGTCGACCCACGTCCAGCCGTACTGCGGATCGGCGACCCAGCGGCCGGTGCTGTACGGCGCCCATCCGGTCGCGACCTCGCGCGGCACCCACACGGCGCCGTACGTCGGCACCACGCGCCAGGCGCCGTAGTGATCGAGGTCGTCCACGCCGTACACCCCCGCCGGCACGTAGCGTGCGCTCATCGAATCGATCAGCTCGTCGGTGCGCGCGTAGTTCCAGCTGTCCCAGACGTCGAGCGGCGGGGCGACGAAGCTCTGGACTCGGGGCGTGGTGGCGCCGTCCAGCACGACCTCCTCGCTGGGAGCGATCGCCACCGCCGATCCGCCGGCCACGGTCATCGTCGCGCGTCCGGAGCGCCGTGTGATGAATGCCGTCCTCTCCGGCGAGACGTCGACACGGTAGTAGCCGGGTGCGTCGACCGTGAACGCGGCCATCGGCGTGTCGATTTCCACGGTGCGGCCCGGCTCCACGCCGCGCAGGTCGAGGGAGACGTGGCCGGCGGTGACCCTGAACTGCAGGAAGTCGGGCTCCTGGTTCACGAAACCGAGCTGGGTGTCGCCCCAGGCGCGCACGAACGCACGCGCGCCGATCTGCAACTCGAGGTTGCCGCGGTTACCGGTGTAGGTCTCGTCTCCCGCCGCGAGCGGGGTGTTGACCTGTGCGGGCGCCCAGTTCGACGCGCCCGGCCGCCAGAACGAGACCTCGCCGTCGACGTAGCTCAGCCGCGGCGGCGTGCGTCCGATCGGAGCGTCTGCGGCGGGAATCGCGGGCGCCGGCGGGGGAGCGGCCCACGCGCCGGACGATGCACCGAGGAAGAGGATCGGACCGAGCAGGGATGCCGTGAACCATCGCGCCGTCGTCGTCATGGTAGAGGCCTCCGTAGCCTTGGACGCTCGGGAAGCGGCAGGCATTCGCGCGCGCAGGCGCGCGCGAAGGAGCTACGCGGAGACGCCGCTCAGATCAGAGATACTTCGTCGGCATCATGATGGTGCGCCACATGTGCGCCGAGGGGCTGGCATCCCAGCCGAGGCCTTCCTTCGGCTGCCTGAAGTGGCGGCCCACCACGTCCGTGAACTCCTCGAGCTGCACCTGCACGGTGGGATCGAACGCGTAGAGGTCGTTGACGCAAATCAGGCGCGCGCTCATGTACCACTTGTGCTCGCGCGCGTACTGGTAGTCCCGCTGGATGTACGGGTCCGGCTGGTAGTCGGCGCCGAAGAGCTTGACGTACATCTTCGGGTAGGCGTACCCGACCGACTCGTCCGCGAAGAATCGCAGCGCCTGATGATACCGGATGGCCCACGCGACCTCCTCGTCCACGTAGGGCTCGAGCATCTGCGCCGCCCAGTAGCCGTGGTCGCCGCGGATGAAGCCAGCGATGCCGATGTCGTGCAGCAGGCACGCGAGCACGAGCTTCTCGGCGACCCCGTTCTTCTGCGCGAGCCGGGCACTCTGCATCAGGTGGTTCGCGGGGCCGAAGCGGTACTTGAAGAAGTCGAACAGCGTGGGCCGCTCGGGCATGCGCGGCAGGCGCGGATCCTGGCCCATCATCACGAGCTTGCCGTTGTCGGGCCGGGTGAGAGGCACCCTTGGATCTCGGTCGCCCGAGACGTAGATGACCGACTTCACGATGGTCCGGTCCAGCTCCTCGCTCATGGCCCGCTCGGCGGCTTCGGCGCGCTCTAGCATGCTCATGGCGGGGATTATAGCGGTCCCGGTGCAACAAATCTTTACATTCGCCACACACCACCTTCACGCGCAGCGTCCATCCTCGCCAGCGTGGGAGGCGACAGGCGCCGCCCTCAAAACACAACCAGGAGGACGAGCCATGACGCGACGGACGTTTCAGAGGTTGACGGCGGTGGCATTGACGGGGCTCGCGGCGACGGCGGGCGCGCTCGTCACGGTCCGGGCGTACGCGCAGGATCCCAACGTGCGGCACGGTATGCACGCGGGAATCGTGAAGCGGATGGTCACGGCCGCGCTCGACGAGGCGCTCGACCAGGCCGCAGTGACGGCCGAGCAGCGCATGGCGATCTACGCCTCGCGCGATCGCGTCTTCGCCACCATGGAGGCGCACCGTCCGGACCGCGGCGCCCAGCGCGAGCAGGTGCTGGCGCTCTTCGAAGGCGACCGACTCGACGCCGCGCAGCTGCGGGCCGTGCACGCGCAGATGGATCAGCGGCACGAGGCGATGCGGAACGCGATCGCCCAGGCCATCGTGGAGATCCACGACACGCTGACGCCCGCGCAGCGGCAGATCGTCGCGAACTACGCCCGAACGCACGGGCCGTTCAGCAGGCACTGAGCCGCGGGGCCCTGTTACCGTAGAGACGTGCCGACCGCGACGGCCGTGCTGCTCATCGACGACGACGCCCGCCTGGGCACGCTGGTGACGGAGTATCTCGGCAGGCACGAGATCGACGTCACCGTCGCCGCCGATGGGGAGCGCGGCCTGAGCGTCCTCCGCAAGGGGCGCTTCGACGTGGTGCTGCTCGACGTCATGCTGCCCGGCGCCGACGGCTTCGAGGTGTGCCGCCGCTTGCGCGCCGCGCCGGAGCTGGCGACGGTGCCCGTGATCATGCTCACGGCACGGGGCGACGACGTCGACAAGATCGTGGGCCTCGAGCTCGGCGCCGACGATTATCTGGCCAAGCCGTTCAACCCCCGTGAGCTGCTCGCGCGCATCCACGCCGTCGCGGCGCGACCGACTCAGCGTCGGACGGCTCGAGATCGACTTCGACGCGCGCGAGGTGACTGTGGCCGGCCGGCGGCCGGCGCTCACCGCGTACGAATTCGAGCTGCTGGCCGCCCTCGCCCGCGCCGCCGGCCGCGTGCTGTCGCGGGACCAGCTCCTCGACGCGCTGAAAGGCGCCGCCTACGAGACCTTCGACCGGTCGATCGACGTGCACATCTCGAAGCTCCGCGCCAAGCTCGAGACCAACCCGAAGGAGCCGCGCTACATCAAGACCGTGCGGGGGGCCGGGTACGTGCTGTCGCGGGAGGTCGACTGACGTGGCGCGCCTGCACTCGCGGATCTACCTCCATTTCCTCGGCGTCCTCCTCGTGGTCGCGGTGACCACCGCCGTCGTGTTCGCGCTGGGCGCCCGCGACGCGTTCCGGCGGGAGATGGCGCCGCGCATCACGCGCCACCTCGCCTCGCTCGTCGGTGAGCGCCTCGCCGACCCGGCCGCGCTCGGCGCGCGCTTGCGCCAGATCCACGAGGACCTCCACCTTGCCGTGCGTGTGCGCGACCTCGACGGGCGGGTCATCGCCGCCGCCGGCGACGAGCTGCCGGCGCTCACGCCCGCCGAGCAGGCCGAGGTTCGCGCCGGCCGCGTCGTCGTCCGTCCGCGTCCCTTGGGCTTCGCGGCCGCCCCCATTCGCGATCCGTCGGGCGCCGTGGTGGGCTCGGTGGAGGGCGCGGTGCCGCGGCCGATGATGACGCCGCCGCTCTGGCGGCCGTTGATGGTGGTGGCCCTCGCCCTCGTCGTGGTGGCCGTCGCCACGCGACCGCTCGCGCAGCGCATCTCGCGCCCGCTCGAGCGCCTGACGGCGGCGGCGCGGCGCCTGGGCGGCGGCGACCTGGCCGCGCGCGCGCCGGCCGACGGCACGCACGCGCGGCGCGCCGACGAGATCACCGAGCTCACGCGCGCCTTCAACGAGATGGCCGAGCGCGTCGAGCGCCTCGTGCGCGCCGAGAAGGACCTGCTCGCCAACGTGTCGCACGAGTTGCGCTCGCCGCTGGCCCGCATCCGGGTGGCCCTGGCGCTGCTGCCGCGCGCGGCCGACGACGATCGGCGGCTGCGCGACGTGGAGCGTGATCTCGCCGAGCTCGACCGGCTGATCGAGGACGTGCTGACCACCGCGCGCCTGGACGCGACCGGTCTGCCGACGCGCCTCGGCCCCGTCGACATCCGCGCGCTGCTCACCGATCTCGTCACGCGCGCCCGCCACGACCCGCTCACCGCCGATCTCCCCGTGCGCGTCGAGGACGGGGCGCCGCTGAGCGTCACCGCCGACGAGGCGCTGCTGCGCCGCGCGCTCTGGAACCTCGTCGAGAACGCCGCGAAATACGGCGCGCCGCCCATCACCCTCTCGGCGGCGGTCGACGGCGAGCGTGTCGCACTGTGCGTGAGCGACGAGGGCGGCGGGGTGACCCCCGCCGATCGCGAGCGGGTCTTCGCGCCGTTCTATCGCGGCGACGTCGCGCGCACGCCGGATCCGAGCGGCGAAGCGCGACGCGGCGTCGGCCTCGGCGAGCGGGCCGCTGCGCGGTTGCCGCGTCGTCCTGTCGGTCCCGCGCGCCGCGGTCACTTCTTCAGCCTGACGTCCTCGTAGGGCCCGGAGTAGGCGAAGCCCGGAATGGCGCCGAGGCTGGATTCCTCGATGCGCGGGCCCACGCCGTTGAGGAACGCCAGCTGCCAGATCGGCGCGTAGATCACGCGCTCGTGGACGAGCTGCTGGATCCTGTGCAGCATCGCCTCGCGCCGCTTGTGATCGAGCTCTGCCGCCTGCTCGCGGAACAGGCCGTCGATGTCGGGGTAGCTGCCGTAGACGTAGGTGCCGCCCGCGGCGACGAACGCCTCCAGCCGCGTGGCGGCGTTGCCGAAGGCGCCGCTGGCGCCCTGGATGATGTTCTTGAACTTCTTCTCGCCGTACCCGCTGAAGAATGCCGCGCGCTCGAGCGGGCGGAGCTTGGTACGGACGCCGACCGCCTGCAGATAGTTCTGTACGGCCTCGGCGATGTACCAAGCTCCGCC
>WNGM01008627.1_pt1 | contig 11387 bp, 10 predicted proteins | sample 5400571 | NCBI WGS metagenome assembly WNGM01 (sample SAMN13153378, study PRJNA577476) | soil metagenome | isolation source: 100 cm soil or saprolite under Garry oak tree replicate 2 | place: USA:California | collected 2016-06-15 | reverse complement strand
TCGAAACCTGCTGCGTCGGGCGACCGTGTCATGGCCGAAATCCTTGAATGCGCAGGCGAATCACCTGCGGCGTGCAAAGTATTTCGCAGCAACCACGGGCAATATTGGGGCAAAACTGCCCGGAAAATGGCGAAATGGCGGCGGCAGCAGCTTTTGTCGCTAAACCTCGGCGGCAATGCCGGGCGAATCGTCGACCTCGGCGCTACAAGGCAACCGGTCCATGGTGACGAACCCCGGGGTCTGCTCGACCCGCCGCAACCATGCGCGAATCGCCGGGAATGTCGCGAGGTCGTAATCGCAGCGATCGGCGACGTGGGTGTAGCCGTAGAGGGCGATATCCGCGACCGTGAGCTGGCCCGTTGCGAAATAGGTGTGGGTCTTGAGGTGATTTTCCATCACCTGCAACGCGGCATAGCCGCGCTCCATCCAGTCTTCCAGCGCGTGGGTCTGCAGGTCGCGGCCACCCCTGACCAGCGCCAGCCAGAAATATGCCGCGCCGATGTTCGGCTCCAGCGCGTGTTGTTCGAAGAACATCCACTGCAGCGCCTCGGCGCGCTCGATCCGCGATTCCGGCGCGAGCGGCGTGCCGCCGGCGACATACCAGAGAATGGCATTGGATTCGGCGAGGTAGCGTCCTTCCGCGACTTCGAGCAGCGGCACCTGGCCGCTGGGATTCATCGCGAGAAAGTCCGGCGTGCGGCTCTCGCCACGCAGAATGTCGATCTCGATGGCGCGATAGGGCGCGTTGAGCAGCGCCAGCGCAAGGCGAACCTTGTAGCTGTTGCCGGAGCGCTGCATCGAATAGAGCTTGTACATTCTGGGTTTCGTTTGATGGGTGGGACACGCTGTGCGCGACGAGCAAGATCTTGTCGCTCGGCAACGCGGCTAAACAATGATGCCGATAGCGAAGCGTCGCAAGACCCAAGAACTTTAAAGGCTCTATAATGTCAAAGATGTTAAAAGTCAGCGACCTGCAAATAGTTGAAAAGTTTTGCCGCACTGCACCCGCGTGGAACATCTTACCAAAGCGCCGGAACAAATCGGATCACGCTTGCGCGATGCCGCGAACCTCGATCACCGATCCCAGGCGATCCCGCACCGCACGCTGCACTATGAAAACGTATAACGCCAGCAATACCAGCAGGCCAAGGGGAATGCCGGTGACGCCGGCAATGGCGCGTGACAGCAACGGCATGACCCATGCCGCCGCCAACAGGCTGATCTCATAGTCGTGAAAGCCGCGGTTCATTCCGTGGCGCACAAAGAATACGATCGCAACCGCCAATACGACGAGATCATAGTCGAGCACATAGGGCGTCGCGAGCAAGCTTGCCGTCGCCAGCGCCGAGGCCTTGAGCTCGAATAGGGCATTGCTCTGCCACAGCCACGCAAGACTTGCGGCCAGCATCAGCGCCAGTGCGATCTGTATGGCGTAGGCCGAGCGAACGCCTGCGCCCCACATCCGCATCGCCGAAAATGCCGATTGAATTTTCTCCCAACCGATGCCGCCCGGCTCGAGCACCACCGTTTGTGTGAATGTCATGGAATCCGCGAAAGCGTGCCAGACGCCGCCGCCGAGTGTCACGAAGCTGACCGCCACAAGGGCCGCGACGGTGGCCGCGGCAGCGCCGATGGTGTTCCACCGTCCGCCCGCCAGCAGCGCCACGGGAATCAAAACGCCGAATTGCGGCTTGTAGGCGAGCAGGCCGATCAGCACGCCCGCGAGCCAGGGCCGGCGATCCAGCCAATGCAGCGCGCCGCCGAGCAGCGCCGCGGTAAGAAATCCATTCTGGCCATGGCCGATGTTGATGAACACCGCAGGGAAGGCAGCCGCGATCAGCAGCGTTTCCGGACGGGGCACGATGGCACGCATCGCCGCCAAATAGGCCGCAAAACTTGCCGCAAGCCAGATCGCGAGACCCCACGCATACGGAAGGGAGGCCACCAGAAACGCGACGACAAAGAAGAACGGAGGGTAGAGCCAGCCGTAGAACGGCACCTCGCGGCCGCCGAACACGGCTTTCTCGGCGGCATGCTGGCGCGCCGGCTCGTAGGCCTCCGCGGGCCGGCCCTGCCAGATCAGCGTGCCGGCGGCATAGACGTTGGAGAAATCGGTGCCGATGGGCTTGCTGTTGCGATCGATCAGGCCGTCCGACGCCGCGATCCAGCCGACCAGCGCGAGGGTGCAGATGGCGAGCAGGATCAGGCTATAGCCGCGCATCCGCGCGTCGGTCAGCCAGTCGCCGGATCGCAGCCCTTGCCAGATATGCGTCATTTTACCGCAGAATTTCATGAATGTTGCGCCGACCGTAAATCGAGCCTTTTAACGTTCCCTAAAGTTTGGCCGTGCCGGACCAACCTTCTTGCGATGCAGCGTGACGCGCCTTAGGGTGCGTCGATCCCAACAAAAAGCGTCGTGGATCAGTGTGGCGGTTCGGGAGTTGCCCCCAGCGCCGGCCAATTCATGACGTTTGCCAAGGAGATGATGATGCCGTTTCTGTCCGCTGCGCTCGACCGTGTGAAGCCGTCCGCCACCATCGCGGTGACGGATAAAGCACGCGAACTCAAAGCGGCCGGCCGCAACGTCATTGGCCTCGGCGCCGGCGAGCCCGATTTCGACACCCCCGCCAACATCAAGCTGGCGGCGATCCACGCCATCGAGGCCGGCAAGACCAAATACACCGCGGTGGACGGCATTCCCGAGTTGAAGCAGGCCATCATCGCCAAGTTTCAGCGCGAGAACGGTCTGACCTACAAGCCGAACCAGGTCATTGTCGGGACCGGCGGCAAGCAGGTGCTCTACAACGCGTTGATGGCCACCATCAACCCGGGCGACGAGGTGATCATTCCCGCGCCCTACTGGGTGAGCTATCCGGAGATGGTGGCGCTCGCCGGCGGTGAACCGGTGCCGGTGGTGTGCACGGCGGAGCAGGGCTTCAAGCTGCAGCCGGACGCGCTCGAGAAGGCGATCACGCCGAAGACCAAGTGGATCATCCTGTGCTCGCCGTCGAACCCGACCGGCGCCGCCTATACGCGCGCCGAACTGAAGGCGATCACCGACGTGCTGGTGAAGCATCCCAACGTCTGGGTCATGACCGACGATATGTACGAGCATCTGGTCTATGACGATTTCGTCTTCACGACGCCGGCGCAGGTCGAGCCGAAACTCTACGACCGCACGCTGACGGTGAACGGGGTGTCGAAAGCCTATTGCATGACCGGCTGGCGCATCGGTTACGCCGGCGGACCCGCCGAACTGATCAAGGCGATGGCGACGATCCAGTCGCAGTCGACCTCGAACCCATCGTCGATCTCGCAATGGGCCTCGGTGGAAGCCCTCGACGGTCCGCAGGACTTCATCCCCGTGAACAACAAGATGTTCAAGGAACGCCGCGACCTCGTGGTGTCGATGCTCAACCAGGCCAACGGCATCGATTGTCCGCGGCCGCAGGGCGCGTTCTATGTCTATCCGTCCTGCGCCGGCACCATCGGCAAGACTTCGCCGTCGGGCAAGGTGATCGCCAACGACGAGGATTTTGTTACCGAACTGCTGGAGACCGAAGGCGTCGCGGTGGTGCAGGGTTCGGCATTCGGGCTCGGTCCGGCGTTTCGGATTTCCTATGCGGCCAAGACTTCCGATCTCGAGGACGCCTGCAAACGCATTCAGCGTTTTTGTGGCAATCTGAGGTAGTCAAATCACTTCGCCGTCGAACATCTGATATTTTGACGGCGGATTTGGGAAGCGCCTTGTTTTGGACATGGCGCTTGCCTCCTGATCCCGCCCGCAAGCTCAATTCGTCATGCGGAGATCAAATTCATGCGACTTTCGACACTAAGCGTTGCCATCGCTGCACTCGTTGCATCGTTGGCAAGCGCCCACGCGCTGCCGCCGGTTCAGGCCGGTATTTTGGAATGCCATGGCGGCCAGAATGTCGGCTTCGTCGTCGGCTCGGTGACCAGCCTTGAATGCGTGTTCCAGGGCGAAGGCCGCCGTCCTGAGCCCTACATCGCAACCGTCCGCCGCTACGGCCTGGATATCGGCTTCACCGATCAGACCCGGTTTTCCTGGGCGGTGAACGCACCGACCAGCAGGATTGGACGCGGCGATCTCGCCGGCAATTACGGTGGCGTCGGCGCCAACGCATCGGTCGGGGTCGGCGGCGGCGGCAACTTTCTGGTCGGCGGGCCGCAAAATTCCTATGCGCTGCAGCCGGTCAGCGTGCAAGGCCAGACCGGGCTGAATGTCGCTGCCGGTGTCGCCGATATCGAATTGCAGCCGGTCCGGTTTGCGCAGGGCGGTCCGCGTCGGCACATGCATCACCATCGCCGCCACCACTGAAGAACTTCAAGGCCACCAAAGAGGCCCGCTCAGGCGGGCCTCTTTTTTGTTGGCGTCACGGCTCCCGTCATCCCCCGAACATACGACAGCAGCGGTCAAAGCGCGGCAAATCTGGCACGGCCGCGGATGTTGTGTCATAGAAACAGAGAGCGCCGGGGCTATGGCGCTTCCTGATTTTCTGCTCGCATCACAACTTTTCAGCCGGAGATTTTCTTCATGCGCCGCTCATTCATCCTTGCCGGTGTCGCCATTACCATCACCTTGCTGGCTGCCCTGTTTGCCCGCGCCAATGCCCAGCAGCCGATGCAGCGCGTGCAGGTCGGCGTCCTCGAATGCCGTGGCGGTTCAAGTGTCGGCTTCATCGTGGGCTCAGTGACCAACCTCGGTTGCGTGCTGCGCGTCGAGGGCATGCCGGAGGACCGCTATGTCGCGACCATCCGCAAGGTTGGCCTCGATCTTGGTATCACGCAGGAGTCGGCGCTGGCCTGGGGCGTGTATGCGCCGGTCGCGCGGCTCGGGCCCGGCGATCTCTCGGGCAATTATGCCGGTGCGCAGGGCAGCGCGACCATCGGCGTCGGCCTCGGCGGCAATGTGCTGGTGGGCGGCTCGGCCAATTCGATCGCTTTGCAACCGCTCAGCGTCCAGGGCCAGGTCGGCCTTAGTGTCGCAGCCGGGCTGGAAAGCCTCGAACTTCGGCCGGGAAGGTAGTCAAGGTCGCGGCTTTGTCTCTTTTTCCCTCTCCGACAAGGGGAGAGGGAAAGAAATCACGATGCAGCGCAGCGACGTTTTCCGGCTTGCAAAATCACTACCGTAGGGGGAGCATCCTTCCTGCCGACCCAATCAAGGGCCGAGCTCCAGATGAGGAGGCGGCAATGGGACAGGACGTCAGAAGTCCCCGCGGTCCACGGTGCATTGCGCTGGTGGGCCCTTTCCAAAGCGGTAAAACCACACTTCTTGAAGCGATATTGGCGCGCACGGGCGCAATTCCCCGCGCCGGCAGCGTCGACGCCGGAACGTCGACAGGCGATTCCAGCCCCGAGGCCCGCCGTCACAAGATGGGCGTCGGCCTTACCGCCGCCACGACCAGTTTCATGGGCGACAGTTACACCTTTATCGACTGCCCCGGCTCGGTGGAGTTCGCGCATGACATGCGCGCCGCGATCCCGGCGGTCGATGCCGCAGTGGTGGTGTGCGAGGCCGACGAACGCAAGCTGCCGCAACTTCAGCTTATCCTGCGCGAGCTCGAAGACCTCGGGGTTCCGCGCTTTCTGTTTCTCAACAAGATCGACAGGGCCAACAAGCGCATCCGCGAGACACTCGCGACATTGCAGCCGGCGTCGCGGATTCCGCTGGTGCTGCGGCAAATTCCGATCTGGAACGGCGATCTGATCGCAGGCTTCGTCGATCTGGCGCTGGAACGCGCCTTCGTCTATCGCGAGCACAAAGCCTCCGAAGTCGTAGCCTTGGAAGGCGGCGATCTCGACCGTGAGAAGGAAGCCCGGTTCTCGATGCTGGAAAAGCTCGCCGATCACGACGACGCGCTGATGGAGCAATTGCTCGAGGATATTCCGCCGCCGCGCGACGCGGTGTTCGACGATCTCGCGCGCGAATTGCGCGAAGGATTGATCTGTCCGGTGCTGCTCGGTTCCGCGATCCGCGAGAACGGCGTGCTGCGGCTGATGAAGGCGCTGCGGCATGAATCGCCCGGTGTGACCGAGACTGCAAAGCGTCTCGGCGCATCTTCACCCAAGGATGCGCTGGCCTATGTATTCAAGACCATTCATTTGCAACACGGCGGCAAGCTGTCGCTGACCCGCCTGCTGGCAGGTCATCTCGATGACGGCACGACACTGCAATCGTCATCTGGCGAGGCTGGCCGGGCATCCGGCATATCTTCCCCGAACTGCGCCCATGATACCAAGCGCGCCTCCGCCGAGGCTGGCGACACGGTCGCGCTCGGCAAGCTCGACGCCATCAAGACCGGCGACACGCTGTCGAGCGGCAAGGTGGCGCCAGCGGCACTGGCGAGCGTCGGGCCGTTGCCCCCGGTGCTGGCGATTGCGATCTCGGCAGCCGACCGCAAGGACGACGTCAAACTCGGCCAGGCGCTGTTGCGGCTGAACGAGGAAGACCCCTCGTTGACGATGGTCCAGAACCCGCAGACCCACGACATCGTGCTGTGGGGACAGGGCGAGATGCATCTGCGGGTCGCGCTGGAGCGCCTGCGCGAGCGCTTCGGCGTCAACGTCAAATCGCAGCCGCCGGCGATCGGATATCAGGAGACGATACGCAAATCGATCACCCAGCGTGGCCGGCACAAGAAACAATCGGGCGGTCACGGCCAGTTTGGCGATGTGGTGCTGGAGGTCAAGCCGATGCCGCGCGGCGGCGGCTTCGAGTTTCAAGAAAAGGTCGTCGGCGGCGCGGTGCCGCGAAATTATATCGGCGCGGTGGAAGAGGGTGTGGTCGATGGATTGCTGCGCGGGCCGCTCGGCTTTCCCGTCATTGACGTCCATGTGACGCTGACCGACGGTTCGTATCACAGCGTGGATTCCTCGGATCTCGCGTTCCGCACCGCGGCGCGGATTGGCGTCAGCGAAGCGCTGCCGCAGTGCCAGCCGGTGCTGCTGGAGCCGATCCATGTGGTGGAGATCGTCTGTCCGACCGATGCCACCGCGAAGATCAACGCGATCCTGTCGGGGCGGCGTGGGCAGATCCTCGGCTTCGACACCCGCGAAGGCTGGCCGGGATGGGATCGCGTCCGCGCCATGATGCCCGAAGCCGAGATCGGCGAGTTGATCGTGGAGTTGCGGTCGGCGACGGCCGGCGCGGGAAGTTTCACCCGGCAGTTCGACCGCATGGCCGAGGTTACCGGCCGCGCCGCCGATCAGATCATCGCCGCGCATCGCGTCGCGGCGTAATTTCTGCTGCCATTCCCCGACGCGCCAATTGGCGCGTATGGGGGTGCGCCAGCGGTCGGTGCTTTGCGCCGCCCGCTGACAGGTGCCGCGCGTATCTCAGATCTGCAATTGCACATCGGGCAATCTCGCACCGATCGTCGCTGGATTCCGGGTCTGCGCGCTTCGCACGCATCCCGGAATGACCACCGGTGGGTAAATCCGCTGGGTACGTCTGCGACGATTCAATCACTATGCAGTGATTTTCCGCTCCCGTTCCGCCATGGATCATGATTCCCATCCATGATCCGTCGCGTTATTCTGCTGCATGAATTCGCAGCCCACGAGGAGCGCAATGGACGAGATCGATTTATCGTTGAAAATGAGGCGGCTTGCGGCCTGGCTGGATCGAAGATGCCAGCCCGACAGCCTCATTCGAAAACAATTCCCAATTCCAGGGCCCCCCCTTCGGCGGCTGTTACATCACCATCGATCCCGACCGTCAGGGTCCGTTTGCATCCGCCAATCTCAACCGCGCCTATTTGTGCGGAACAGAAGCGGGAATGGATTTCGACAGTGTCGCGCGGTTGATCGATCTGTTCGCAAACGAAGGCGTGAAGCGGTTCTTCGTCTGGCTCAGCCCCGGCCCCAACATGGATGTGGTGCGCCGGTGGCTGGAGGGAAGCGGGCTTTCCCGCATTCGACGTACCGGCTATCCGACCCTGTGCCGCAGCCACGCTTCGCCGATTCAATTCAGAACCGATCTCGAAATACGCGAGGTCAGCATCGACGAGATCGAAGGAGCCCGCGACGAGCTGGGCGAGACGCTGTGGCCTGAATATGCGCGGTCTGCGGGCAGCGACGGCTTCTTTCACTATATGGCGTTTGACGGCGGCCGCCCGGTGGCCATCGCGGCCCTCTGCGTGTTCGAGGACCTTGGATATCTGACGGCGGCGGCGACCGCCGAAAGTCATCGCAAACGTGGCGCTCAACAGGCCCTCATTGCCAAGCGGGTCGAGCGGGCCGAAGGGATCGGTTGTTCGCTGCTGGTGTCTGAAACCCTCTATATGCTTGAGCATTCCTATCGCAATCTGCAACGGGCCGGCTTTCAGGAAGTGTACGAAAAAGAAGTCTACGAATGGAGCGCCTGAACAGTCCCCGTTGTTGCGGGCGATCGATAGACCGATACAGCGGCGGCGCGCCTGCGGCATGGTGATTCAGCGCAATGCTTGATTCGCGCCGCAACATTACCCTGGCCTGCGCCCTGAGCGCGCTGGCCGGCTATGTCGACGGCATCGGCTTCCTGCATCTCGGCGGCCTGTTCGTCTCCTTCATGAGCGGCAACTCGACACGGATGGGCGTCAGTCTTGCGGAGGGGCATTGGTTGGGCGCGATCGAGGCGCTCGGCCTGGTCGCGCTGTTCGTGGTCGGCGCCGCCGCCGGCAGCCTGATTGTGCTCGGCCGCGGCGCCAATCGCCAGCCCTGGGTGCTGCTGGCGGAAGCATCGCTGCTCGCCGCCGCGGCCCTTTGTCATGCGTTCGACCTGCCGAATGTCGCGATCGCCGCGATCGTGCTGGCGATGGGAATGGAGAACGCGGTGTTCCAGATCGCCGCAGCGCCGGCATCGGTCTCACCTGCGTCACCGGCGCGCTGGTCAAGGTCGGCCAACTCGCGGCAGAGGCGCTGACCGGCGGCGCGCGCTGGGGCTGGGCTTCGAATCTGCTGTTGTGGGCGGCGCTGGTGGCGGGTTCCTTGTGCGGTGCGCTCGCCTATTACTGGATCAATCTCGCCGCGATCTGGTTTGCCGCCGCTGCTGCGCTGGCGTCAAGCGCGATCGTTGCCGCGACAATTCACCTATAGCCAATTCACCTACAGCATTGACAGCTGACGCAGCTTGTACGATCTGAGCAGCGACGATGCCCGCTTACCGGGCGGCCCAACGGGATTGGCAATGACAGCCGTGAGCAAAGCCCTTGCCGCCTGCCTGATCGGTTGGCCGGCCGCGCATTCGCGATCGCCCCTGATCCATCACTATTGGCTGCGCACGCTCGGCATCGAGGGCGGCTACAATATCGAGGCGGTACCGCCCGAAGGCTTTGCCGAGTTCGTGCTGCATCTGTCGACCCACGGCTTTGTCGGCGCCAATGTCACCATTCCGCACAAGGAGCGTGCGCTGGCGTTGACCAAGCCGGACGCGCGCGCCCGCGCGGTCGGCGCGGCCAATACGCTGTGGTACGAAGGCGGCGAACTGTGCTCGACCAACACCGATATCGAAGGTTTCATTTATAATCTCGACGCCTGCGCGCCCGGATGGGACAAGGTCGAGGATGCGCTGGTGCTCGGCGCTGGCGGCTCGTCGCGCGCGGTGGTGTTCGGATTGATCGAGCGCGGCATCAGCCGCGTGCATCTGGCAAACCGGACCGCGGAGCGGGCGAGCGTGCTTGCGGACCAATTCGGCGCCAACATCCATCCCGTCGCATGGGAGACCATCGACAGTCTGCTGCCGCGCGCCGGGCTGCTGGTCAACACCACTTCGCTTGGCATGCACGGCCAGCCCGCACTGGAACTCGACGCCGGCTTGCTTCCGTCACATGCGGTTGTCGCCGATCTGGTATACGTGCCGCTGGAAACGCCGTTGCTGTCGGCGGCGCGGGCGCGCGGACTAAAGACCGCCGACGGGCTCGGCATGCTGCTGCACCAGGCGGTGCGCGGGTTTGAACTCTGGTTCGGAACGCGCCCGGAGGTCACGCCCGAGCTTCGCTCTCTGGTGGAGACCGATCTCACAAAGCTTTGAGGCGGAATATCGTTGAGACGCTGGTGTCCAGTGTTAGGTGATGCCCGCCGGAGGTCCCGTTCATGCCCGTCCATCGTTCAACCCTGACCCGTCCGCTGATTGCAGTTGCGATGGTGGTCGCGTCGTCCTTCTACGCGATCGCGCAACAGACCTCGCCGTCGCGGGTTCGCGGCACCATCGAAGCCGTTGACGGCGATGTGCTGTCTGTGAAATCGCGCAGCGGCGAGGACGTCAAGCTGCGCATGACCGGCGACATGCGGGTGGTGGGCATCGCCAGGATTTCGCTTGATGACATCAAGGTCGGCTCCTTCATCGGCACCACCACGGTGCCGGGGCCGGACGGCGAACAAAAAGCGGTCGAAGTGCATGTGTTTCCCGAAGACATGCGCGGCACCGGAGAGGGCTCGAGGCCGTTCGATTTGCGCCCCAACAGCACCATGACCAATGCGACGGTGGCCCAGACCGTGGCCGGCAACGACGGTCAAACCCTGACGATCAAATACAAGGACGGCGAGAAGAAAGTCGCGGTGTCGCCGGACACCCCGGTCGTGACCTATGTACCCGCCGACAAATCCGACCTTAAGGCGGGCGCCAAGGTGATCGCCGTCATGAAAAAGCTGCCGGATGGCACCTTCGAAACCAACCGCGTCAGCGTCGGCCGCGACGGGCTGACGCCGCCGATGTAAATGGTGGCGCTGCCGTACGGAATAGCCCTGGGGTTGCGGTGTTTCCCCCATTACCGGGAAAAGCCGAGGAAGGGGAGAACCATGCCGAACATTTCTTCGTTGAGGCCGCGCGTGTTCGCGGCGTCGTTGACTTTAGTATCCGTACTCGGATCGGTGGCATGGGCTCAGCAACCTCCCACGGTCCGGATCCGCGGCACCATTGAAAGCGTCGATGGCGCCATGCTGGCGATCAAGTCGCGCGAGGGCACCGACATGAAGGTCCGGGTGACCGACAATGTGGCGGTGTTCGGCGTCGCCAAAACCGAGCTGTCGGAAATCAAGCCGGGGTCCTACATCGGCGTCACCGCGATGCCCGAGCCCGACGGCACCCAGAAGGCGGTCGCGGTTCATATTTTCCCGGAAACCCAGCGCGGCGCAGCCGAAGGCTTCCGGCCCTGGGACCAGCGCGCGGGCAGCACCATGACCAACGCCACCGTCGCCGAGACGGTCAAAGGCACCGACGGCCAGAATATCCTGGTGAAATACAAGGACGGTGAAAAGAAAGTCGTGGTGCCGCCGGACACGCCGATCGTGACATTCGTTGCGGGCGACAAGTCCGAGCTCAAGCCGGGCGCCAAGATCATCATCTTCGGCGCGACCAAGAAGGATGACGGCACGCTGGAAGCCAACCG
>WNGM01004211.1_pt1 | contig 11387 bp, 13 predicted proteins | sample 5400571 | NCBI WGS metagenome assembly WNGM01 (sample SAMN13153378, study PRJNA577476) | soil metagenome | isolation source: 100 cm soil or saprolite under Garry oak tree replicate 2 | place: USA:California | collected 2016-06-15 | reverse complement strand
AGTTCTCCCGCGCCGAACGGGACCCGCGCAGGCCAAGGCGCACCACCTGAATCGGATAGACCAGCAGCAACACCTCTCCCCGTGCCCCGCCGAGCAACACGGCCGCCAATACCAGCACGGGAATCCCGAGCCCCCAGAACCAAGCGCTGCGGGACTCCCGAACCCAATGCCGCTCCGGCGGAGCCCCATGCAGCCGGGTACCTTCGGCAAATGCATGGCCGGCCCTTATAGACCGTTTCCACCACTGGCCAAAGCGGTTCATGGCCGCGTCGTGCAGGGTCATTTCCTCCGACAGTCGCCAGATGCGCCAACCTGCCGCGCGCAGGCGCACGCATAACTCGGGCTCCTCGCCGGCTATCAGATCGGGCCGATAGCCCCCCGCTGCCTCAAGGACGACGCAGCGCATCATGACATCCCCGCCGCAGGCTTTGGCCTCGCCCACCGGCGTATCCCATTCGATGTCGCAGAGCAGGTTGTAGACCGATCGCTCCGGATAACGCTCGCGGCGCCGGCCGCAGACCGCGGCCACATCCGGATGCTCGTCGAGAAAGCGCGCTGCCGTCTCCAGCCAGCCCACACCGACTTCACAATCGCCATCGACGAACTGCACGTAGGTGGTATCCGGCGCGAGTTCGCGCAATTGCCGAAACCCCTCGTTCCGGGCCCGCGCGGCGGTGAACGGGGTGCCCATGTCGAGTTCGACGACCGCCACCCCCTGGTCTCTGGCCATCGACACGGAGGCATCTGTCGAGCTGGAGTCGACATAGATGACCACATCGGCTAACGAACGGACCGATAGGAGGCACTTCCTTAGCCTTTCGCCCTCGTTGCGTCCGATCGCAACAACGCCAAAGCTACCTGGCCCCTTAGCAAGAACCATTGTTACGCACGATCAGGCTTTTCTCGATTGACGAAGCCACGCAACGGCCTGACGAAATACAGGCAGTCGATCGAATCATCGAAGTTCATGAACATCGGTTCGAGAACTTCGCTGATACCCAAGCTCCAGTACTTCCATCAAAGTAACATCGTCCGGATTAGCCAGATGGTACCAGTTGTAGGCAACGTCCTCATGCATGGGCCCCCTCGTCTCGTCTCCCGGCGGCATTTATAGCATGGCCTCGAGAAAATCCGTCGCCTGTCCGATCGTTGGCCCGCGGAAACCAACAAAATGAGTGACCTGATTCGCGCACGCTGGTTCGGCCCGAGACATCTGCTGAAAGTAGTCGAGAGGATGCGTCATAATGCCTTCCTCGGTTTGATCGCTGCGGGGACCCCGACTGCAATCGAGTTATCCGGCACATCAGTAAGCACCACCGCATTGGCACCAATTAAGACGTTGTTACCGATCCTGATCCGCCCAAGTACTTTGGCCCCAGCGCCGATATCAACATTGTTGCCAATTGTTGGCGCGCACGGGTCATCCACGTGGGCCAACCCAACCACGACTCCATTGCGGATGCGGCAGTTGTCGCCGAACTTGGCGTAACCGCTGACAACAATGCCGCCAAAGTGGTCGATCGCGAAATTGCGCCCTATCTCGACTTCACATGGCAACTCGACTCCAGTCACGACCTGTGTCACTTTGTAAAGCAATTTGTATATGAGAGATAGAAACCTCCGCCAAGAAGTCGGCTTTGCACCATAACGCCAGCGCCCAAATCGATAAACGACCATCACCCAAAACCCCTGAGCACCCCAGTTACCGTTATGTGCACGCAAGTCGTGCCGAATGTTCTCGAACATTGTGCAGGAATTACCTTGTGGGCCGAGAACCAAAGTTCGTCCGCAACAACAATGACAACCTAAGCCCAGTTCGACGGGCTAACGTCACGAAACCAAACGGGCGCCTCCACCTGATGATCCGCTTGGGCAGATTGATGGCATCGGCGAGAATTGTCAGTAATAGACAGGCGAAGACCGCCCCTAAACCGTGATCCTTTCGGAAATAGAGAATTTCGCTTTCGATCTGCAACCCCTCCAGCTGGCGTCCACCGGCGGTCAACTCCCCTTCCGACTTGGCGCTCTCTCCGCCTATGTGTACGACTGTCGTATCTGGGAAAAAATGCACTTCCCAGCCGGCGCGTTTCGCGGCAAAGCAATGATCAACTTCTTCGTAGTAAAGGAAGAACCGTGGATCGAATAGTCCAATCTCGTTTATGACCTCGTGCCGAATTAGGTAATAGCAACCAGGCACCCAATCGCACTTGCGTACCGAGGCATGATCCCACGTCATATCGTCCATAAGCCGCGCCATCGGGAACAAGCCATGCAATCCAGTGCGCTGAAGAAAAATATTCCACGGAGTCGGAAAATAACGACAGCTAGGCTGTAGTGTTCCGTCACGTCCCGCAAGCTTTACTCCGAGAATTCCACAAAGGGGGTGAGCATCCATGTAATTGATCGTTTTGCTAAGGGTATCTGGGGCGACGAATGCGTCAGTATTAAGCAACAGTACGTACTCCCCTTGGATGTACCGCAACCCCTGGTTATTCGCACGGCCGAAACCGATATGCCGGGCATTCTGGATCAATTCAATTTGGGGATAGCCAGCACGGAGCGTTTCCGCCGAGCCATCAACAGATGCATTATCAATCACAATGACTTGCGCTGAAAGGCTGTTCGCACTAAGCAACAACGCATCAAACATCTCGCCCAGCAGATGGCCGGTGTTGTAGTTAACGATGATGACGGATACTTTTGGCTTGCACATTCGATGTCGTATGCTAAATCCCAGCAGGTACAAAGGAATTATATCGACCGCGCGTTGATCGGAAGAGGCGCTCGCCAATTCGGCCGAAATTTTTAGAATAACGCTGCATCATTGGCGCAGTAAGCCAGCTGTTTCCGCAACAAACATGATGACGACCGCAATCATTCCCGCCGAGCCGTCACCCGACGCGTTGTCGGTCACAATTACCCGGCCGCCACCCAGGTCGGCAATTTGAGGAGAAAGCGCAAACAGTCGATTGCCCGCTCCGGGTGGGCAAAAGTTGCGGTAAACAATCCAGGCCGGTTCGGAACGCGCACTTATCACCATGGAGTTCCTGACTTATTCCCTCGGCGTGACGCTGGCGCGTGAGCCTGCGTCTGGATTCCACGGCGGCACGTACCTCTTGATCAAATCCGAACGATGACGAAAAGTGGCCGTGTCGTTAAAGTGCTCACTCGCGGCATAGCTGTTGCGCATTAGTTGCACCAGTTTTCTACGGTCTTGATCCAGCAAGACCAGTTGAGCGGCGAGTGCATCGATGGCGCCGATTGGAACAAGATATTCTTCGCCAAATCCTTGTACGAGGTCGCGGGCGTAGGGACTGTCATAACCAACAATCGGGGTTCCGGAGACTAGGGCTTCCAGTAGTATTCGGGGAGACTCCGGTGTGACATGCGTAAACAGAAGGATATCCCAACTTCGCAACTGTTCAACCACGTGCCTGCGATCACCTACGAAACCAGGAAGGTGGACGACCTGATCGAGCCTGTTCTTGTCGACGAAATCCCGCATCACCGGCAATAGCGGTCCATCTCCCAGCCAAGTGGCACGCAAGTCAATCCCATTGGCGACGGAACGCTTAATGATAGCCAACCAATCGAGCGGCGCCTTCATCTCCGCGGCCCGGCCAGCATAGCCAATGATCAAGGGTCTTCGGGTCGCGGAGTTTCTCGTTTCCGGTCGAACGGTAAGACTCGCTTTCGCCTCAAAACTCGCGCTGGGAATGCGATCATTCCCCGATAAATGGATGTCATGTACCAAGAACGCCTGGGTCCTGGTTTCCTTCAATGCGGAATCCCCTTTCCGCATCAACTCGTTAGTGGATATTCTGTCCTCCAAGCGAAGGTGAATGTTGCTTACGTTGTACGAATGGGCGATCAAGTGTGCATAAGCGTCATAGGTGTCGCGGCCATGAAACAAGCCAAGTGTGGCACGTTGGATGATGCGTCTTTCTCTGATTCCAACCCAAAGTCCATAGATACGTCCGTAGAGTCTCCGAAACAGATTTCGTTTTCTTGAATAATCGTAGCGGATTACGCGCGATTCAACCCGGTCGGTCCAAACTGCAAAATGACGTCCCATGGCGATGGCTTGGTGCGCAGCTACGGTGGGCCAGTCACCAAAATACCCGCCAATAGCGAAGCACAAGTAACTTGCGGACGAAATCAGCGGTTCCAAGGTCTTCTTGACCTCGCTTAGATGCCTGAAATGCATGCGAGGCGTGTAGCCATACGGGAGATCGATGACCGTTACTCGTTCAAGATCGGCACGGTCGTCAATACACTCCCATTTTACCCCGGGGACTTGCTCCGCAATATCCCCCGGGTAGGACACGATAGCGGCGGTGACATGATCGAAGTTGTCGGCCCACCGCAATAGGCCGTTAACCGCCTGACTTTCCACGTACCGCCGCCCATCTTTTTTCTGCATTGGTACGGGTAGAACCAGCAACAGCGACTGGTTTAAAGGTTGGTAGGTGTGGCAAGCAGTCTTTTCAGTTTCGTTGCGGCTCATAATTCAAGTTGTGAACGATGTCCAAAACCTTCCCTCCGTATTCGGCGTGCATTGCATCCGCCATATTGGAAACGACAATTTTCCCTGGCGGCATTTTGTAGGTCGTCTGACTGCGCTCGACCCACGGACAGTCGAAAACCTCGTGCGCCTCGACGAAAATTCATCTGGGCCCCTTTCCAGCCGTCGGGTCGGCGCGGGCCACGGAGACGCATCCTCGATCACTCGCCACAAAGATGCCTCGAAGCGATCGGTGGCGTCGTCCCAGCTATATCGGCTTGCGAGTCGCCGGCAGCTCACCAACAGCTCGGGGTACCGGCTGATCCGTAGCACTTGGGCGGCATCGATCATTTCTTTGCGCTCGCATCGTCGAAGCGACCGAGCGCGCCGGCCAAAAAATCATTCTCCATCGCCAACTGGTCGATTTTGGCCTGCATGTCCTTCACGCTCGGGCCAGTGCTCTCGCGCTTGTCCGCCGCGGTCAGAAAGATGCCATTCGCCCCTTCCAGCAGCCGCACTCGCCTTTGCACGATCTGGTTGGCGTGGAGGCCGAATTTCTCGGCCAAATCCGCCAGCGTCTTGTCGTCTTTCAACGCGGCCAGGGCAACCTTCGCCTTGAATGCCGCCGTGTGATTCCTTCTCGCTCTTCTTGGTCTTCTCATTGCTGCACTCCTTGTGCGGACGCTTCATGCGCCCATAAGAGCAGGTCCTTCACTTATCCGCCAGTCCAATTCTACCGGACCACTTCTGACAACGGCTCGCTCCACAGTTTGCATGCGAAGGGTTCGCCGCACCTCGCCGCATTGCCATGCCTTGGGCAGCCTGCTCAGGGGCATCGCCACGTCCATTACAGACGCAGGCAGACGTGTGCTCGTAAGTTCCGGTTACGGTGACACAGGCCAGTGCGCTCTGAGCGGCGCGTCCTGCAGCAGTTGCACAGGGTTGAGCGCTCTGAATGGCTGCTACGGGTTGCCATTTAAACCTTCACATTGCAACACCTTGCCGACTCTCAGATTGCGGGAAAGCAGTCGTTACGTCCAAGGTCAGCGGCTTGCTCTTACTCTTTCAACGAAACGCGTTCTTAGGTGCTGCACGCGTCTAACGGAGTGGTTAATTGCATTTTTCATTGGCAATGAAACCGTTCTTTCCACGAAAATATGCACAGCGTATGCCAATCCGACAACAACAGTTATGGTGCTCCAAAGAAGTAGATGCGGATTGACTGTTGGGTAGGCGATATTAAAAACCATGAAACCGATATTTTGGTGAAGAAGATAGAGCGGATAGGTCAGCACACCAGCCAACAACCAGCGGTTACGCCCAATAACACCTGTCCGCCTTAACGACACCAAGAGCATCACACAGAAAAAGGCTGTGACAAGTCCGGCTACTACGTAACCACTCATGTTAGTTTTATAAAATTTCTCAAAACTCGGCAGACCGTTTATGGTCTGAAATAACGCAAGACTCCAAGTAGGAATAATTATCCCAACCCTCGCTGCAGAAATGCCTTGAGACCAAATCAAGAAATAGGTCGCGCCAGCAATGAAGTATGCGGAATAATCCACTATCAAGAGACTGCGTAACATACTTATGGGTAGTATTTCGAGAGCAACCGAGGCGATTATCCAGAGGATCAGAAACATCTGCGCCTGATGAATCTTACCAATGAACAGTACCACAGCCACTAAAGCATAAAATCTCATCTCCACGAACAAGGACCAGTATGCTCCATCAATAGATCCCACACCGAGGAATTCGTTCAGCATTGTCATGTTAACTAGATATCGACTCATAGAGGCCGAGTAGCGCGCCCCACCGATAGCGACAGTCACTGCGAATGTAATTGTGCAACAAGCCCAGAAGGCAGGGTATAGCCGAACAATTCTTGACACGACAAAGCCCCTCAGGCTCCCACTAGCGGCAGTCATTAGAATGACAAATCCGCTAATCATAAAAAATAGCTGGACGCCGAGAAATCCATACTTTGAAAAAGGGGCCAAAAGTGGGTATGGCATAACTGACATGGCATCCGCAGCGTAGCCCCTGAAGGAGTAGTGAAACAAAACGACCGCTAGTGCCGCTACGAACCTCAACAAATCGATCTCATTTACTCGAGTGCTTGTCATGTTTGATTACCCCTTAACATCGCATATACTCGGCGCATGAGTCCAGCAAGGCGCAATTATCAAAGTGATGGGGGCCTGTTTAGCAAGAGGGAACCTTTATTTGCGACCAATGGAATCCAGGGGGCGTGCGGTCCACTGCCGTCGAAAATATCGCGATTGAACGCGATGATTTGGTATCGTCGTCCAACGACTTGACGTGGGAAGATGGATTAGCATGGTTCATCGACTGGTATTTAGACTACTATCAGGTACGGAAGGATTCGGAGTGGCCTTTTTGATACGCGTGATGTGCGCGGGTTGCGCAAACAAGAACACCTTTGAAATTATCCCCGAAGCAGATTCAACGAGGCGCCACACAGAAACCCAACCGGAAGCGCTCCCAAAACCATCAATTCTTTGCGAAAGTCATTTAGTCCAATTCGTGCGCCGAAGCCATATATAAATGGCACGGTCGCAAGCGCATGGAGCGCGATGCCCCATATCGCTCCTTGCAGGCCGACGAGGTAATATAGGGCAGGAACTAGCGCGTAGAGCGATACAAAGCGCACCACGTTAATGACCGCCAGATACTGCGGTTTTCCAACAGCAAGGTATATCTGGTGCGCGACTCCGTACCGAACCGTGAACAGCGAGAGCGCGAGTATTTGCAGCGTGCCGCCAACTGCCGAATAACGCGGGTCGTAGAGCAGATCGATCACCAGTTGACCGGCCGCAAACAGCAGTCCTGCCAGGAAGAGCAGCAGGAGATCACCCGGAACACGGAGCTTATAGTAGACCTCGCGCAGTCTCGCCGGATCGTTTCTGGCGATCTCGCTCAATGCAGGCAGCGAGACCGTCGAAAAGAGTTTGTTCAGCCCGCTATCAATCGCGCCGACAATCAATACCGCAATCGCGTATAAACCCAATATGTGTGCATCGACTAAGCCACCGAGCAGCAGGCGGTCGCCGTTGATGGCGAGGACGTACACCGCCGAAGAAACGAATATCCATTTGCCGAAATCGATCAACTCCCGTAGGGCATTCTTCTCCCAACGGAAGCGGTTAGGATGCCCGTTCGCCCACGTGTGACTGAGGGCTGTCGTGGTCAGCGACGCAACGAGTCCAGCGGCAACGAGTGCCCAGATCGACCGGCTAAGCACACCGATCACGATCATGACGGTCAGCGCCGCGCACTGGCTAATCAGATCAATCTGGATGAGTCGTTTTTGATCGAAATTTCTATAAGCAGTGGCGATCCTGGTGGACTGAAAACCCAAAATGACGACCGAGAGGGAACTGACGGCGACGATGAGCGGCAACACCGGCGACGCATAAACGGATTTTGCAGGAAGCATTCTGCCGAGATTCGCGAGATGCAGCATGATACTCAGCAGCGCCGCGACCAGCCACAAAACGAGACCACGGACAATCTGAACGACCCATGCCGTATCGAGGAAAGCGGGGTCGTCGCCACGCCGGCTTTGCACAATGTGTTGTGACAGTCCGATGTCGGACAACAGTGCGAGAATCACTGGCACCATCGTCGCGATGGCCATGACGCCGAACATCTCAGGCACCAAAAGGCGCGTCATGATCAGATTGCTGCCCAAGCGGATTATCTGACTTAAGCCGAAACCGGCCGTGGTCCAGATACCGGCCTTGAATACGCGCTGCTTCAACGTTCGAGAGGCGCGATCAGCCATCAACTGTGATTGAAGAAGTTGAATTTTTGCATCGGATACTGGCCACCAGGACGCCGATCATGGGTGATTGGTGATGAAGATGGGTAAGTGGTCGAATGATAATGTGAAATTGCAAACATTTATGATTCACGATTCACGATTCAATATTCACCTGCCTATTAGCGGCTCTTTATGTTCGTCGGCTGAAAACTGGCGTGCCGTGAAGCCTCAGGCTCCTTTGCAGGAGCCTTTCCAAGCGCGAGCATTCGCGCGTACGCAACGCCGAGGCCTGCCACCGACCAGTAGATCACCGGAATGACCGAGATGCTGCTGACCGTGAATATAATGATCATTATTCCGAGCAGCACGGAAAGTAATGTCCGGCCCAGAAGATAACGCTCGTCGTACTTGTCTTCCAGCTTTCTCATGCCTTTGATAATGCCCACGGCAATAGCAATGAAAAAGCCCGAATAGAGAGCCAGGCCGACCAGACCGCTCGACAGCCCGACGCCCAGATAGGTGTTCACGATATCAATGATGCCCTGCCCCTGCTTCATTTCCTGCATTGATGGTGAATACATGAAATCGAAGGCGCCGAAAAAGGGACTCTGTAGGATTACCTGCGTCGCTATCTCGAGCAGCCGCTGCCGGTAGGTTACGCTCGCCTCATCGACGGTTCCGACAAAGGGCAGATAGTCAATGATGTCTTGACCCGCGGGAGATACCAATAACAGTGGGATGATAATCAGGCCAAGCAACCCGAGTTTTGCGAAACCTTTTACGGGGAACGGACCCGTAGCGACGAATACCAGCAACATCGCAGCCGCACCGACCCAGGGCCCGCGGGACAAAGGAGCGATCAGCCCCACCATAAGCGCTATCAACCCGAGGCCCCAGGCCACAGTATTCGGGACTGATCTTCGCAAATACGGGAAGAACCCTGCGGCGACAGCCATCACGTAGCCTAAAACAATAGAGTGGCCGGTGGATGCTAAAGCGCGCAGCCCCCCTCCCTCGCCTCTCAGCAGATACTGCCCGATATCCGAATTCACGCCCAACGCATTCTCCAGAGATGCGTAAAGCAACCAGTGCCGCGCGAACTCGAAGGGACCGATCGCGGCCAGTATCAGCGCAGCCACCACGAACGCCATCAACGCATCGCGGAATGCCGTGAGATTTTTGAGCGAGCGGCTGGCTACATAATAGGGCAGAAAAATATCGATGAAAGCGTAAAAGGCACCATACCGAAGAGTATTGGTAAAGGTGCTGGCGCTCAACATCAGCAGGAAACTCAGAACGATGTAGCCCGCAATAAGCTTGTCAGGAAGCAATCGACCAAAACCTTCGACGTCCGGCTGCTTCCGCAGGTACAAGAATGCCGGCAACAGAACCGCCAGGGTTAGGAGGCGGACGAAATCGATGGTGAAAAAGTAATTGATGATGCCGAGACCGGTGATCTCGGCGGACAACATCGGCACGGCAAACAGCAGAAAGAAGAACATGGCAAGCTTGTTCGGCTCGCGAGGCAGCGCGAACAGCAGCAGCGCCGCCGCGACGATGATGAAGATCCAGAAATTGTGCGCAAGAAACGCCGCGAGGGTGATGCCGAACCACAGGTTGCGCCGGCGTTCGAAATCTCCGGCGGTGGACGCCAAAGCGCAGGCAGGCGTCTTGGCGAATGCGAATACCACGGTCGCCAGAACCAGAATGACGACCAGGGCCTTTAGATGCTCCGGCATGGTCGGGCTACCCCGGAAATCGCGGCTTGATGACTCGCGCCACAATGCGATCGAACACGAGGAGGAAGGTGAGCGCGACTAACATGAGCACAATCCCCGCCGCACCATGCAGGAAGCCCTGCCCCGCCGCATCGCCCAAGTGGTACGTGATGAGCACCAGCACCATGACTCGGATGACATTGGCTACGAAGGCGATGGGCAGGATGCTGGCCAGGATGATGGCATTATGCAGCAAGCTGGCGCGGCCCGCTAAGTACATGTAGAGCACGCCCAGCGCCGACAGGCTGAACATTGAATGCAGCCCCGAACACGCGTCGGCGATTAGGAGCCGGTACTGGCCCACGGTGAGTACCACGCCGTTGCGGGCGATGGGGTAGCCGGCGGCGTAGAGGACGTTCTCGACGATCACGGAAATCCATTGCTTGAGCGGACCGGTTATGGCGTCCACCAATACGCCGGGCAAGGGCACCATGAAGACGATGTAGAGCAGCGGGAACCAGGCCGCCCGCAAAGCCGCGCCGCCACGCACGATCAGAAGCGCGCCGGCCAGGACGAGCATCTGGGAGCCGATCTCGAAGATCGAAATGTCCTGCGAGCGGCCGACGATGTAGATCAACAGGCCCAGGATGAAGACAGGCCAGCCGGCGGCCGGCGACGGCTTGTACGGCGCAGCGAGTATCGCCTCGCGCTGGCGCCAGAACAGCCAGATCACGATGATGAGGACCAGGGCGCCGTGGGCGTGGTCGTCGCTCTGCCAGATGCCGTTGGCGGCCCACCAGTAGGTGGGCAGGTACATGGCGGCGAAGCCGGCGAGCAGAAGCGCGGCGGACGTTTTCGGCATCGGCGAAGTCGGGAGCACCGCAGCCATGCCCGCCCCCGCGTCAGCGTGTTGTGTCGACGAGCGGCGGGTCGTTCAGCACGGAGCCGACCACGGCCACCCCGGAGCGCATCAGGGCCCTGATGAGTTCGCCGAAAGCGGCGACACGCGTCTTGCCGCTGCGCGCCACCGCCAGCGCCGCGCCGGCGCGTACCGCGATCATGTTGGCATCGGCGCCGCTGGACATGCCCGAGGTATCCACCAGCACGATGTCATAAGCCTCGCTTGCCGCGCCCAGCAGTTCGCCGAAGGCCCGACGGTTGAGCAGTTCCTGGGGGTTGGGCGGCGTCGGACCGGCCGGCAGCACGGACAGATTGGCGAAGGCCGGGATGCGGACGATGGCCTTATCGCTGGCGGCCAGCCCGGCAAGAATGGATGAAAAGCCGATCCTGTTCTCGAGCTTGAAGAGCGCATGCTGGCGCGGCGCGCGGATGTCCGCATCGATGAGCAGCGTGCGCTCGCCCAGTTGCGCGAAGA
>WNGM01010090.1_pt1 | contig 11391 bp, 9 predicted proteins | sample 5400571 | NCBI WGS metagenome assembly WNGM01 (sample SAMN13153378, study PRJNA577476) | soil metagenome | isolation source: 100 cm soil or saprolite under Garry oak tree replicate 2 | place: USA:California | collected 2016-06-15 | reverse complement strand
TTTCCGTATCGTACTATACGGTACTATTATAGAGCATAAAACAGCGATTGTCAAGAGTGTGAGCAACGCATTTTGACTTCCGCGCTTTGTTGGACGATTGATAGTGCTCGATGCAGTTGCGAGGGAAGCCAGGCCTGTCGTTGCGCAGCGCGTGTCCTACGAGATTGTATGTATCCTATTCGCCGCTCTAGCTCGAAGCCGACAAAAAGCACGAAATGATCTGTTGACTCCTGATAGGCACAGCTCTCTTTTTGTTTCCAGTTCTGCCTCTTGACAAAGAGAAAATATGTGTATATACTCCTAATTATGAAAGAGCAGCACCATCAAGAAGTGAATATGGCGAAGGTTCTCGAAGTTGCTTCCTTCTGTGCGTGTGCCAACCTGCGTAAGACCTCGCGTGCCGTGACACAACTCTACGACGAGTCACTCCACAGCAGCGAATCAAGTGTGGGACGTCGATGCAGTGATTGAGCAGCTGCAACTCCAACAGGTGGTGCTAGTGGCCCACGACGCTTCTGGTCCACCAGCGATTGATTGGGCGCTTGGACATGCTGATCGCGTAGCGGCGCTCGTGTTGTTGAATACCTACTATGGTGCGATGCCAACGTTACGAGCACCGGAAGCCATCTGGCTCTTTTCTACCCCTACGGTGAGAAACGTTGCGCGCGTCGTCTCGCAAGCATTTCACAATTTTCTCTTCCGTAAGATGTATTGGTGGCAGGTCGGCAGATTCATGCGAGAGGCAGCAGTCAGAGATGAGTTCGTGCCCTTGCTCTATCAACAATTTGCTGCCACGCCGAGTACACAGCCCGCTTTCTTTCGCCTGAATCAGGATTTGCCATTCACCGTGCGGGATCGCACGAAGATGATACCGCAGATGAACGCGTTCAGACGACCAGTGCGGATCATCTTCGGCGAAAGCGACCCGTACTTGAATAGAGGCGTTGCCAAACGATTTCACGAACTTTTTCCAACGTCTGATCTCTTCCTGGTGCCAGGTGCGCATCACTATGTCCAGATAGATGAGCCAGAGAAGGTAGCACACCTTATTCTCTCAACACCCATGGCAAATCATGCATGAGAGGGAGAGAGATCACCCCTTGCTCTCGCTGACGCGCATAGAGCCTGAAAGGCAGAAGGAATCCAACCTCCTCATGCGCGCGGAGGCAGAGGGGCGCGACGGATGAAGGCTGCAAGACAGCCCACCTTCCCGTCGCGATATTCGCCTGTCGGAAGTGCGCTGCAGGTCGCGGGGGTTTCCATGCCTGATCCTTCGTGTTGTAAAACGCACGTTCGGGCCTAACAGGCCTATTAGAAGATTCTGGGTAGGTGTGCGGAAACGGTTGTGCCGTTTCCAGGAGCACTCTCAATCGAGATTGTGCCATCGAGACTGGCCGCCCGTTCATGCATCGACTGCAATCCAAAGTGTCCTGGGAAGGGGCCAGCCGGGTCAAAACCTTTGCCGTTGTCGCGCACCTCCAGCACCAATTCCTGCTTCTCTTGCACCAGGCGCAGCGTGACGTTGCTGGCATGAGCGTGTTTCGTGATATTGTGCAGGGCTTCCTGTGCAATGCGGAAGAGGGCATGTTTACTCTCGATGGAAATATCAGGCTCCTCTCCCAAATTGACATCAACGGCCAGGTTGTAGCGAGCGCGCAAGACCTCGGCCCGTTTATTGAGCGCGGCGACCAGCCCCTCGGTCTCCAAGAGCTCGGGGCGAAGTTCGAAGAGCAAGGCGCGTATCTCAGCGAGTCCTACATCGGCGTGTAGAATCACGCGCTCAAGCGCTGCAATGCTCTGTGCAGGCTCCGTTTCCAGTGCTTCGCGGCCAGCGTTGGCACTTAAGCAAATACCATAGAGTTCCTGGTAGACGGAGTCATGGAGTTCGCGGGCCAGGCGCTGTCGCTCCTGGAGTATTGCCTGTGCCTGTGCCTGTTTGACCAGGTAGGCATTGCTTTTTCGCACCGTGATATCAGTGAAATAAATCGATATGCCCTCACTTGATGGATAGATACGAACTTCATAGCGGGCAGTGTGGGGTGGATAGTAGACCTCAAAGCTCACGTTCACCCGTTTTTCCGCCGCTTCGCGGCATTGTTGTTCAAATATGGTACCCGGGGCTTCTGGGAAGACGTCCCACATACGGCGCCCCAGCAGATGTTCAGTGGCCTTGCCACTGACATTGCTATGCCTTTGAAGATTGAGGTAGGTAATACACCATTCATGATCAAGTGTAATAAAACCATCCGTGAAGCTCTCAAAAATAGCAGTCGCTTGTTGCCATTCCTCTGCACTGGAGAGGGAAATTCCCCCCTTGTCTTGTAGTTGCATGCTGTTTCACCTTTTATGCTGTTAACAAGAAATGTTCGAAAGCAAAAAAAACGGAGGTTTCGTTTATTTCAGTTTCTAGCACGTACTATTATAAAACACATCTTACTAAAGGTAAACAAGATGAATGCGCTGTTTTCGTGATGGTCGATGAGGATGCATGATTGTCGGACAGGTGACAGAAGTGATAGACTAGAGATAGTAGATATGATAAAGGCTTCAAACGCACTCAATGGGGAGTTGTGTCCAGAAAGCGAGCGGTAAAGTTGATAGCGTATAAAATTTATGCGGCATTCGATGAGGCAAGCCAGCGTAATACACGTCCACGGAGGCTCATCGCGGAGCGGCTGGTGGAACTTGCCGAGAGTGGAGCAGATTTCACCATAGATGACCTCTGGCAGGAATTGCGAGAGGGTGAGCCACGTTTGGGGAGGGCAACGGTCTATCGCTCAGTAGAGATGCTGGTCAATGCAGGTTTGCTTGATCGCATCGAATTTGCCGATGGAACGCATCACTATCGTGTTTGCGGCGATAACCATCACCATCACCTGACCTGTACTCACTGTCATCGTGTCGTTGAAGTAGATATCTGTCTCCCCGTAGATCAGTTTACGGCTATTGGAAACCGCACGAACTTCGATATTGAAGGTCACTCGCTGACGCTCTTTGGCCGCTGCGAAGATTGCCGCGCGCAGGAGGCGAGCCAGGGTTCTTCAATATAGGATACGCTCGCTGCGTTGTAGCTTTTTGGCAGTGTCACTGCCCCTCTTTCAGCAATTCCTGCTCAATTCTTGAACGTATCTCGTCACGCACGCGACGATAGACAGCCAACTGTTCATCTTCGCTACCGGTGGCCTTTGATGGATCTTCAAAGGACCAGTGCTGGCGATGAGCAGCGCCTGGAAAGATCGGGCATGTTTCTGCCGCTGTGTCACAGACGGTAATCACATCGTCAAACGGCTCGTCGAGATAGCGATCGAGTTTCTTCGATTGTTGTTTCGAGATATCGATGCCAAGTTCGGCCATGGCCTTGATAGCTAATGGGCGCACAAAGGTAGCTTCGGTACCGGCGCTAAAGACCTCAAATCGGTCGCTTCCCAGCTGGCGTAACAACCCTTCAGCCATTTGTGAACGAGCCGAGTTATGTGTACAGATGAAAAGGACGCGGTGCTTCATTTGGTTTTTTGCCTTTCTTCCATTCAAGTGATCAAGCAGTACCTGTTATAATCTATCACTTTGCGTCCTTTTGCACAAAATTCCGTCTACTTTGATGCATGCGCTGCATGCATATCGTCGCGCCTTATAATTATAGAATGGAAATAGAACAAGTGAAGGCATGGAACCGGAGTAAGGATACATAGCTATGGTTATGACGACGGAGAGAGTCTGGGAAGAATTTCACCCCAAACTCAAGCAATTCGTGCTTAGACGTATACAAGATGAACAGAGTGGCGAAGATATCCTGCAGGATGTCTTTTTGAAAATTCATACGCGCATCGATACCCTGCGGAATGAGGAGAAACTCCAGAGCTGGATCTACCAGATTGCCCGCAATGCCATCGCGGATTACTACCGGGAACATAGAGCCACGTTAGAACTTTCAGAAGCGCCGGCTTTGTTGGAAGAGCCTGGAGATGATGATATCGTCAACGAACTGATACCGAGCATCAAAGCGATGGTCGACAGCCTGCCGGCCGATTATCGTGAGGCACTGCTATTGACAGAATATCAAGGACTCACGCAGCGAGAACTCGCGGAAAAGCTTGGCCTTTCTTTATCTGGAGCAAAATCGCGGGTGCAGCGGGCAAGAGAGAAGCTTAAAACGATGCTGTTAGACTGCTGTCATTTCGAGTTTGACCGGCGTGGGAAAGTGATTGATTACCAGCCAAAGTGTGGCTGTTGCGCGAATCATGAGGGTTGTACTGATTGTACGTGAGCTGATGAATAAGCCCGTTGCGTCCTTTTTTGTTTATTACCGTCTCTAGTAGTGTAAATGATAAGATAGGGAGAAAGGACAACCCTTATGACAACCAACCCAACGAATGATGAACAGTTGCGCGAGGCCGTACGCGAGCGCTACGGGCGCACCGCTTTAGAAGTATTGAGTGCCAGTGAACCTAAGGCTGCAAGTTGCTGTGGGGCGGATTGCTGCGGCGGGGAAAAGGGCGTAGGTGATGCTGTTAGCAGCGATCTGTATAGTAATGCGGAGCTTGGTGAGTTACCGTTGTCAGCCGCACTTGCTTCACTCGGATGTGGCAATCCGACGGCGCTGGCGGCATTGAAACCTGGAGAAAAGGTACTTGACCTGGGAAGTGGCGGTGGCATCGATGTGCTTCTCTCAGCGCGGCGGGTTGGGCCGACGGGCTTCGCCTATGGCCTGGATATGACCGATGCAATGCTTGAGCTGGCAGAGCGCAACCGCGCTGAGGCAGGGGTAGAGAACGTACGCTTTCTGAAAGGCGTCATCGAAGATATTCCTCTACCAGCGAACTCGGTTGACCTGGTCATCTCGAACTGCGTTATCAATCTATCCGCTGATAAACGACAGGTGCTGCGCGAGGCTTACCGCATCCTCGTGCCTGGCGGGCGTTTCGCCGTCTCCGATATAGTCTTTCAAGGACATTTTCCGCAGGCAATTCGCGCGGATCTCGAGGCCTGGGCCGGTTGTATCGCCGGTGCACTGGAGGAAGAGGTCTACCGGCAACTACTTGCCGAGGTAGGCTTTGCCGATATCGATGTCGAAGTCACACGGCGCTATGCCCTCAACGATATAGCGGAGAGTGGAGCGCAAAGATCCATCGCTGCGCTTTCAGATGAAGAACGGGCGGAAGTTGATGGAAAATTTGTCAGTGCCTTCATCCGCGCTCGTAAACCTGAAAGGGTGTAGGAGCGCAATTATGAAGTTTAGGCATGGTTCAAATAGAGTCAATCCTGCTTGACAATGTTTCTGTAGGACAAGCATAAAAGTGCCAAGCGCATTTGAACCATACCTTAACAAATTAATCCAGGAATCCGTATGGGTCACAGCACTGTCATGCTGAGCGCAGCGAAGCATCTCTCTGCCCAGCGCGACAGACCCTTCGCTTCGCTCAGGGTGACAGTGGAGGGGCCGATTTCATCATCCGTATTATTTTTTGAAACTGCATTATTGCGCCCTGGTGGTCCTGTATCGGCTCCCCAGGCGGGCGCAATGATGCTGTTTAACTTTTTAATCTGAATAGCGGAAAATCCAGCGAGGGCCGATAAATCGGCCCCTACGGATACATTTGAATGATTTTTTTATGTCCTGCATATCGGTGTTGAAAACGCTTTCAACTTGTCCCATCATCTTGATGCGCCAGTGATGCAGGTCCCTCTTCAATGCGTTTCCCCAGTTGATCATCCTGTTGTTCGAGGAATGCCTGCACGCCGGTGCGTACCGTTGGATAGAAGTGTTCGGGTCCAATTCGTTCGGTCAACCCGGCGCGCTTGAGCATTTCCTGCAGCGGCTGGCTGGCCCGGGAGACGGCCAGGACGATCCCTTTGCGCTCAAGCTCACTCTGGAGTGTGCTGAGCGCTTCAGCAGCGGTCACGTCGATGTCAATAATGGCCTCGGCATCGATCAGCATCCACTTGATAGGGTACTCGGCTGTTGCGATCAACTCTTGCACCCGGCTGAGGAAGTAGTCCGCGTTGGCAAAGAAGAGTGGCGCATCAAACCGGTAGACGATCAGCCCCGGTTCTGTTTCACTATTGGTATACGCTTCGATATCCTGATACCCATCGACTCCCTCGACCATGCCAAGCACAGCATCATGCGGTCGCGAGATACGACTGATGACGACGAGCAGCGCGAGCAACACCGCGATCAGGACCCCCGCGAGGATGCCGATGCTCAAAACCCCGACAAGCGTCACCAGTGCAAGAAAGAATTCGACCCGTCGCACACGATATACCTTATACAGGGGCTTAACCTCGATCAGGTTGATAGCAGCTGCGATGATAATGGCTGCCAGCGCAACTTGTGGCAAGCTCTCCAGTAGCCGGGTGAACCAGAGCAGGAAGACTACCAGCAACGCTGCGGCGACGATGCCGACCAATTGTGTCTTCCCTCCTGCCGCATAATTGACGGCTGTACGTGATTGGCTGACCGATGCTGGGAAGCCCTGGATACATCCAGATAGGATATTGGCGGCGCCCAGCCCGATCAACTCACGGTTGGCGTCGACCTTCTCTCCTTGCTTCACTGCGAAGGAGCGTGCTGTGAGCACTGAGTCCGTAAACACAATCAGGGTCAGGATGAGGGCTGAGGGTAGGAGTTTCCACGCATCGGCGAAGCTGAAATCAGACAGGCCGAACTGCGGAAGCCCAGAGGGGATCGGACCGACGACGGTGACCCCGTACTTATCCAGTTGGATGAGCGCTGAAAGCATGGTCATAACCACGACCACGATGAGGCCACCGGGGACTTTCGGCGCGAAGCGGCGGAGCATGATGAGGAAGGCGAGAAGTACCAGCCCGATCACGAGCGTAAGCACGTTGGTTTGACCCAGGTTCGTGAGCAGTTCCCCTATCATTTGAAAGAAATTTTCACTCGCGATCTTGATGCCGAAGAGCTTGCCCAACTGGCCCGCGATCATAACAATGGCAACCCCGGTGATGTAGCCTATCAGGATGGGCTTGGAAACGAAGTCGGCAAGGAAGCCAAACCTTGCGAGGCCTGATACGAGTGCAATCACGCCGACCAGCAGTGCCAGGAGAGACGCTAGTACAGCAAAGCGTAGAGGGCCGCCACCGGCAGCAATAGGCGCTACCACTGTGGCCACCAGGAGGACCATCAGCCGCCGCGAACTGCCAAAAATCGCGTAGCCGATCAGTGCGCCGATGGCTGTATACAGGCCAACGACTGAGGCAACCCCGGCGAGTTCGCCATAGGCCATCCCCTGCGGCACGAGCATGGCAAAGATAGTCACTCCCGCGAACAGGTCAGCCCTCAGCCAGCTTCGCCGGTAGGTGCGGGCAATTCTGAGTCCCGGGATGGCTGTTTCGATAAATCGCAGTGCACTTTCCGTAGACTTTTTCATCTCGCAAACTTTCTCACACCGTTCAGAGAATGCGCGTCCCTTTCTTGAGTATAATCCAATTTTTCCTTCTTCACCACAAGGTAGTGGTTCACATGAGAATGGCCGCTCGTTCAAGGTTGTAGCGATGGAGAAAAACGTTCAGACATGCATCATGCATGAACAGAGATTTGGAGAAAGAGAGTGTTTTGCGAACAAAACGAGCTAAACGTTGTTGCAGTGTGTTATTCCAGCGCTCCACATGGGCTGTTTCTCCTGTTTCCTTCCCGACCGCCGTATGCTGCTCTTCTGGAATCACCGCCTGATACGCATTCCAAAATCGGTGTAGCACTGTCCGGTTAGATACTACTGGCAAACTCCAATTTGGAGAGAATGTTTCCCCACTTGCCCGTCCTTTCGGATGATGAATGGTATTTATTCCCCACTTTACTGGAGAAAATGGTGTTTTTCCGATGTCTTTCCCCACTTTTTGGGTTCGCCAGCAGTATCACTTTAAGTGTGCCTGCTTGCTTTCTCAGTGTCATCTCAGCCTTTTCACAGGCCTAACTCAGAGAGCCAGGCTATGATTATCTTCAGTGAGTCAAAACAGTGGCTTTGGCAAACGCTTCCTGGAAGCACAGAGAGACTGTGAGAAGGAACCTTCTTTAACGTCCGGGACACTATCTTTGGACCAGGGTCGGATAATGGACGCATTGTTCCGGCCTGGTACTGGTCTCCCAAGACAAGAAAGGGAGGAAAAGCAAGAGTGAGTAAGTAGGCAATGGTTAGCCACCCTTGCTCCAGCATCGTCGGCTGGGAGAGAGCATGACCGCTTCCTGCGAGCGCTGCTCCTTGTCAATGAAGACAAGTGATACTCGTGAAATCTCGCAGGAACCTCTTCGCTCCGTTGGCCTTCTCGCGCAAGCTGGTCGAGGCTTTCCAGACCGCGACGCAGCGCGAACGAGAGCTGGTTCAGTAAGCGCCTCGACAGTCGCCAGAGACGGTGAGAGAGCAAACACGTCACGTACCGTGGAGACTTCCTAGGGGGTCGGGACTTGAGCCCCGACCCTTTTCTTGGCCTAAACCCAACACTCGTGTCACCAGAGGCAAAGTAGAAATCTCCTGTCTCTTGTGCTCACTGACACTCATCTCTATACTCATCTGGACGTGAAAAGTGTCGACCCGAGTCATTCTCGGCACTTTTTGTATCTAGAAGCATTTACCAGGCTGCTTCTTGCCTGGAAAAAGGAAAATAGCTTCTGGCTTGGTACTTTGCCCTTCATGACACGAGTTCGCTGCACATCAACGTTACTTGAGGTCCTTGCGACTGGCAGAAATCGTCGATCATGACGTACAGTAGTATTACAAAGGTGTCTACATCTACCATTGTGAGTTCCTTCTCTGAAGGTTCCTTCGAAAACACCGTGGGAGAGACAAAAAAACTTTCCCCACCGCTTTTTTGGCAAATTCACTCAAGGCTCTGGATTGGAAGGTCAGGGAGAGACGTCGTATGATTACCAGAGAGTTTCTGGAGAACCGGTCGGCCTATCGTTATCCCGCTGACGCCGTGGTCGCCGCGCTGGGAAGTGACGCCAGAAACGGGCTGATCACCAGGGAGGCCCAGGCTCGTTTGCAGCGCTACGGCAGGAATGCGTTACCGAGCGCGCCTCCCACCCCGGTCTGGCGCCGGTTTCTCGCCCAGTTCTGGAATCCACTCACCGTCTTGCTTCTCGTTGCCACCGTCATCTCGTTTGCTGTCTGGTGGATCGAGCGAGACAATGCCTTCCCCTACGAGTCGCTGACGATCTTCGCCATCGTGCTGCTCAACGGCCTCCTGGGCTATGTGCAGGAGAATCGTGCTGAGCGGGCGGTCGCGGCACTGCAAGCCATGACAGCGGCGACCGCAAGAGTGCTGCGCGATGGCTACGTGCAGACCATCCCGACGACCGAGGTGGTGCCGGGTGACATCCTCGCCATCGAGGAAGGAGATACCATTGCAGCCGATGCACGCGTGCTGGAGGCGATTGCGCTGCGCCTGGTGGAGGCTACCCTGACTGGCGAGAGCCCCCCGGTCTCCAAAAGCAGCACGCCGATTGACCAGGAGGTCGGTATTGGGGATCAGAGCAACACGGTCTTCAGCGGCACGGCAGCAGCGGCGGGACGCGGGCGGGCCATCGTCACAGCAACGGGAGCCCAGACCGAGCTAGGACGGATTGCAGGCTCGCTCCAGCAGACCATGGAGAAAGAGACGCCGCTCCAGCGGGAACTCGACCAGGTCGGGAAGTGGCTGGGCATCGTCGTCATCGTCATCGCCATCGTGATGAGCGCGACGATCCTGCTCGTTGGCCGTATAGGGACGCTCGGGGAACTCGTCGATATTTTACTGCTCGCGGTCTCGCTGGCGGTGGCCGCGGTGCCGGAGGGATTGACGGCGATCACGACCATTGTCCTCTCGCTCGGCATGCAGCGCATGGCCCGGCGCAACGTCATCGTGCGCAAGCTTTCGGCGGTGGAGACGCTCGGCTCGACGACGGTGATCTGCACCGACAAGACAGGAACGCTGACCAAGAACGAAATGACCGTGCGGGTGGTGGTGACGGCCAGCGGGCGCGTTGACTTCACGGGCGTCGGCTATGATCCACAGGGGAGCGCCTTGCAGGCGGGACAGCCGCTCGATGATCCCGTCCTAAAGGAAGAGGTAGAGACGGCGCTGCGTGCCGCCTACCTGGTGAACAACGCGACACTGCTCTCTCTTGACGGTTCCTGGACCATTCAGGGAGATCCGACGGAAGGCGCCTTGCTGGTCGCAGCGCACAAAGTGGGACTGCAGGAGGAGGACCTGGAGGGACGCTTTCCGCGCACGGCAGAGGCGCCGTTCTCATCTGAGCGCAAGTTGATGAGCACGGCCCACGAGGACACCACGCGGAGCGAGCGCATGATGATCTTCTCCAAAGGCGCCCCTGATGTGCTGCTGGCCCGCTGCGCGTATGAACAGGTCAGCCTCGGCAGGCAGGCCCGACCACTTACCACCGAGCGCCGCGCTGACATTCTCGCGGAGGTTGCGCTCCTCGCCGCTGAGGCGTTGCGCACCATCGGCGTGGCTTTGCGTACGGTGCCGCGTGAGGAGCTAGACGAAGCGGGGGCACTCACCGAGCACATGGAGCAGGAGCTTGTCTGGCTTGGTGCGATCGGGATGATTGATCCGCCGCGACCGGAGGCGGCAGAGTCGGTGCTGCTGGCACAGCGAGCAGGGATCAGGGTGATAATGATCACAGGCGATCACCCGATCACGGCGGGAGCGATTGCGCTCGAACTGGGCATTATCAAGGAAGGCGGGCAGGCGATCAGCGGGCCCGAACTGGAGAAATCGAGCGATGAAGCGCTGCGGGAGACGGTGCACGAGGTCTCGGTCTACGCGCGCGTGGCCCCGCAACACAAGCTGCGCATTGTCCAGGCCCTCAAAGCCAACGGCGAGATCGTGGCGATGACCGGCGACGGTGTCAACGACGCGCCCGCGCTCAAGATGGCCGACATCGGCGTAGCCATGGGCATCGCGGGCACGGATGTCGCAAAAGATGCCGCCGATATGATTCTGACCGATGACAACTTTGCCTCGATCGTCGCAGCGGTCGAGGAGGGACGTGCGATCTTTGCCAACATCCAGAAGTTCTTGCGCTACCTGCTCTCCTCGAATTTCGGTGAGGTGCTAACCATGTTCTGCGGCGTCGTCCTGGCGAGCGTTATCGGGCTGATTGGAGAAACGGGCACGGCGATCGTGGTGCCGCTGCTCTCGACCCAGATCCTGTGGATAAACCTCCTGACCGACTCGGGACCGGCGCTAGGTCTGGGGGTTGACCCGCGCGACCCACGGCAGATGCACAGACCGCCACGCGATCCAAAGAGTCGCGTCATCTCGAGCATGATGTGGGTGAGCATTGGCATCGTCGGCGTGATCATGAGCGTGAGCACCCTGCTCGTCATGGACTTGAGCCTGCCCGGCGGGCTGCTTCCGGGCCACGGCACC
>WNGM01004744.1_pt1 | contig 11391 bp, 15 predicted proteins | sample 5400571 | NCBI WGS metagenome assembly WNGM01 (sample SAMN13153378, study PRJNA577476) | soil metagenome | isolation source: 100 cm soil or saprolite under Garry oak tree replicate 2 | place: USA:California | collected 2016-06-15 | reverse complement strand
TACCGGCCCGAGGCCGAGGCGCGAGTTTACTCGCGGGTGAGAGGCAAGGGCCCACCCTGGCGCACCGCCGGGCCCGGCCGTACTATCAAAATCCCGGCGCACACGGTGCATGGCAGATGGACATCGTCCGCGATATCCTCGCCCGGAAGGGCAGCGAGATCGTTTCCGTCGCCCCCACGGACACGGTTCTCAAAGCGGCCCGCCTGATGAACGACCGCGGGATCGGCAGCGTCCTCGTCCTCGAGGGCGGGAAGCTCGCCGTGATCTTCACCGAGCGGGACGTGCTGCGTCGCGTCGTCGCCGAGCAACGCGATCCCTCCACCGCCCTCGTTCGCGACGTCATGACGACCTCCCTCATCACCTGCCAGCCGGAAACGCCCATAGAGGAATGCGCCGCGGTGATGACCGGTCGGCGCATCCGGCACCTGCCGGTGCTGGGGCCGGATGGACTGTGCGGCGTGGTCACGAGCGGCGACGTGCTGGCCTACCAGCTGGCCGACCGCGAGGCGACGATTAAGTATTTGAACAGTTACATCTACGACGTGCGGTAGGCGGCGCGGTCGCGAGGGCTCGCATTGACCTGCGCGGGGCCCCTGCGCTAAGTTGTTGTTCGATGCCGACCTACGAATATAAGTGCCCGGCCGGGCACGTGTTTGAGAAGTTCTTCTCCACGATGAACGACGACCGCTGGCAGAAATGCCCCAACTGCGGGCAGCGGGCCGAGCGGCTGATCTCCGGCGGGGCGGCCCTGGTCTTCCGGGGCTCCGGCTTCTACGCCACCGACTACAAGCGGGGGGGGGAGGAGAAGAAGGAAAGCGAGAAAAAGGAAAGGAAGAAGAAGGAAAGCGAGAAAAAGGAGCCGCAACAAGGCGAGTCCAAGCCCTCCGACAGCCCGAAGAAGCACACAGACTCTGGCGACAAGTGAAGGCGCACGACACCATCCGCGCGGCGCTCGTGCAGGCTGCGGCGCGGCTGGGCGTGTCGGTGACCGCGTCCGCGGTCGAGCTGGAGCGGCCGCGCGATCCGGCTCACGGGGATGTGGCGACGAACCTCGCGCTCGCGCTGGCCAAATCACTGAAGCAGCCGCCCCGCGCCGTAGCCGAGCGCCTCGTCGCGGCGCTGGAGCTGCCGCCGGGCCCGGTGCGCAAGGTTGAGATCGCGGGCCCCGGGTTCATCAACTTTTTCCTCGCCGAAGCCCAGCTTGCCTCGGTGCTCGAGGCAATTCTCGCCGCCGGAGAGCGCTACGGCCGGAGCGATCCGGGCAATGGCGTCCGGGTGAACGTCGAGTTCGTCTCCGCCAACCCCACCGGGCCCCTGCACGTGGGCCATGGCCGCGGCGCGGCCCTCGGCGACGCGATCGCCGCGCTGCTCGAGGGGACCGGGCACGCCGTGGTCCGGGAGTTCTATGTCAACGATGCGGGCACCCAGATCGACAAGCTCGCGCGCTCGCTGTGGGCCCGCGTGCAGCAGCGCGTCGGGCGCGAGGCCCAGGTTCCCGAGGGTGGCTATCACGGCGACTACCTCATCGAGCTCGCGGAGGGAATCCTGGCCCGCGAAGGCCGCGCCTTCGCCGACCTCCCGCAGGAAGAGGGGATCGGCCGCTGTCGCTCGATCGGCGTGCTGTCGCAGCGCGCCGAGCAGGACGAAGACCTGCGGGAGTTCGGCGTCAAGTTCGACGTGATCTACTTCGAATCGGAGCTGTATCGCGGCCAGCTCATCGAGCGGACCCTCGCGGACCTCACCCGGCGCGGCTACACCTACGAGCAGGACGGCGCGCTGTGGCTGCGGACGACGGCGTTCGGCGACGACAAGGACAGGGTGCTGCGCAAGTCGGACGGCACGTACACGTATCTCCTGCCGGACATCGCCTACCACCGCCACAAGCGGGAGCGGGGCTTCGCCCGGGCGATCGACGTATGGGGTGCGGACCACCACGGCTATGTGCCGCGGCTCCAGGCCGGCATGAAGGCTCTGGGCTACCCCGAGGACTTCTTCCACGCCGAGATCGTCCAATTGGTGCGGGTGATGCGGGGCGGGGAAGAGGTGCGCTTCTCCAAGCGGACCGGGGACTTCGTCATGCTGCGAGATCTGTTCGAGGAGACCGGAGTGGACGCCGCGCGCTATTTCTTCTTGATGCGCCGGGGCGATTCGCAGTTCGTGTTCGACGTGGACCTGGCGAAGAGCCAGACCGAGGAGAACCCGGTCTTCTACGTGCAGATGGCGCACGCCCGCATGAGCGGCATCTTCCGAGTCGCGGCGCGCGACCCCGCCGCGGTGCGGGCCGACGGCACGGACCTGAGCGTGCTCGATGCGCCGGAGGAAGTGGATCTGATGAAGGAGCTCGCCGAGTTCCCCCGGGTGGTGGAGGGGGCCGCGCGGACGCTCGAGCCGCACCGGATCACGGGTTACCTGGAAGGGCTGGGCCGGCTGGTGCACGCGTGGTATCACAAGTACCGCGTGCTGGGCGAGCCCGAGGAAGCGGCGCGCCTCGTGCTCGCCGCCGGGGCGCGGCAGGTGCTCGCCAACGGTCTGCGACTGCTCGGGATCTCGGCGCCGGACCGCATGTGAGCGCGGGCCTGCTGGTGGTGGGCTCCATTGCCCTCGATTCCGTCGCGACGCCGTTCGGGCAGACGGCGGACGCGCCGGGAGGCTCCGCGGTGTTCTTCAGCGCCGCGGGCGCAATCCTGCATCCGGTTCAGGTGGTCGGCGTCGTCGGGACCGATTACCCGCTGGACGCCCTCAAAACCCTCGAAGCCCGGGGCGTCGATCTCTCGGGCGTGGAACGGGCGCCCGGCGAGTCGTTCCGTTGGAAGGCGAAGTACTCCTACGACCTCTCGAGCCGCGAGACGCTCGAAACCCGGCTCGGCGTGTTCGCCGACTTTCGGCCGAAGCTCCCGCCCAGGTTCCAGGACTCGCGCTACGTGTTCCTCGGGAACATCGACCCCGAGCTGCAGCTCGGGGTGCTGGACCAGGTGAAGAGTCCGGAGCTCGTGGCCTGCGACACCATGAACTACTGGATCCACTCGAAGCGCGACGTGCTGCTCGAGTTGCTGCGCCACACCGACATCCTGATGGTGAACGACTCGGAGGCCCGCGAGCTGTCGGGCGACTGGAACATTTATCGCGCGGCCCGCTGGATCCTCGGGCACGGACCGAGGATGACCGTGCTCAAGCAGGGGGAGCACGGCGCCCTGCTCGTCAGCAGCGACGCCACGTTCAAGGTCCCCGCCTACCCGCTCCAGGAGGTCTTCGACCCGACCGGGGCGGGGGACGCGTTCGCCGGCGGCTTCATGGCCTACCTCGCCGCCACCGACGACCTCTCGCCCGGCAACCTGCGGCGCGCCATGGTCTACGGCGCGGCCATGGGCTCCTTCGCGGTGGAGAAGTTCGGCATCCAGGGACTCGCGGGCGTGACCCTCGCCGACGTGCGCGCCCGCGTGCGCGTCTTCAAGGACCTGGTGCACTTCGAGGTGGACGAGGAGAGGGGCGCGTGACCGACCGCTACGGCGCCGCCGGCGTCCACCTCGGCGTCGCGGACGAGACGAAGCGGCGCATCGCGGAGCTGGTGCGCGGCGCGCGTACCGAGCTCGCGCTCGGCCCGATCGGCGCGTTCGGCGGCATGGTGCGGGTCCCGGACGGCTACGAGCGCCCCGTCCTCGTGCTCTCCACCGACGGCGTCGGGACCAAGGTCCTCGTCGCCGCGCGCGCCGGCGTGCATGACACCGTAGGCGAGGATCTCGTGAACCACTGCGTCAACGACATCCTCGTCCACGGTGCGCGGCCGCTCGCGTTCCTCGACTACCTCGCGACGGCGACCCTCGAGCCCGACGTCGCCGCCGCGATCGTCGCGGGGATCGCACGCGGCTGCCGCGGCCACGACATGACGCTCGCCGGGGGCGAGACGGCAGAGCTCCCCGACCTGTACCAGCCGGGGTACTACGATCTCGCGGGCACCATCGTCGGCGTGGTGGATGAGCCTGCGGCGCTGCACGGCGATCGCGTCCGGGCCGGCGATGTACTGATCGGGTACGCCTCGAACGGCCTGCACACCAACGGCTACACGCTCGCCCGCCGGGTCGTGTTCGACACGCTGCGGCTCGATCTCGACGACGAGTTTCCCGAGACGGGCAGGTCGGTGGCTCAGGTCTTGCTCGACGTGCACCGCAGTTATGCCGGGGCGGTCACTCCCATCCTCTCCGATGTCCACGCGCTCGCCCATATCACCGGCGGGGGGATCCCCGGCAATCTCGTGCGGGTGCTGCCGGAGGGGTGCGAGGCGATCGTGGACGCGGGCTCGTGGCGTTGGCCCGCGGTGTTCCGCGTGCTGATGCGGGCCGGCAAGGTCTCGCTCCGCGAGATGCGCCGCGTGTTCAACCTCGGCATCGGGATGATCGCGGTCGCGGCCCGTGACGACGTGGAGGCGATCACGGCCGCAGCGAGGTCGGCGGGGATCGAGACGTCGCTCATCGGCGAGGTGCAGGCGGGTGCACACGGAGTCAGGTTCGCGGAACGGTGACGATCAGCGAGCCGGCGGCCCTGACTTCCGTTTCCGACGCCATGCGTCGCGGCCTCGACCTCGCGTTGCAGGGTTGGGGGCGCGTCGCGCCCAACCCTCTCGTGGGCGCGGTGGTCCTGCAGGGAGACAGGAGGTTGGGCGAGGGTTACCACGCCGAGTACGGCGGTCCCCACGCCGAGGTCGTGGCGCTCCAGGCCGCGGGCGAGCGCGCCCGCGGGAGCACGCTCGTCGTAACACTCGAGCCGTGCGCCCATCACGGCAAGACGCCGCCCTGCACGGACGCGATCCTCGCCGCGGGAGTGAAGCGCGTCGTCGCGGCGATCCGCGACCCCGATCCGCAGGCCGGGGGCGGCCTCGACGTGCTGCGCGAAACAGGCGTCGAGGTGACGCTCGGCCCGATGGCGCCCGAGGCGGCGGCCCTCAACGCGCCGTTCTTGTTCTCCCGAGAGCAGGCGGACCGTCCGTTCGTGGCGCTCAAGTTGGCGACGTCCGTCGACGGCGGCATCGCCGACGCCACCGGCAGCTCGCGCTGGGTCTCCGGTGAGGCGGCGCGCGACTACGTGCACTGGCTCCGCGCCGGGTTCGACGCGATCGCCGTCGGCGGCACGACCGCCCTCAAGGACGACCCCCAGCTCACCGCACGCGGTACCCTCACGCCACGCCGGCCGCCCGTGCGCGTCGTGTTCGACCGCCGCGCGATGCTCAACCCCGGTGTGCGGCTCGTCGCCACGGCGCGCGAGGTGCCGACGTGGGTCGTGGCGTCAACCGAAGCCCCCGCCGCGAGCGTGGCCGCGCTCGAGCAGAACGGCGTTCGCGTCTTCCGGCCGCCATCGCTCGGCGACGGGCTACGGCTGCTGCGCGAGGCCGGAATCCAGTCGCTGCTCTGTGAGGGGGGAGGAGCGCTCGGCGCGAAGCTCCTGGTCGAAGGGCTGGTGGACCGGCTGTACTGGATCCAGGCTCCCGTGTGGCTCGGCGCGGACGCCGTTCCGGCATTCCCCGGCGTTCCGGCGGCGTCGCTCGCCCAGGCGCCCCGTTGGGTTCCCGTGGAGCGGCGGGCCTTGGGGCTTGATACATTATTGGTATTGGACAGAAGGCTATGTTTACCGGAATCGTGAGCGCGGTCGGAACCGTCGCCCGCGTGAAGCGGGAAGCGGGGAACGGGAAAGGGGAAACGGGACTCGCCTTCGCGATTCGGGCGCCGTACAAACGCCTCAAGCAGGGTGAGAGTATTGCCGTCAACGGCGCCTGCTTGACCGTGGAGCGGGTGGTGAAGGGCGGGTTCCGCGTGCACGTGGTCGGCACCACCGAGGACCGAACGCTGTTCGGCGAGTACGCCGCCGGGCGAAAGGTGAATCTGGAGCGGGCGGTGCGCGCGACCGATCGCCTGGGCGGTCATCTGGTGCAAGGGCACGTGGACGGCGTCGCGGCGGTGGTGCGGGCCGAGCGGCGCGGCGACGCGTGGCTGTACGACCTGCGCGTCCCGCCCGAGGTCGCTCGAGTCGCGATGCCGCTCGGGTCGATCACCGTGGACGGGGTCAGCCTGACGATCAACGATTTGCCGGAGCCGGGCGTGGTGCAGATCTCGCTGATTCCCTCGACCCGGGAGCGCACGACTCTGGGAACGCTGCGCGTGGGCGACCGCGTTCACGTCGAAGGAGACGTCATCGGGAAATATGTGAGGCAGCTATGCTGCACGGCGACATAGAGCAGGGGATCGCGGACATCCGGGCGGGGAAGCTCGTCATCGTCGCGGACGACGAGGACCGCGAGAACGAGGGCGACCTGGTCGGCGCCGCGGAGCAGGTCACCCCCGAGATGATCAATTTCATGGCCACGCACGCCCGGGGCCTGATCTGCCTCACGCTCATGCCTGAGCGTTGCCAGGCCCTGGGGCTGACCCAGATGGCCGAGCACAACACCGAGGCGCACGAGACGGCGTTCACGATCTCGATCGACGCGGCGGCGCGCTTCGGCGTGACGACGGGCATTTCCGCCCGCGATCGCGCCGCCACCGTCAAGGTCGCGATCGATCCGGCCACGGTGCCGAGCGACTTGCGGCGACCCGGACACGTGTTCCCGCTGCGGGCGCGGCCCGGCGGCGTGTTGCAGCGCGTCGGCCAGACCGAGGCGAGCGTGGACTTCGCTCGCCTGGCCGGGTTGTATCCGGCCGGCGTGATCTGCGAGATCCTGAACCCCGACGGCACGATGGCGCGCCGGCCCGACCTCGAGCGGTTCGCGGCGGCGCACGGTCTCACCTTCGTCACGGTGGCGCAGCTCGTCGCCTACCGGCTCGCCCATGAGCGGCTGGTCCATCGCGTCGCGGAGGCGCGGCTCCCCACGCCGTACGGCGAGTTCCGGATCGTCGCCTACAGGAACGACGTCGATTCGGCGGAGCACGTGGCGCTGGTGTACGGCGACGTGCGCGACAGGAAGAACGTGCTCGTGCGCATGCACTCCAAGTGCCTCACCGGCGACGTCTTCGGCTCGGCCCGCTGCGACTGCGGCTGGCAGCTCCAGAACGCCCTGCGGACGATCGCGCAGGAAGGACGCGGGGTCGTGGTCTACCTCGACCAGGAAGGGCGGGGCATCGGCCTCTTGAACAAGCTCAAGGCGTACGAGCTGCAGGACGCGGGGCACGACACCGTGACCGCGAACGAGAAGCTCGGCTTCAAGCCGGATCTGCGAAACTACGGCATCGGCGCGCAGATCCTGCTCGACCTCGGGCTGTCTTCGATCCGCGTGCTCACCAACAACCCGATGAAGCTGGTGGGGCTCGAGGGCTACGGGCTCGAGATCGTCGAGCGCGTTCCGATCGTGCCCTCGCCGTCCGACGAGAATCGCTCCTACCTCGACGTCAAGCGGGACAAGCTCGGCCACCTGCTCACCCACTGACCGTGGCCGAGTTCCCGAGCTCGCCCCCCCCCCGCGCGCCGCGGGAAGGTCGCGTGGCCGTCCTCGTCAGCCGCTACAACGAAATCGTCACGGGGCGTCTGCTCGACGGGGCGCGGCAGTGCCTGCGCGACCGGGGGATCCCCGACGCGCGGGTGGACGTGATCTGGGTGCCGGGCGCGTTCGAGCTGCCGGTGGCGGCGGAAACGGCCGCGGCGAGCGGCCGCTACGCCGCGCTCGTGGCGCTCGGCTGCGTGATCCGTGGCGAGACGCCCCACTTCGAGTATGTCGCCGGCGAAGCGGCGCGCGGGCTGGGCAGCGTGGCGCTCGCGCACCGGCTGGCGGTGGGCTTCGGCGTCCTCACCACGGAGTCGCTCGAGCAAGCGATGGCCCGCGCCGGCGGCGCGGCGGGGAACAAGGGCTACGAGGCGGCGGAGGCGGCGCTCGCGACGGCGGACGTCCTGGCGCAGCTGACCAGTGCAGCGCCCCGAGACTAAGGCGCGCGCCCGCGCGCTGCAGCTCCTCTATGCCTGGGAGCTGTCCGGGCACCCGTCCATCGAGAACGTGGTGATGCGCCTGGCGTCGATCTGCGGGCGCCCGCCCCAGGGCTACGATCGCGGCGCCGATCTCGCCGCCCGGGCCATCGTCGGAGCGCCGGAGTTCGACCGGCGCGTCGCGGAGGCGGCCGAGCACTGGCGGCTGGAGCGGGTGGGCACGGTCGAGCGGAGCATCCTGCGCCTCGCCCTCGCGGAGCTCGCCGAAGGCGCGACGCCGCCGCGCGTCGTGATCGACGAGGCGGTGAAGCTCGCTCATTGGTTCGCGGGGCCGAAGGCCCCGGGGTTCGTGAACGGGGTGCTGGACGCGGTGGCGCGGGAGCTCGGTGCGCTGTGAAGCTGCTGCTCGTCAACTGGAACGACCGCGCGAACCCGCACGCGGGCGGGGCCGAGATCCACCTGCACGAAATCTTCGGCCGACTCGCCTGCTGGGGTCATGTCATCGACCTCGTCGCGAGCGGCTGGCCCGGGTCCCCTCCCACCGCCGAGCTCGAGGGGCTGCGCGTGCACCGCTCGGGCCGGCGCCACAGCTTCGCGCTCCACGCCCGCGCCGCCGTGCGGCGGCTGCTGCGCGCGAACGCTTACGACGTCGTGGTCGAGGACATCAACAAGCTGCCCCTCTATCTCCCCCAGCTCACCGACCTCCCGTTCTGCGCCATCATTCCGCATCTGTTCGGCACGACCGCGTTCGTCGAGGCGAGCTGGCCGATGGCCACCGCGGTGTGGGCGGCGGAAGTGCCGATTCCATGGGTATACCGGCGAGCGGCGTTCCACGCCATCTCGGAGAGCACGCGGGACGATCTCGTGGAACGTGGGGTGCCGCGTGAGCGCGTCGCAGTCATTCACCCGGGGGTGGATGCGACGTGGTACTGCCCCGATGGCGCGACGCCCCGGGCGGCGAGCCCGACGTTCTTGTACGTCGGGCGCCTCAAGCGTTATAAAGGAGTGGAAATCGCCCTCCGGGCCCTGGCCCTGGCCCGGGAGCGCCAGCCCGCCCTGAGGCTCGAGATCGCCGGGCAGGGAAGCGACCGGCCCCGGCTCGAGCGGCTGGCGCGCAGGTTGGGTCTCGCAGAGGCCGTGCGCTTTCTCGGCTTCGTGTCCGAGGAGGAAAAGCGCCGGCTGCTGCGGCGGGTGTGGGCCGTCGTGTTCCCGAGTGTGAAAGAGGGGTGGGGCATGTCCAACGTGGAGGCGGCGGGCTGCGGCACGCCGGCGCTCGCTTCGGACAGCCCGGGTCTGCGGGAGTCGGTGCGTGACGGCGAGACCGGCTTCCTCGTGCCCCACGGCGACGCGCGCGCGCTGGCCGACCGCATGCTCGCTCTCGCCGCCGACTCTGGGCTCGTGTCCCGGCTGGGGCGTGGCGCCCGCGCCTTCGCCGAGCAGCTGTCCTGGGACCGCGCCGCCCGGGCTACCGAAGCGCATCTCCAGCGCATCCTCGCTCAGGGAGGTTGACTCATGCGCATCACCATCACCGCACGCCATTGCGAGGTTCCCGGTGAGCTCCGCGACCGGGCCCGCACGCTGCTCGAGCGCCTGCAGAAGGTCGCGTCGCGCCCGCACGATGCGCAGGCCATCTTCAGCGACGACCACGGCACGCCGACCGTCGAGCTCCGACTGCACTCCGGCCGCGGTGTGGTGCATGTCGGGACCGCGGGCGGCACCCAACACCGCACGGCCCTCGACCGCGCCGCTGCGAAAGTGCGCCGCCAGCTCGACAAAGCCACGCCGGCTCGACGTCGGGCCGCAGAGCGGCGGCACTCGGTGGAGCGCGAGCGGACGTGACCGGCCCGCGCGTCCGCGACCTCCTGGAGCGCAAGGGCGACCTCCTCCAGCTCGAGGCCCTGACGGGTGATCTGGGGCTCGACCGGCTCATCCCCACGCCCGAGGCGTCCGGTCCCGGGCTGGTGCTCGCGGGCTACACGAAACGCTTTGCGGCGCACCGCGTCCACGTCCTGGGTGAGACCGAGATCACATACCTCGACTCACTCGGCCCGGACGAGCGCCGCAAGTCGCTCGAGACGTTCTTTCAGTTCGATATCCCGTGCGTCGTGATCGCGAAGGGGCAGGAGGTGCCCGCCGAGCTGCTGGAGCTGGCGCGCGCCAAGGGCGTGCCCGTCATCCGCACCAAGCTCAAGACCGCCGAGTTCTACCGGCGCCTGAAGCCGTTCCTCGACGACGCGTTCGCCCCGGCCACAACCGTGCACGGCTCGCTGGCGGACGTCTTCGGCGTGGGACTCCTGTTCCTCGGGCGCTCGGGGATCGGCAAGAGCGAATGCGTGCTCGACCTGGTCGAGCGCGGCCACCGGCTGGTCGCGGACGACATCGTGCACGTCACCCGCCACGGCCACGACGTGCTGCTCGGCCGGGGGCACGAGCTGGCGCGGCACTACATGGAGATCCGCGGCGTGGGCCTGATCGACATCCGGGCGTTGTTCGGGATCCGGGCGGTGCGGCAACAGAAACGGATCGAGGTCGTGGTCCAGCTGGACGACTGGGACGCGTCGCGCGAGTACGATCGCACCGGTCTGGACGGCCAGACGACCGCGTTCCTGGATGTGACGCTGCCCCTCGTCACCGTGCCCCTGAACCCCGGCAAGAACCTGACGGTGATGTGCGAAGTCGTGGCGATGCGAAGTCGTGGCGATGAACCATTTACTGCGCTACAGCGGCGTCGACTCCGCGCGGCAGTTCAACGAGCGGCTGCTCCACCGCATGGCCCAGCGGCGCGAGATGCTGGAGTACCTCGAGGAGGACTATGAGTGAGGCCACGCGCGGGGTGATCGTCTCGCACGCGGCCGTCGCCGAGGCGCTTCTGTCGGCCGTCGCCGCGATCACGGGTGTCAGCGACGCGCTCGTCGCGGTGAGCAACGACGGCTGCGACTCGGGGGCGCTGGCGGAGCGGCTGACTCGGGCGATCGGCGACAAGCCCGCCGTCCTGTTCGTGGACCTCCCCGGCGGCTCGTGCCTGACGAGCGCCGTGCGGCTGGCGAAGGGGAAGACGGACGTCGCCGTGATCACGGGGGTCAACCTGGCCATGCTGCTCGATTTCGTATTTCATCGCGACCTCTCGCCCGCGGAGGCGGCGCGGCGGGCCGCGGACGCGGGGACGAGGGCGATTCGCACGCCGGCGGCATGAGCATCGCGCTGTTTCGGATCGACGACCGGCTGATCCATGGACAGGTGGTCGTGGGTTGGGGGCAGCCGCTGCATGTGGGGTTCATCGTGCTGGTGGACGACGCCGTGCGCGCCAGTCCGTGGGAACAGGATCTCTACCGCATGGGTGTGCCGTCGGACGTCGAAGTCGTGGCGATGAACCATTTACTGCGCTACAGCGGCGTCGACTCCGCGCGGCAGTTCAACGAGCGGCTGCTCCACCGCATGGCCCAGCGGCGCGAGATGCTGGAGTACCTCGAGGAGGACTATGAGTGAGGCCAC
>WNGM01010074.1_pt1 | contig 11392 bp, 16 predicted proteins | sample 5400571 | NCBI WGS metagenome assembly WNGM01 (sample SAMN13153378, study PRJNA577476) | soil metagenome | isolation source: 100 cm soil or saprolite under Garry oak tree replicate 2 | place: USA:California | collected 2016-06-15 | reverse complement strand
ATCAAGAACGGCTGGTCACGCTCGCAGGGAAGGAAGTGCTGGGCCACAGGGCGCCTCCGGGAGAGAACTACGTTGTTGTAATTCTCATCCCGCGATAGCCGTCACTCCAGCACCCCCGAGGGGTTCATGCGACAGCCACCCACCGTTGCGACATCGCTCGGGGCTCATCCGGCGTGACGCGACCGCGCCCGACGTGGCCGTTTCGTGGACGGGATGTCCTTCTGCGCGTAGGGAATCAATCCTCGGGCGGGCCGAGGAGGGCGCCGACGCTGATGGCCAGTCCCGGAAGCTGGGCCGACTCCAGCGTGTCGGCCCGGGACAGCAGCGTCGGGGGACCGTACGTTCCCGTGTCCAGCCGGTAGATCTCCACCCGATCGCCGTCCAGGTCCACGTACCAGTACTCCGGGATCCCGAACCGCTCGTACAGCTCGCGCTTGCGGACCAGCTCGAGGCGCCGAGTGGAGGGCGAGGACACCTCGACCACCAGGTCCGGGGCCCCCCGGATGAAGTCCTTCTCCACCTTGGAAACGTTCTCGGGGCGGAGGAACAGGACGTCGGGTTGAACCACGTTGGTGTCGTCGAAGAACACAGCGGTCAGTCCCAGGTAGACGGCTCCGCCGTGCTCTTGTGCGTTCATGTAGAAGCGCGTGGCCAGTTCGACCACGACGCCCTGGTGGCGCGTCCACGGGGAAGCCGAAACGATCAACTCGCCGTCGATGATCTCGCGGCGGACGTTGTCCTCCGGAAAGGCTTGGAGGTCCTCGTAGGTGAGCCCGCTGGTCCCGGATCGCGCGGCCACGGGTCAGCCGGAGAACTCGCCTCCACCCGGCGACCCTCCCGCGCCTCCCGGCTCCGGCGGGGCAGGCGGCGTCGGGGCCGGAGCGGGCGCCGGCTCGCCGGCTCCCCGCACCGGGCTGGTCCCGAACGTGACGGCCGGGCCCTGCTGGTCGGCGAAGCTGATCTGCGGCACGCCGGCCTCCCGGACCGCGTCGGGGATCTCGAAGAATTCCTCTTCCTTGAAGTTGAACATCCGGGCAATGAACATCGACGGGAACTGCTGGATGCGCCGGTTGTAGTCCTGGACGTTGTTGTTGTAAAAGCGCCGCGAGGTCTGGATGCGGTCCTCGGTGTTGGACAGCTCCGCCTGGAGCTGCTGGAAGTTCTCGGTCGCCCGCAGCTGCGGGTAGTTCTCGGCCACCGCGAACAGCCGTCCCAGGGCCTGGACGAACGGCCCCTCGGCCTGGGCCTGCTGGGCCGGCGAGCCGGAGGCCTGGATGGCCGCGGCCCGGGTTCGGGCGACTTCCTCGAACACCTCGCGCTCGTGGGCGGCGTAGCCCTTCACCGTCTCCACCAGGTTGGGGATCAGGTCGTACCGCCGGCGGAGCTCGGTGTCGATGTTCGCCCACGCGTTGCGGATCAGGTTCCGCTGCGAGACGAACCGGTTGTAGGAGAGGATCGCCGCGAGCAGCAGCAGGACGACGATTCCGAGGATCACCCACAGAACGATCATTGGTCCCCCCTGTGCGTAGGGTTCAGGACGTCACACTACCGGACGCGCCCGAGCCGTACAGCCCGTACACCACGCGTGGGATGTGGTCGCGGAACTCCTTCATGGTCCCCAGCAGCGGCGTCAGCTCCAGCGGCCGCAGCCGCTTGTGGTGGCAGAGCAGGTACGGCCCGGACAGCTCGTAGGACCAGCCGTTCTGGGTCGCCAGCAGCCACTGCATCATCCGGGCGTCGATGAGGTCGGTGGCGAACTTGCGGTCCTTCCCCTTGATCTGGAACTTCCGGTTGAAGTCCTCGGACTCGAAGGTGATGTCCTCGAACCCCAGGTGGTCGGCCAGCCGGGTGAACAGGTTCTCCCTGGTCACGGACAGGTGCGGGCTGGGGAACGGCAGCTGGGACACCACGCAGGAGAACCGGTAGTAGGTCTTGGTCCGGTTGCCCTTGGAGTCGGTGGACTCCTCGTAGTACCAGTAGTCGAACTCCTGGAGCTGGATGTCCTGCCACGTTCCCGACATGACGTTCTCGGTCCCCCGCCCGTCTCCCATCCGGAACAGCCCGAAGGGCAGGCGGAGCAGGTTGAACGTGTCCTGCTGCGAGTAGGCCAGGCCCAACTGGCCGGCCATCCTGGCCAGCTCCTCGCGGCGTTTCTTCTTGGCCCACCAGCTGAAGTAGACGGCCGCCGCGACGACGGCCAGCACGGCGATGATCAGCAGTGCGGTCCCCATGAGCGGAGTATCGAGGATCGGGTCGCGAAGGGGAAGCGCCGGAGAGTCAGGCCGAGGCGGCGCGGACGGCGGGGACGACCTCGCGGGCCAGCCGCTCCTGCTGCTCGAAGGCGTCGCCGACCGGCCACAGGTTGAACGCGGTGAACCCCATGCGCGCGAACCCGGAGAGGGCCTCGACGACCTGGTCGGGACCACCCGACACCATCCGGCCGGGCCGTGGGGTGGCCTGCTCGTCCACCCGGACCCCGATGTTGTAGGCGAACGTCAGCTCCGCCGGATCACGCCCGACCGCCTCCGCCGCATGCCTGATCCGATCCATCTTCGGACCGGCCACCTCGGGCGGCGCGTACGGATAGGAGGGGATCCAGCCGTCGGCCACCCGGCCGGTCAGGGCGACGGCGCGGTCGCCGTACGTCCCCAGCCAGATGGGGATGCGCCGGTCCGGCTTCGGCTCCAACTCCGCGCTCTCGGTGTGGAAGTGCTTCCCCCGGTAGGAGAACGAGGGCGTCGTCCACATGCCCCGGATGACCTCGATGGCTTCTGCCAGCGCCTCGATCTTCTCCCCGGGCGAGCGGATGGGGAGCCCGAACCCCCGGAACTCCTCGTCCAGGCCGCCCGCCCCCAGCCCCAGCGTGAGCCGGCCCCCGGAGAGCCCGTCCAGCGACGCGGCCATCTTCGCCAGAACCGGGGGTGGCCGGTACGGGAGGCCGATCACGTCGGTGAGCAGGCCGACCCGGGCGGTCGATGCGGCGATCCAGGTGAGCAGGGTCCACGTCTCGTGGGTGGGGCGGGTGCCGTGCAGGTGGTCGGTGACGCTGACGAAGTCGAACCCGAGCTCCTCGGCCCCTCGCGCCTCCGCCACCGGGTCGGCCCCGGGCCCGGCTGACTGATTGATGCTCACACCGAACAGCGGAGGAGCCATGTGGAACGGCTACAGCGCCGCGACTTGGGGGATCACGTCCCCCGCCCCACGATCTCGATCGGCGTGACGTGGTGCACGCCCCGTAGCGCCCCGATGGCGCCCTGCACGCCGTCCGCGGTCCGGGCGATCCGGGCCAGGGTCGGACCGATCTGCTCCGGGCCCCCCGGCCAGGTGAACGACGGAATATAGAGACCGAGCTTCACACCGCTGAGCCTACGCGCTCGGCTACGCGCTCGTGACGGGCCCGGCCGAGCGGACCTTCTGCACGTGGGTCAGGGCCTCCTCCAGGTCCTTCAGCCATTCGCCCTGCTTCTCCGCCACCAGCTTCACGCACCAGGCCAGGGCGTGGCTCCGGCTGCGGGCGACGCCGGCGTCCACGAGCGTGTCGAGCACCTTCCGCTCCGGCATGCGCAGCCTGGTCATCATGGGGACCGAGAGCGTGGTGAACAGCTCCCGCTCTCCGCCGCACACGACGCCCCACGAGACCTTGCGGCCGAACCGGTGCTCGGCCTCCCGGGCGATCCGCATCCGCGCCTCCCGGGTGTCCTCCCGGAACTGCTTGATCCGCCCGGCCCGGGCCGCCGCGCGGGTGGCGTCCGTCGCGTCGGCCCCGGCGTCCACGTCCGGGATCGTCCCCACCAGCAGGATCTCCTCCCGGTCCACCGTGACCTCGGGCGGGCCCTCGAACCAGCCATCCGGGATCCGCCCGGCGAACCACCCCTGAAGCTTCTCTTCCGTCTCGCCCATCGTTCCTCCTGTTCTTACGGACTTACATGATTACAGACACTGACGATAGCACGGGGGCGGGGGGGCGGTTGGGCTGGAGCGGCAATGTATGTGCTACGTTGTGGCCATGCGTGTGCACATAAGCCTGGACGAGGCACTGGTCTCCCAGCTTGACCAGCGGGTGGGCCGGCGGCGCCGGAGCGCCTTCATCGCGGAAACGGTTCGACGGGCCCTGGACGACGAGCGCCGGTGGGACGAGATCGAGGCGGCGCTCGGAGCCGTGCCGGACGAGGGGCACGAGTGGGACGACGATCCCGCCGCATGGGTCCGCGGGCAACGAAGGGGCGACGCCAGGCGCGTCGGGTGAGCGGTGGGCGCGATCCTGCTCGACACCACCGTGCTCATCGACGCGCTTCGGGGGCGCTCCGCGGCCGAACGGCTGCGAGCCCTCCGAAGGTCTGGCGACAGTCCCTACACGTGCGCCGTCAATGTCGAGGAAGTGGTCCGCGGCCTTCGGCCAGGGGAGGAGCGCGCCGCGGAGCGGCTCATGAACGGGTTGAGGATCGCACCACTGGCCCGCCGTCAGGGTGAGACGGCCGGTCGCTGGCGCCGGGACTTCTCCCGGCGAGGGATCACGCTGTCGCAGGCCGACTGCCTGGTGGCTGCGGCGGCCGCCGGCGTCGGAGCCCTCTTCGCCACCGGCAACCCTGGTGACTTCCCAATGGAGGAGATCGCAGTCGAGCACTGGCCCGCCGGGGATTGAGATGTCGTAGCCTCGCGCCAGCGTCGCCTCCATAGAGGGGGGTGAACGATGGCGACCGAGCCTGCGACGACCGGCCTCACGTACGACGACCTCCAGAAGTCCCCGGAGGCCAACCTCCGGCGTGAGCTCATCGACGGGGAGCTCGTCGTGACCGCGGCGCCGGCCACGCGGCACCAGCGGGCCGTAGCGTTCCTGGTGATCGAGCTGGGTCTGTATGCACGCTCCCATGGCGGGGAGGTCCTTCGCCCCGACGGACGTGTTCTTCTCGGACGTCAACGTCGTCGAGCCCGACGTCCTGTTTGTCCGGGCCGACCATGTCGAACGGGTCGAGAAGAAGTTCGTCCGGTCGGCGCCGGACATCGTGGTCGAGATCTCGTCGCCCTCCGGGCGACGCCTCGAGCTGGTACGCGAGCGGGAGCTGTATGAGCGGTTCGAGGTCCCGGAGTACTGGTACGTGGACCTCGACGCGGACCGCATCGAGGTCTACCGGCACACCGAGGGCCGTTATCCCGTGCCGGTTCTACTCGGGCGGGGAGACCGACTGACCTCGCCGCTCGTACCGGACTTCGACGTCGCGGTGGACGAGGTGCTGGGGCCGCCCGAGAAAGAGGTCGTCGACGGCTGAGCGGATCGTGGGGGCCGGCTCCCGCTCGTCCTCGGGGCGGAACCCGGGCCGCAGCGGATAGAGCGACGCGACCACGCGGGGCGCTGCGCGAACGAGCGCGCTGGCCTCGGCCAGGAGCTTGATCACCTGCGTCGGTGGGAGCTGCCGCGACGCCAGCAGCAGCCGGTCCTCGCACAGCGCGAGGGTTGTCGGCTTGGGCGGCGAGAGCAGCGCGTCCATCACTCGCGGGTCCAGGAACGCCACCGCGAAGCGAGGATCCTCGCAGCGAACGTGGAACCTGCGCATGAAGCGCTCGGACTCCAGCGGAACGGCGGGACCGGCCAGATCGGCCACGCGGTCCCGAAGCCGCCTCGGTTTGACCACCAGGTTCGGACAGGAGGCCGGCACCGCGCCCACCGCGCAGGAGAACCTCCGCGTGACACCCAGGCGCCCCGCCAGGCCGAGCGGCGGCGCCTCGGGCGCCCTCCGCGGCGGCTCGTCGTCCTCGCCTCCCGCCCGGTACCAGTAGTCGAAGGCCCGGACCTCCGCACCCTGGAACTCCCGTTCACGACGTTTCTGATCCCCCTGGCCTGGCCCAGGGCGAACAGCCGGAAGGGCTCCCACCGGTCATCGAACAGGTCCGTCGCCGCGTAGCAGAGCCCGAGCGCCCCGGCCAGCCGCTCCAGTGCGGCGGCCCGCCGCGCCTTGCTCCAGGCCCGGTACGAGGCCAGCACCAGCACGGCACCCATCAGGGCGAGCCACAGCGCGATCGCCATCCCCTCATGGATCGGCGCCGGCGCGCCGGGCCTAAACGGGTTACGACGCTGCGGCGGGCGACTGGTCCCCCACCCGGAACTCCAGGCCGTCGGGGCCGCGGTCGATCTCCACGTGGTCGCCGTCGCGGATGTCGCCGGCCAGCAGCTTCATGGCCAGGGCGTCCTGGACCTCCCGCTGGATCAGCCGCTTCGGGGGCCGGGCGCCGTACGTGGGGTCGAAGCCCTTGTCGGCCAGGTAGTCACGGGCCGCCCCGCTCAGCGTGACGGTCAGCTTGCGCGCGGATAGCCGTTCCTGGAGCAGCCGGAGCTGGATGTCCACGATCTGGGCGATCTCGTCCCGGCCGAGGGGCGAGAACACGATGACCTCGTCCACCCGGTTCAGGAACTCCGGCCGGAAGGTGGCCCGGACCTCGGCCATGACCTTCTCGTGCTGCTCCTCGGCGCCCGCGGTCATGTCGGCGAACACGTAGGACCCCAGGTTCGAGGTCATGATCACCACGGAGTTGCGGAAGTCCACGGTCCGGCCCTGCCCGTCGGTCAGGCGTCCGTCGTCCAGCAGCTGGAGCAGCACGTTGAACGCGTCCTGGTGGGCCTTCTCGATCTCGTCCAGCAGGACGACGCTGTACGGCCGGCGTCGGACGGCCTCGGTGAGCTGTCCGCCCTCCTCGTAGCCGACGTACCCGGGCGGCGCGCCGATCAGCCGCGAGACCGTGTGCCGCTCCTGGTACTCGCTCATGTCGATGCGCACGACCGCGCGCTCGTCGTCGAACAGGAACTCCGCCAGGGCCCGGGCCAGCTCGGTCTTGCCCACGCCGGTCGGGCCCAGGAACAGGAAGGAGCCGATGGGCTTGTTGGGGTCGGACAGGCCGGCGCGGGACCGGCGGATGGCGTTGGACACCGCCTCCACGGCCTCGTGCTGGTCCACCACCCGCTCGTGCAGCGCATCTTCCATCCGCACCAGCTTGGCGACCTCGCCCTCCATCAGCCGGGACACCGGGATGCCCGTCCACTTCGACACCACCTCGGCCACGTCCTCCTCGTCGACCTCCTCCTTCAGCATCTTCTGCTAGCTCCGCGGCCCGCTCCAGGTCGCCGTCGCGCTCGGCCCGGTCGGCCTCGCCGCGGGCCGCCTCGATCTGCGACTTCATCGCGCGGATCCGGTCGATGTGCTCCTTCTCCCGCTGCCAGTGCGCCTTCATGGCGCCGCTTCGCTCCTGGAGGTCGGCCAGCTCTCGCTCCAGCTTCTCCCGGCGCTCGCGGGAGGCCTCATCGGTCTCCTTGCGCAGCGCGGCCCGCTCGATCTCGAGCTGCTTGATCCGCCGCTCAACCTCGTCGATCTCGATGGGCATGGAGTCGATCTCGATGCGCAAGCGCGACGCCGCCTCGTCCACCAGGTCGATGGCCTTGTCCGGCAGGAACCGCCCGCTCACATACCGGCTCGACAGCAGAGCCGCGGCCACCAGCGCGGAGTCCTGGATGCGCACGCCGTGGTAGACCTCGTAGCGCTCCTTCAGCCCGCGGAGGATGGCGATGGTGTCCTCGACGCTGGGCTCGTTCACCAGCACCGGCTGGAACCGCCGCTCCAGGGCAGGGTCCTTTTCCACATGCTTGCGGTACTCGTCCAGCGTGGTCGCGCCGATGGCCCGAAGCTCGCCCCGGGCCAGCATGGGCTTCAGCATGTTGCCCGCGTCGACCGATCCCTCGGCCGCGCCCGCGCCGACGACGGTGTGCAGCTCGTCGATGAAGGTGATGATCTCGCCGCCGGAGTCGGCGATCTCGCGGAGCACGGCCTTGAAGCGCTCCTCGAACTCGCCGCGGTACTTCGAGCCCGCCACCAGCGCGCCGATGTCGAGCGCGACGACCCGCTTCCCCTTCAGGCCTTCTGGAACATCGCCGGACACGATGCGCTGGGCCAGGCCCTCCACGATGGCGGTCTTGCCCACGCCGGGCTCCCCGATCAACACGGGGTTGTTCTTGGTCCGCCTGCTGAGGACCTGGATGACCCGGCGGATCTCGTCGTCCCGGCCGATCACCGGGTCCAGCTTGCCGGAGCGGGCCAGCTCGGTGAGGTCGCGCCCGTAGCGCTCCAGGGCCTGGTACTTCTCCTCCGGGTTCGGATCGGTGACCCGCTGGCGGCCGCGGACCTGGGCCAGCGCCGACAGCACGCCCTCCCGGTTCAGCCCGGCCTCCTTGAGCAGCCGGGCCGCGTTCGACGCGCCGTCCAGCATGGCCAGCAGGAGGTGCTCCGTGGAGACGTACTCGTCCCCGAGGGCGGCCATCTCCTGGAACGCCTTCTCCAGGATGTGGCGGGTCGCGGCGGACAGGTAGATCTCGCCGCCCGCGCCTTGCGTGTACACCTTCGGCATCCGGTCCAGGGCCTCGTCGACCTGGTCCCGGAGCGTGCGCGGCGAGGTCCCCAGGCTGTGCAGGAGCGGGTAGATCACCCCCTCCGGGTCGGACAGCAGGGAGAACAGCAGATGCTCTGGCTCCATGCTCTGCTGGTTGCGGGCGGAGGCCTGCTCGCGCGCGGCCTCCAGCGCCGCCCGTGACTTCAGGGTCAGCTTCGAAAGGTCCATGTCGTGTGTACGTTCTCCCAGTCGTCTCTGGTCATCGCGTACATGCAGTAGTCCCGGCGTTCGTCGCCCACGGAAACGAACGAGCGCATCACGCCCTCCATCACGAACCCCAACCGCTCGTTGACGGTCCGCATGGGGACGTTCTCGACGTCGGTCGGGGTCTCCACGCGCTCTGCCCCCTCGTGCTCGAACAGGTAGGAGGTCAGCAGGGCGACGGCCTCCCGCCCGACGCCCCGGCCCCGGCTCCCGGGCGCCAGCACGATGCCGATCATGAAATTCCCGGGCGGGAAGCACTGCGGCTGGTTGTGCGCCTGGATCGTCCCGGCGAACTCGCCGTCGGCCTCGACGGCCACCTCCAGATGCGAGTCCACGAATCGCCCGGACGTCTCCACCCGCTTCAGCAGCTTCTCCCGGACCGGGCCGAACGCGGACGGGCTGAAGCGCCTGGCCTGGTCCGTGCGGTCCAGGAACAGCGCCAGGTAGCGCTCCGTTTCATCCGCCCGGATGGGGCGGACCGTGACCCGCTCTCCGTGGAGCTCGACCAGGCCGGCCGGGCTCGACGCGCTCACGAGGTCACCTCCCACGGCATCCGGGGAAGCTCCCGGAGCAGGACCAGCGACCCGCGACGGCTCTCGCGCTGCCGCCGCTCGAGCTCCTCGCCCAGGCGGCGGCGGGTCCGCTGCAGCTCGCGCGACGTCGCCTCCAGCTGGCGCCGCGTCCGTTCCAGCTCGTTCTCCAACTGCACGATCATCTTCACGCCGGCCAGGTTGATGCCCTCCTCCTGGGTCAGGTGCAGGATGGTGCGCAGGCGGGCGATGTCACGCTCCGAGTACCGGCGCGTGTTCCCCGCGGTCCGGGAGGGCCGGAGCAGGCCGCGGCGCTCGTAGATGCGCAGGGTCTGCGGGTGCACGCCGGCCAGCTCGGCCGCCACGCTGATGATGTACACGCCGAGGTCGTCCGGGCGGCTCGGGTGGCTCCGCTTGGCCATGTGCTCAGCCCTCCTCGTGCGCGCTCATCCGTCCACTCCCAGCCCGGCCCGCGGCGATTCCTTCTGCGCCTCCTGGAGCTTGCGCAGGAGGTCCTTCTGGTCCTTGGAGAGCTTCTGGGGCACATCGACCCGCACCGTCACCAGGAGGTCGCCGTGCCCCCCGCGCTTGGGCGCGCCCTTCCCCCGGACCCGGAACGTCTTGCCGGCCGTGGTCCCCGAGGGGATCTTCAGCGTGACGGCGCCGTTGAGGGTGGGCACCTGCACGTTCGCCCCCAGGGCCGCCTCGGGGTAGCTGACCGGCAGCTCCAGGGTGAGATCGGAGCCCTTGCGGCCGAACACCTTGTGGGGCGCCACCCGGACCACCACGTAGAGGTCGCCCGGACGCGCGCCGCTGCGGCCGGCCTCCCCGCGCCCGCTGAGGCGGATGCGCGCGCCGTCCTGCACCCCCGCCGGGATCTTCACCGAGAACTGGCGGGTCTTCTGCTCGACGCCCGAGCCGTGACACGTGTGGCACGGGTGCTCCACGATGCGACCGGAGCCGCCGCACCGCGGGCAGGACTGGGCCATCTGGAAGAACCCCTGGTTCACCGCGACCTGCCCGGAGCCGCCACACTGGGGGCAGGTGACGGGTGAGGTTCCCGGCTCCGCCCCGGAGCCGCCGCACGTCGCGCACGGCGCCGGGCCCCGGATCTTCACGGGAACCGTGGTGCCGTCCATCGCGTCCTCGAACGGGATCCGTACCTCGGTCTCCAGGTCGGCCCCGGTCCCGGCCTGCCGTCCGCCGGCCGAGCGGCCGCGGCCCCCCCGGCCGGTGAACACGCTGAACAGGTCGCCGAGGTCCCCGATGTTCTCCGCGTCGAACGGGAACCCCTCCACCCGGACCCGCTGGCCGCCGGGCCCCCCGAAGCCGCCGAAGCCGCCAGGGGCCCCGAACCCCGACCCGGCCATCTGCCGGGCCTGGTCGTACTGCTTGCGCTTGGGCTCGTCGCCCAGCACGTCGTAGGCGACGGAGATCTCCTTGAACCGGTCCTCCGCCTCCTTGTTGCCCTGGTTCGCGTCCGGGTGGTGCTTCTGCGCCAGCTTCCGGTAGGCCTTCTTGATCTCGGCCTGCGAGGCGTTCCTGGGGACGCCCAGGACCTGGTAGTAGTCCTTCTCCAGCCACTCCCGGCGGACGTCCCCGTTCACTGAATCGGCCCCTCGCCTACTTCCGGACGACCTTCACGCCCGACGGACGGATGACCCGGCCCCGCAGCGTGTAGCCCTGGCGAAGCACGTCGGCCACCACTGGCTCGCCGTCGTGCTCGCCGGACTGCATGAGGGCCTCGTGGCGCTCGGGGTCGAACGGCTTCCCGTCCGCCTCGATCCGCTCCAGCCCCTCCGATCGCAGGATCTCCTGGAGCTTCGCGTACACCAGCTCCACGCCGTGCAGGAACCGGTCGAAGTCCGGCTTCTGCTCCGCGGCCATCAGGGCCAGGTCGAACTCGTCCAGCACCTCGAGCAGGCGGCGGACCAGGGGCTCCGCGGCCATCTCCACGGCCCGGGTCTGCTCCTTCAGGACCCGCTTGCGGTAGTTGTCGAACTCCGCCTTGATGCGCTGGGCGTGCTCGAGGTACTCGGCGGCCTGCCGCTTGGCCTCCTCCAGGTCGTTCGCCCGCTCACTCTCCGCGACGCCGATGGCCGGCTCGCCGCCGGTGCGGATCACGGGGGGCTGGCCCGGGCCGTGGCCCGCCGGGGCGGAGCCCTGGTCGGCGTGGACCCGTCGCTTGTCGGTGACTTTCACCCGGGGCCGGTCCTGGTGCTCCTCGT
>WNGM01004207.1_pt1 | contig 11394 bp, 7 predicted proteins | sample 5400571 | NCBI WGS metagenome assembly WNGM01 (sample SAMN13153378, study PRJNA577476) | soil metagenome | isolation source: 100 cm soil or saprolite under Garry oak tree replicate 2 | place: USA:California | collected 2016-06-15 | reverse complement strand
AGGGAACAGCTCAAGTCGTTCGGACGCGATCCTGCAAAGTTCGGTATAGAGGGCTGGCTACGGATGCATAGTCAGGACCCCCAAGGCTGGGCGGCTGCGGCGCACGGTTGGCGCCGACTCGGTGCTGACATGGTGATGTTGTATCCCATGTACCGCATCTCAAACTTCGACGGTCACATCGAGACCCTACGACGGTTCAAGGAGGTGGCGAGCGGATAACGCGAGAACGCGCGCCACAGGCCGGAGACCTCGATTGAAGCAATGTGGCCGAGGGCCCTGGTCGCTATTGGGGGCATAGCGGACAAAAATGAACCCATCGCCTTGGCCAACTTGGTCGAGGTTGACCCTGAGCGGACTATCAGGCCGGTCGGGCAATATCTAGCATCCATCCTTGTTGCGGAATTCCAGGGAATCGATCATGACAATTGATGGACGCTGTCACTGCGGCTACGTGACGTTCGAGGCCGAAGCCGATCCCGAAACGACGACCATTTGCAACTGCACAGACTGCCAAACCATGAGCGGCGCTCCATTGCGAGCGGTCATCATCACTCATCCAGGCACGTTCGTGCTTCTGTCCGGCAAACCGACGGAATATCGAAAGACCGCCGAAAGTGGAAACGTCCGTCTGCAAGCCTTCTGCCCTCACTGCGGGACGGCGATCTATGCGACATCGACTGGCGATGAGCCAAAAGCCTACAACGTGCGCCTTGGAATGCTTCGCCAACGAAGTGAATTGGTGCCACGCCGACAGATATTTGTTCGCTCGCAACAGCCGTGGGTCAACGACCTCAACTCGATCCCGAAATTCGAGGGGCCACCGCACTGACGTGTCTTGTTGGCATGCCTCCGAAGAGCCGATCAGCGTTGGCAAGGTCCGGTCCTTGGGCATGACCTGACCTATCGCCAAGACCCGTCATACAGCCGCCTTTGGACCCACAGCGGACTTGGGCTCTTCCAGCGCTACTGCTTAATCCGATACGATAACGGGCTCTGAAACTCGAAGGGGCTGCAATGAGGCGGCGCGAGTTCATCACCCTTCTTGGCGGCGCGGCAGCGTGGCCAATCGCGGCGCACGCGCAGCAAGGCGAGCGGATGCGGCGCGCAAGTGTACTGATGGCATACGTCGAGAGCGATACTCGCGCGCAAGAATGGACAAAAGCATTCGACGATTCACTTCAGGAACTTGGTTGGAATAACGGACGCAATATTCAGTTAGATTATCGTTGGGCAGGCCCAAATCCGGACCGTCTGCGAGGCGATGCAGAGGAATTGGTGCGTTTGAGCCCAGATGTATTGTTGGCCGGTGCAACGCCTGCTGTAATTGCCTTACAACATGCGACCCGCTCTATTCCGATTGTTTTTGCTAACGTCGCCGATCCCGTTGGCCAAGGCCTGATCGCCAGCTTTGCAAGACCGGGGGGCAATACAACTGGATTTGGGGGATTCGATTTTTCCATAGCAGGGAAATGGGTTCAAACAATCAAAGAGATTGCACCGGCGGTGGCCCGAATCGGGGTGATATTCAACCCAGAGACAGGCCCCTATAACGTATCATTGTTGCCTTTCGTTGAGACCGCATCAGGTCCGCTTAACGTCAAACCCATTACTACAGCAATTCACGATTCCGATCGCATCGCGCAAACATTAGAGAAACTGGCGGAAGAACCGAATACCGGCCTTATTGTCCTTCCGTCTGCCATGTTCACCACCTATAGAGAAATTATTATCACAACAGCCGCGCGGTTACGCTTGCCAACTGTTTACCCCTTCAGTTTTTTTGCTCAGAGCGGTGGCCTACTATCTTATGGATTTAATGTGCGAGACATGTTTATGCGGGCAGCGGGTTATGTTGATCGCATTCTCCGCGGCGCGAAGGTTTCTGATCTGCCCGCTCAACGGCCCACTAAGTTCGAACTCATTGTCAACTTGAAGACCGCCAAGGCGCTTGGCCTCATGGTACCGCCGACCCTGCTCGCGCGCGCCGACGAGGTGATCGAATAACTAGCGCATTGTCCGCTAATGGCACAACTCGGACCTGCCACGGGAGTCCGCCATTTGCCGGTCTTGGGGGCAAAGCGGACCTCAGCAAATTGCTGAACAATCGCTATTTGTGAGTACGCGGCCCGGTTCGGCCGCGAGCCGATCTCTTCGATCGGAGCTGCTTCTCCCGACTCACTTCACCGGCCGGCAGGTGTAGGCATCGCCCTCGAACGCGCTCATGCGCGGCGCCTGATTGTAGAACGAGCCGGCGTCTGGCGTGTCGGCAGGCGGATCGGCGCTGTCGAGCAGGAAGATCGGATCCTTGTCGAGATTGCCGCGAATCCAGCACGAGCCTTCCCGGCGCACGATGGTGGCGAAATATTTGCCGGCTTTGAGGCGCTCGACCTGCTCCTTGTCGAGCCAAATGCGAAAAATGCCGCTCGCCGGATCCTCGAGCGCGGTCTGGCCGAACCATTTCAGCGGCACCAGGCTCATCAACGCGCGGCCGGCAGGATCGGGAGGCCCGAGCTTGATCCTGAGCGAGCCGGCGTAATGCGAGGCGCAATCGAACAGCGCCTGCTCGTGCGAAACATCGGCCCAGACCTCGGGATAGAGCTTGCGCTGCTGCTCGCATTCGTCGGGCCGCACCGCGTGCGCGCCGGACAAATTTGCCAGCAGCACGGCGAGCGAGCCGACCGCGGCCGCCGCGGCCGGCGCCAGCGACCGAACGGGCCCTTTCATGGCGACTTCCTCCCTTGCGCTGCTCGGCATTCCCGGCGAAAACCGCGGCCCCCGCAACTTACGATAAATGATATTGCACCTATAAATCAAAAGGCGTATTTCTGCGAATTGAATCGAGTTAAGTCTCTGAATCCGGCCTACAATTTTTCAAAGATACCTCCAAAAATGCGCATTTTCGGGCCCCAGCACCTAATTCAGGCCGCCCGCCACCGCGAGCGTCTCGCCGGTGACGTAGGCGGCGCCGGCGGCGAGAAACAGCATCGCCTCGGCGATGTCGGCGGGCGTCGCCATCCGGCCGAGCAGGGTCTGGTCGACGATTCCCTGCTTGCGCTCGGCCGGCCAGCTCTTCGTCCACGGCGAATCGACGAGACCGGGCGCGACCGCATTGACCCGAACTTCGGGCGCGAGCGCGCGCGCGAGATTCTTGGTGAGATTGACGAGCCCGGCCTTGCTCGCCCCATAGGCGATGCTGGAGCCGCGCACGCCCAGCCCCGCGACCGAGGCGGTGTTGACGATGGCGCCGCGGCTCGCCTTGAGCGCGCTCGCGGCGGCGTGCGCGCAGCGGAACGGGCCGACGAGATTGGTCATCAGGATTTTCTGCCAAAAGCTCTCGGTCATGGCGTCGAGATCGGCGAACTCGATGGGCTCGGTCGTCGCCGGCGTGCCCGCATTGTTGATCAGAACATCGAGCCGGCCGAGTTTTTCGATCGCGCTTTTCACCATGCGCTCGGCTTCGCCCGGCGCAGAGACGTTGCCGGGCGCGGAGACGACGTTACGGCCCGCGCCGATCAGCCGCTCGATCTCGGCGGGCCCGCGGGAATCCTCGGCGAGGTGATTCATCGCAATCACGGCGCCGCATTGCGCGAACAGCTCGACTGCGGCAAGGCCAATGCCCGAGGCGCCGCCGGTGACGAGGACCGTGCGGCCTTTGAGGTCGGCGGTGATCATGATTTCCTCCCGTTCTCGTTTTTTCGTGCGCTCCCATGTTGTCATGGCCCGCGCATGCGGGCCACCCAGTATCCGCCGCGTGGAAGCTACGCCTCCGGAATCATGGATGCTCCGGATTACTGGGTCGCCCGGTCAAGCCGGGCGATGATACGCTGGGGATGACGCGATCTAATCCAGCGGCAGCTTCACGATCCTTACATCCGGCTCCTCCGGATCGGCCTCGATGCGGAACCCGAGCTCGCGGCACATCGAGAGCATCACGCTGTTTTCGCGCAGCACTTGGCCCTCGATGCGCTGCAGGCCTTCGCTGCGCGCGTATTGGATGATCAGCTGCATCAGCTCCCAGCCGAGCCCGTGCCCCTTGAGGTCGGAGCGCAAGAGAATCGCATATTCGCCGCACTCGTAATTGGCGTCGGCGTGAAGATGTACGAGCCCGAGCAGCTCCCCGGACGCTTCGTCGATGGCGGCGAACGCCATCGCGCGCCCGTAATCGAGCTGGGTCAGCCGGGCGATGAACGCATGGCTGAAGTCCTTCACCGGCGCGAAGAACCGCAGCCGCAGGTCCTCCGGCGTCACCTTGCCGAACAACGCGTGGACCGTCGACTCGTCCTCGGGACGCAGCGGCCGCACGAACATCCGCCTGCCGTCGGCGAGCGCGATGCGGCGCTCCCATTGCTTGGGATAGGGCCGCACCGCGAAGCGCGGGTTGCCGGTGCCCTTGAACCGCGGCTCGACCGGCGCGATCGCCACGCGGGCATCGAGCGCCAGCACGCCGGTTTCATCGGCCAGCAGCGGGTTGATGTCGAGCTCACGGATCTCCGGCAAGTCGGCCGCGAGCTGCGCGATCTTGACCAGCGCCAAGGCGACGTCGGCCTCGCGCGCCGCCGGGACGTTGCGGTAGGCCTTGAGCACCCGCGAGACGCGGGTGCGCGCGATCAGGTCGCCGGCGAGCTTCATGTCGAGCGGCGGCAGCGCCAGCGCCCTGTCGTTGATGACCTCGACCGCGGTGCCGCCGCGGCCGAATACGACGACCGGCCCGAAGGTCGGATCGTCGGCGATCCCGGCGATGAGCTCGCGCGCTTTCGGGCGCAGAACCATCGGCTGGACGATCACCCCGGCAATGCGCGCGTCCGGTCTTGCCGCGCGCGCCTTGCTGAGAATCTCGGCAGCGGCGTCGCGCACCGCCTCCTCGCTCGTGAGGTTCAGCCGCACGCCGCCGATGTCGGATTTGTGCACGATGTCCCGCGACTGGATCTTCACCACGACGGTGCGGCCGCCGGCGAGAAATGGCTTTGCCGCCTGGCCGGCCTGCTCCGCATTTTCGGCAAGCACGGCGGGAACGATCGGGATCGCATAGGCCGCGAACAGGCGGCCGATCTCGATGGGATCGAGCCAGCTGCGCGCATCGGCCAGCGCCGCATCGATGACGCGCCGCGCCGCTTCCACGTCCGGCGCGAAATGCTCCGGCAGGCTCGGCGGCGTCGCCATCAGGTCCTCGTGCGCTTCGGCGTAGCGCGCGAGATCCATGAAACCGCGGATCGCGTCGGATTCGGTTTCGAAATGCGGGATTTCCGCCGCCTCGAACGCGTCGAGCGCGGCGCGGTTCGCCCCGATCCAGACTGCGAACACCGGCTTCGGCCGCACCGATTTCGCGCGGTAACTCTTGACGAGATTCGACACCCTGGCGGCGGTATCGACCGGCGAAGCGAGCGCGGTCGGCACGTTGAGCACCAGGATCGCGTCGTTCTCGCGATCTTCGATCAGCGCCTCGAGCGCCGCGGCGTAGCGTTCCGCGTCGGCGTCGCCGACGATGTCGATCGGATTGGCGTGTGACCAGGTCGGCGGCAGAGCGGCATCGAGCCGCGCCCGCGCGTCCGGCGAAAGCCCGGCGATGGTGCCGCCGAGATCGACCAGCCGGTCGATCGCCAGAACGCCGATTCCACCGCCGTTGGTCAGGATCGCCAGGCGGCTTCCGGAGAACGGGCGCAACCGCCCGAGCGTCTCCACCGCGTCGAACAGCTCGTCGAGATCCGAGACCCGCAGCAGGCCGGCACGGCGGAATGCCGCGTCGTAGACCGCATCGGCGCCGGCGAGCGCGCCAGTATGGGTCGCCGCCGCCTTGGCGCCTTGTGCGTGGCGTCCGGATTTGACCACCACCACCGGCTTGGCACGGGCCGCGGCGCGGGCTGCCGACATGAACTTGCGGGCGTTCCGTATCGATTCGACATAGAGCAAGACCGCGCGCGTCGAGCGGTCCAGAGCGAGAAAATCCAAGAGATCGCCGAAATCGACGTCGAGCTGATCGCCGATCGACACCACCGCCGAGAAGCCGATGGCGCGCTGTGCCGCCCATTCGGCCATTCCGGCGACGATGGCACCGGACTGGGAGACGAGCGCGAGATCGCCTCGGCGCGGCATCCGGGTCGCGAAGCTTGCATTGAAATTCGCGGCGGGCGCCATGACCCCGAGGCAGTTCGGACCGACGATGCGCAGACCCTTTTCGCGGGCGGCGCGTTCGGCAGCCTCCGCGAGCGAGCCTCCGCCGTGCCCGAGCCCGGCCGTGAGGATGATCGCGGCGGCGACGCCGGTCCCGGCCGCCCCCGCGACGATCTGCGGCACCGAATCCGGCGGCGCGGTAATGACCGCGACATCGGGCGGCGGATCGATGGCATCGATGCTGGCGGCCGCCGCGATCCCCTCGATCTCGCGGTGGTGCGGATTGACCAGAGCGAGGGAACCGGAAAAGCCCCCGGCGCGCAGATTGCGCAGCACCGCGCGGCCGACCGAGCGCTCACGCGGGCTCGCGCCCACCAAGGCGACCGAGCGCGGACAGAACAGCTTTTCGAGCCGATAGGTCGACATGGGAGCCCCCGGACACGGGCTGCGAATAAAGGACCGGGCGGCGCATGACAATCAAGCCAAGGCGGCGCTGCCAAATCGGATCGCCGGTCGATAGTGGGTCAGACCTACTACCCGCTGGCCGCAACGATTGACACCACTCGCTGCGGAGCGCAGCCGGTCCAAACTGGCTTTCAGCGGTTGCCGGGGCGCCGCTCGATCCTACATCAACGGCGATTGGCCGCCGATGGCTCGCGGCGACGCTCTTCTCGTATTGCCTGGTCACGCGCGCGCTGCCGACCCTCCCCTGGCGGGGAGGGAAAAGAGCGCATCACCCCTCCAGATCCAGCGCCTCGAGAATGGCAGTGACCATCGGCCGCATGTGGAAATTCTCGGGCATGATGCTCACGCGCGCGCCGGCCTGCTCGATCGCGCGGCCGACCACCGGCCCGACCGCCGCAATTGTGGTGCGCCGCAGGCCCTCGCGCAGCCGCGCTTCCCGCCTGTTCTTGCCGGCGACCTCTTCGAGCCGGCGCACCTGCGGCGAGCTCGTGAACGTGATGAGATCGACCCGGCCCTCCGCCATCTCGTCGATGATTTCGACGACGCGCGCATCCTCGGTTTGCGAACCATAGACGTAGCAAAGCACCGGATCCGCCTTGGCGCCGTTCTGCTCGAGGAAGTCCAGCAACGCGGAGGTCTGCAGGTCGGGATAAAGCTGGACGGCGATGCGCCGCCCGGAAAGGTCCTGGCCCTGCAATACCGCGACGATGCCCTCGCTGGTCGGCGGCTCGGCGGCGAGATCGGCGTCGAGCCCAAGCTCGCGCAATCGCCGCACCGGCTTGGGACCGCGGGTGATCTTTCTCACCTTGCCGAGCACCGCCCGGAATGCGTCCTCCATGCCGGCACGGCGCGCGAAGCCGACGAGACGCTGCAAGCCCTCGCCAGTCATCAGGATGAGATCCTCGGGCGGATGTTCGGTGAACCGCCGCAGCCATGCCACGACTGGAGCCTGGTCGGGCGTGTCGTGGATCGACACCAAAGGACAGCGGATCGCGGTCGCGCCCTGGCGCTCCAGCATCTGCGCCAGCACGTCGAGCTCGCGGGTTTCCGGCACCACGATGCGCCGCCCGGCCAGGAGGCCGCTCATGCATGCGATCCCGTCAGATTCGGTAAGGCAATTGTAGGCGCGATCCGGACGGCATGCACGCTACTCCTCCCTCCCCTTCAGGGGAGGCTCGGCAGCGCGCAATCGCGAGCTGCCGGGGTGGGGTAGCGCCTGATCGCCCCACCCCGACGCTCACTTACGTTCGCGTCGACCTTCCCTCCGGGGGGATCAATACACGTCGCGCTGATAACGGCCGGCGCGGGCGAACTCGGCAAGCTGGGCTTTGGCTTCGCTCAGGCCGATGCCGCCCTGCTTGGCGATGATGTGCGCGAGCGCGAGGTCGACGTCGCGCGCCATGCGGGTGGCGTCGCCGCAGACATAGAGGTGCGCGCCATCCTTGATCCACGCATAGAGCTCCGCGGCCCGTTCGCGCATGCGATGCTGCACGTAGATTTTTTCGGTTTGATCGCGGGAGAAGGCGAGATCGAGTCTGTTGAGCAATCCGTCGGTGCGAAACGCTTCCAGCTCTTGCTCGTACAGGAAATCCAGCTCGCGGCGCTGATCGCCGAAGAACAGCCAATTCTTGCCGTTGGCGCCGGTCGCGCGGCGGTCCTCCAGGAATGCGCGGAATGGGGCAATGCCGGTACCCGGGCCGATCATCACGATCGGAACGCTGGGGTCGGCCGGCAGATCGAAGCCATGCGCCGGCTTGACGAATACCGAGATCGCGCGGCCCTTTTGCGCGCGTTCGGCGAGAAAGCTCGAGGCCACCCCCTTGCGCAACCGGCCGCGCATCGCATAGCGAACGGCGGCCACGGTGAGATGCACCTCGCCCGGATGCACCTTGGGCGAGGAAGCAATCGAATAGAGCCGCGGCTCCAATCGTCCGAGCGCCAGGATCAGCTCCTCGATGGGCGGCTGCGCGGACGGAAAGGCGAGCAAGAGATCGAGCAGATCGGCGTTGGCGGGCTCGGCGCCGGGATAGCCTTCGGCGAGCGCCTGCAGGCGGTCGGCTTCGCCCGGATCGCGCGCGCGGGAAGCGAGCACTTCGATGGCCCGGTCGGAAGGCCGGCCGATATCGCAGGCTTCGAGCAGCGCCTCGCGCAACGGCCGCCGGGTGCCGTCGGGACAATCGACCTCGCAAGCAGCCGGAACCGCCAGACGCTCGATGATCGCCGCAACGATCTCCGGCTCGTTGGCCACATGGACGCCAAGCGCGTCCCCGACCTTGTAGCCGAGCGACAAATCCTGATGCCGGAACACGACATGGCGGGTATCTTTTTCGGAACCCTCGCGATTGAGGCGGAGCGCGCCATCGAACCGCGCCGGCAGCGGCGCCGACGGAGCGAGCGGCGCCGACGCAGCTTGGATTTTTGGCGGGCTCATGACTCCCGCGGCGGCGGCAGGCGGCGCCGCGACGAGCTCCTTGAGCATGCGGGCGGTTTCCTTGCCGCCCGGTACGCAGCGGGTGAGGCTCTTCTCCTCGCCCCGCGCGATCGCCTCGGCATACGTCTGGCAGAGATAATTGCACTGCCCGCAATCGAGCTGACCCATTGCGGCCATCATTCGCCGCTCCAGCGGGCGGCCGTCCGCGAGCCTGATGCGCTCGTCGATGGGCAGCGCCGGATCGTGCCAGGGAAATTCCTCGGGCGCCGGGTCGGCGGCTTGCGGAACGGGCAACGGTTGCGCCGAGAGGACCGGGGTTCCGGCGTCCGCCCGCATTGCCTGATCGGCGCCGACCAGGCCGGCCAGCAAGCCGTTGAGCCAGGCACGCTGCGCCGGCGAGAACGGCGAATTGTCGGGAACGATCGGCGCGATGTAGCTCATGGAATCATCCTGCGTATTTCACGCGCATTCCTCTCATGCGGCGGCATCGATCAGCCGAGCGAGCTCCTCGACGCTGTGGCGCTGCGAAAACGCGCGGAAACTCTCTTCGCTGCCACGGCGATGCGCGAGATAGGCGCGCAGCACGCGCTCGAGCCGCGCCGCCAGATCCGGAAACGGAATGGCACGCAACAGCGGCCGGCCGAGCCGCTGCTCGGCGCCGGCGCCCCCGCCGATGAAGACATCGTAGCCCTCGACCATGTCGTCACCGGCTTCCACTTTGGTGCCGAGCAGACCGATGTCGGCCACGTAGTGCTGGGCGCAGGAATTGGGGCAGCCGGTGAGATGCACGTTGAGCGGCTGGTCGAGCGCTACCGAAGCCTCGAGCTGTTCGGCGAGCTCAAGCGCCTGGCCCTTGGTGTTGGTCAGCGCGAACTTGCAGCCGGTGTTGCCGGTACAGGCGACAAGCCCGCTGCGGATCGGGCCGGCGCGCAAGTCGAGTCCGAGCGCCTTCACGCCGGCTTCGGCCGCGGCGATCTCCGATTCGGGAACATCGGAGATCAGCAGATTTTGCCAAACCGTCAGCCGCAGCGTGCCGCTGCCGCGCTGCTCGGCAATTTCGGCCAGGGCGCGCATCTGCTCGGCCGTCAATCGGCCCACCGGGACGGCGACACCGAGATAGAACAGCCCGGCTTGGCGCTGCGGATGCACGCCGAGATGCGCGCCTTTGACGGGCGGCTTGCGCGGCACGCAGCGTTCCAGCGGAAACCGCTGCGGCTTGAACGAAAGATGTTTTTCCGCCTCGGCGAGGAAACCGTCCAGCCCCAGGCGTTCCAGCACATATTTGAGCCGCGCCTTCTTGCGGTCGGTGCGATCGCCGTGATCGATGAAGCCACGCACCAGGGCGAGCGCTACCGGCGTGCATTCCTGCGGCCGGATCAGCAGCCCGGCGTCGCGCGCGAAATCGCCGTGCCCGGTGATGCCGCCGAGCAGGACCCGGAAATAGACGCCGGGCGCGACGGCCTCGCCCTCGCCGACCGCGACCGCCGCAAAGCCGATGTCATTGGTGTCCTCGAGCACGGAAACCGAGCCGCCGCCGTCGAACCCCATGTTGAACTTGCGCGGCAGGCCGTATAGCTCGCGATGCTGCAAGATGGTGTAGTGGAGCTCGCGGCACAGCGGCCGGGAGTCGATCAGCTCGTCCGGATCGATGCCGGCGGTCGGGCTCCCGGTGATGTTGCGCAAATTGTCGGCCCCGGCGCCGCGCGTCGTGAGCCCGAGGCCCTGGATCTCGGTCACCACGTCGAGGATCGACTTCGGACCGATCTCGCGCAGCTGCAGATTGGCCCGCGTGGTTACGTCGGCATAGCCGCCCGCATGTCGCTCCGCGACATCGGCGATGCCGCGCAGCTGATGGGCGTTGAGGATGCCGTTCGGGATCCGCAGCCGGCACATGAACGCGTCCTGCGCCGGCGCTACGTAGAACAATCCGTGGAACTTGTGCAGGAATACGTCGGTGCCCTTGGGGAAGCGGCCGGCTTCGGCGTTGGCGCGCATCTCGTCCCACATGTCGAGCGGGTTCTTGGCGCGCTTGGCCATTTCCTCGGCGGTGAGCTTCTTGCCGGCGGCGAGGAAGCGATCCTGCGCGGCGCGGTGGATGGCTTCGGGACCCGAGGGAACCGGCTCGGCGGGCGCCATCGCCGCCGCGCCGTTGGCGCCGGGAACGGTCGGAGGAGAACCCGTCCCGGCGCCTCGGCGCGTCAAAAGCCCGGCGAAGAAGCCCTCGAGATAGCGTTTCTGCTCCTCGGTGAAGTCAGGGCCCATCGTCACCGCATCCCTCACTCCGCGGGCGCCATGCTCGCAATCGCCTTCGGGGCGGGCTCGCGGGAAGCCGCCCAATAGCCGAGCCCCATGATGCCTGCTCCACTGACGATGTTGCCGAGCGACACCCA
>WNGM01010042.1_pt1 | contig 11395 bp, 10 predicted proteins | sample 5400571 | NCBI WGS metagenome assembly WNGM01 (sample SAMN13153378, study PRJNA577476) | soil metagenome | isolation source: 100 cm soil or saprolite under Garry oak tree replicate 2 | place: USA:California | collected 2016-06-15 | reverse complement strand
GCGCTCGCCCATGACCGCCCACCTCCACACCGACGGCTATGGAGCAAGGATGCGACCGCCGCGAGGGAAAGGACCAGCTCAGTCACCCGTCTGGGCGGTCCGAGGCGAAGCCTCTCTGGCTGGTTGGTCGCCAGATGCTATGACAGCGCGTCGTAGATTGCTCGGACGGGGTTGAGCGCGCCGCCTGCAGCGCTGCAGATGGGTGCGGGTTATGCGCGCCTGGGTTGGCGGCGCGTTGGACACAGATCTGCTCGACGATGAACGCGGCGTCGTGTCGCACGAAGCCGATCAGCGACGAGCCGCGCGAGTGCTGGTTGTGCGTGCCCAGGAAGTACAGGCCGGGGGCCGGGGTCGCGCCGCGCCGATGGATCGGCGCGCCATGCTCGTCGACGGCCTCGGTCACACAGATCCACGAGTAGTCAGAGTGGAAACCGGTTGCCCACACGACCGCCTCCACCTGCCCGTGGCAGATCGCACGGACCGGCCCTTCGCGTCGCCAGCGCGCTGATCGCCCTGGCCAACGGCTTCACCATCGAACGCCTCGCCGACCCAGAGGCCGCCCCTGACGAGCTGTTCGTCCACGCCATCGTGGCCACCCTCCGCGGCTTCTCACGCCCTCAGGCCTAGCGTCGAGCTTGACCAAACCTTGAGGACCACGCGGCCATGAGCTTGAGACGGCAGCCGTACTGTCACTGCTGGAAGGTCGACAGTACGCAAAGAAGGGCTTGACGATGATGTGGGGATGGCAAGGCTGGAGCTGGTGGGGATGGCTGGCGATGAGCCTGGGGATGGTGGCGTTCTGGGGGCTGATCATTTGGGGCATCGTGGCCCTGTTCCGCGGTTGGGGCGGAACCTCGACGCGGCCGGAGCGCCCCGATCCTGAGCAGATCCTGGCCGAGCGGTTCGCCGCCGGCGAGATCGACGAGGACGAGTACCAGCGCCGGCTGGAGACCCTGCGCTCGGCGAACCATCGTCCCTGGGAGCGGCGACGCTGACCTTGCACGCACCAACTCCACGACGTCGCGACGGAGGATGTGATCGGCAATGCCCGCCAGGGCTGGCGAGACCGCGCGGTTGCGGCGCTACTGGGACAAGCACGCGCCACGCTATGACCGGCAGATGCGGTTCTTCGACCGTAATCTGTTCGGCGACACTCGCGCGTGGGTCTGCCAGCAGGCGACCGGGGAGGTTCTGGAGGTGGCGGTCGGGACGGGAATGAACCTCGAGTTCTATCCCGAGGGTGTGCGGCTGACCGGGATCGATCTCAGCTCGGCCATGCTGGAGCGGGCGCGGTCCCGCGCCCGCCAGCTCGGCCGCACCGTGGAGCTCGCCGAGGATGACGCCCACGCGCTGGACTTTCCCGACGCGTGCTTCGACACGGTGGTGTGCACCTTCTCGTTGTGTGCCATCCCCGATGAGCGCCAGGCCATCGCTGAGATGCGCCGAGTGCTGCGGCCAGGCGGGCTCCTGCTCCTGGCAGATCACGTCGCCGGGTCGGCCTGGCCGGTCCGGGCCGTCCAGAGGCTGCTGGAGCTGATCACCATCCCGGTCGCTGGCGAGCACTTCTTGCGCCGCCCGGCCGAGCACGTCCGCGCCCAGGGGTTCCAGGTCCGGCGGCAAGAACGGTTCAAGCTCGGGATCGTGGAGCGGCTGGCAGCCCGCAAGCTGGCCAGGAGCTCGACTGGGTGAGGTCGGGCGATGGACCGTCACCCTGACACCGCCGGCGGCCAGGCGCCGCTGCGGGCGCTGGTGGTCGATGACGAGCCGCCGCTGGTGGGGCTGGTGACCCGGTACCTGGAACGCGAAGGCTTCCAGGTGCGGGCCGCCGGTGACGGCCTGCAGGCGGTCGAGCTGGCCAGGACTTTCGAGCCGGAGGTGATCGTGCTGGACCTGATGCTGCCCCGGCTGGACGGCATCGAGGCCTGCCGCCAGATCCGGACCTTCAGCGACGCCTACGTGGTGATGCTGACCGCGCGGACCGAGGAGGTCGACAAGCTGGTCGGCCTTGGGGTCGGCGCCGACGACTACCTGACCAAGCCGTTCTCGCCTCGCGAGCTGGTCGCCCGCATCCGCGCCATGCTGCGCCGACCCCGAGCCGCCCCCGCCGAGCAGGCCGAGGCCGGGCCGGTGCGCCGCCTCGGCGAGCTGGTTATCGACCCGGCCGCTCGCGAGGTCCACCTGCGCGGCCGGCCGGTCGAGCTGACCCGCCTGGAGTTTGACCTGCTGGAGGCCCTCTCGGAGCGGCCGCGGGTGGTGCTCAGCCGCCGTCAGCTCCTGGAGCGGGTCTGGGGGAGCCGACTGGTACGGCGACGACCATCTGGTCGACGTGCACATCGCCAACCTGCGCCGAAAACTCGGCGACGACCCCCGACAACCACGCCACATCCTCACCATCCGCGGAGTCGGCTACCGCATGGGAGGTGTCAGGTGAGCATGCTGGCCGGACGGGTGCGGGGCAGTCTGGGCGCCAAGCTGTTGCTGGCGCAGATGCTGGTGGTCATCGCTGGCAGCCTGACCTTGGCCGTGGTCGCGCTGGCCGTGGCCCCAGGGGTGTTCCACACCCACGTGCGCATGGCACTCGGGGTTGTCCCTCCAGAGACCGCCCGCCACCTCGACGAGGGCCTGGCCAAGGCGATCACCGTCGCACTCGGCACGGGCACCGGCGTGGCGGTGGCGACCGCGCTTGGGGTCAGCTTCCTGCTGGCCCGGCGCATCACCAGCCCGATCCGCTCGCTGGATCACGCGGCCGGTCGGGTCGCCAGGGGCCGCTACACCGCCCGTGTCCCCGTGCCCGCCGGCGGCGACGAGCTGGCCAGGCTGGCCGCCGCGTTCAACACCATGGCCGAGGCGCTGGAAGCTTCCGAACAGCGCCGAACCGAACTGCTCGCCGACCTGGCCCATGAGCTGCGCACCCCGTTGGCCACCATCGACGGCTACCTTGAGGGGGTCGCCGATGGGGTCATCGCCCTCGACGACGCGATCCTGCCGGTGCTGCAGACCGAAACGGCCCGCCTGCGACGGCTGGTCGACGACCTCAGCGCGGTCTCCCGCGCCGAAGAACGCCAGTTCGACCTGCACCCGGTCCGCTGCGACCCCGACAAGCTGCTCACCACCGCGGTCCAGGCGGGCCAAGCCGCCTACGCGGCCAAGAAGGTGACCCTGACGCGAAGGATCGACCGGCATCTGCCGCAGGTGACGGTCGACCCCGACCGCATCGGCGAGGTGCTGGCCAACTTGCTCGGCAACGCGTTGCGGCACACCCCGTCGGGCGGGAGCGTCGAGGTCGCCGCCACCACCATCCCAGGTGGCTACCTCCGGATCACGGTCTCCGACACTGGCGAGGGCATCCCTGCCGGGCAGCTCAAGCAGATCTTCGAGCGCTTCTACCGCGTCGACCGCGCCCGCACCTATATCCCTGGCGCCGGTGGCAGCGGCATCGGCCTGACCATCACCCGAGCGATCGTCCAGGCCCACGGGGGCAGTATCCACGCGGAAAGCCACGGCCCCGGGCACGGCGCCCGCTTCGTAATCACCCTGCCCGCGGCGCGCGGTCGCTGATCGCCCGCACGCCGCTCACCGGGCCGCTCCCAGCGGATGCCGCCGGTGTGCCTACCATGCTGTGGCGGCAACGACGGCGGTGGCCACAGCGGCTCCGACGCCGACCGGTACCACCGGTAGGCCCGCCGCGGGGAGGCAGGCGCAGTTGCTAGCCAGCGCGGATCTGGGCGGGCTGGCTAGGGCCGTTGGCGGGGTCGCTGGGCCGCTGGTCCAAGGCGATGGTGTAGGTGGTTTGGTCGGCTCCGAGCAGCATCCGCTGGGCGTAGATCACTACGGCGGGGTTCGCGGTCACGGTCTGGCCATCCTTGGGTGCCAGCAGTAGCAGCAGCAGCACGCTCGGAACGTGCGCCTGCGCAGGCTGGACTCCGAGCCAGGGCAGCACCAGGGCCAGCGCGGGCATTCCGAGTGCCCGGACCAGGGCTCGCCGGGCCCATCTGGCAAGTCGTCACCGCTGACCTCACAACCACTGCCTGGGCGAAGTCCCCAGGCGGTTGTGGCTTCACGCCCGACCGAGCTTGTGGTCTCCATGTCAGCATCCCCGGCGTGCCGCCAGCAGGGCCGCCGTTGCGGGGGGTCGAAGAGCCGGGAGGCCCTCCCGGAAGAGGCCGTTCGACCCTGTGGGTATACCCCTAGGGGGTATTACCTTGTCCGTGACATTCCGGATCGGCACACAGGAAGGTGCCCGATGGCGACGACGAGGACGGCCGCCGAAGCCGTCACCGCAACCGGGGAGCGTTCCCCGGCCAGCCCGGTGCTGAGCGCATCCGGGATCGAAAAGGCCTACAAGCGCGGTCCATGGCCGCTGCGCCGCCAGGGCCCGGTCCTGCGCGGCGTTGACCTTGCCCTGTACCCGGGCGAGGTGGTCGGCCTGGTCGGCGAGAACGGCTCCGGCAAGAGCACCCTGATGAAGATCCTCGTCGGCGCCTTGGCGCCCGACGCCGGGACCATCACCCGCGCTGGGCGGCTTGGCTACTGCCCGCAGGAGCCGCTGGTCTACGGCCGGCTGACCTGTGACGAGCACTTCGAGCTGTTCGGCCACGCCTACGCGATGACCCCCGCCGAGCAGGTGTCGGCCCGCGGCGACCTCTACACGGCGCTGGGATTCGGCCGCTATGCGACCACCCGCGCCGACCAGCTCTCCGGCGGCACGCTGGCCAAGCTCAACCTGGGACTGGCGTTGCTCGCCGACCCCGACGTGCTGCTGCTCGACGAACCGTACGCGGGCTTCGACTGGGACACCTACCAGAAGTTCTGGACCCTGGTCGCCGAGCGGCGACGCGCGGGCCGCAGCGTGCTGATCATCAGCCACTTCGTCGTCGACGAGGACCGCTTCGACCGCATCATCGACCTCCGTGACGGACAGGCGGTGCCACGATGACCACGCTCCCCACGACCATCCTGTTCGTGCGCCGGTTCCTCGCCGACTATGCCCGCAATCCTGTCAACCTCCTGGTCCTGGTGCTGGTCCCGCTGGTGTTCGTGATCGTGGCCGCCGGTTCGCTGGCCGACGCCGCCAAGCTGCTCGGCGGCGCCAGCGGCGGCATCCAGGTGCAGACCGTCACCGCCGGGTGGGCTGCCGGGTTCGTGGCCGCCATCGCGATGTACTTCCAGGTCGCCGCCGCGCGTGACACCGACCGCCGGCTGGTGATCGCCGGCCTGCCCACCACCCGCCTAGTTGACGCCCGCCTGGCCTCCGGCCTAGCGGTCGCGCTGCTGGCCGGCGCGGCCGCGTTGGTCGCCCTGCAACTCCGCACCGGCATCGACCAGCCCGAGCGTCTCGTCGCCGGCACGCTGATGTTCGCCGTCATCTACCTGGCGGTCGGCGCAGTCACCGGCGCGCTGGTCCGCAACCCGGTCAACGGCACCGTGCTGATCCTGTTCGTCTGGATCCTCGACGTGTTCTTCGGTCCCACGATGAGCCCGGACAAGCCGGCGACCCGGCTGCTACCCACGCATTTCCTGTCGTTGTGGATGGTCGACCTGCCGTCCCACCACGGCGGCAGGCTGGGCGACCTCGGCTGGGCGCTCGCCTGGACACTGGCGGCCGCCGCCCTGGGCTGGGCGGTGATCGTGAGCACCAGCCGGGTGGCGCACCCGCCCCGCTGGCGCACCCGTCCCGGGTCGGCCCGCGACCAGCTCGCCGCAGCGGTCCGCATGGGCTGGCGCGACTGGCGCCGCAACCGGGTGTTGTGGGCGCTGCTGGTGGTCGTCCCCGCGGTGTTCATCTGGCTCTCCGACGCGATCACCCCCGACGGCACGACCCGCCTCAGGTTGCTGGAGCACGGCCAACGCGTCACCGAGGCGTTCAACCCCGCCGACATCCACGCCGGCACCATGACCCCCATCGCCATAGGCTCGCTGGCCGCGCTGGCCGGACTGTTCGTGGCCGTCGACGCCCGCGCCGGTGACCAGCGCCTGGTGCTGGCCGGGGTGCGAGCCGGTGTCGTCCTGGTGGCTCGGCTGGCCGTCATCGGCCTGGCCGGCATGTTGGCGACAGCCGTCTCGCTGGCGGTGGCCGCCGCCGTCTTCGACGCCCGCCAGTGGGCGGTGTACGCCGCGGCGAACCTGCTGATCGCCGTCACCTACGGGCTCGTGGGCGTTCTGATCGGGTCGGTGTTCGGACGGGTCAGCGGCGTGTTCGTCGCGTTCCTGGTGCCGTTCCTGGACCTCGGCATTGCCCAGAGCCCCATGCTGCGTGCCGATCCTTCCGGCTGGGCAGCCTTCCTGCCAGGCTTCGGCGGCATGCGCGTCCTGCTCGACGGTGGCCTCACGCCGACCTTCGACCAGACCCGCGCGCTGCTCATCGCCGCCTTGTGGCTGGTCGGGCTGGCGATCGCCGCCGCTGCGGTTGCCTGGCCTACCGCTCGGCGTGCGGGCAGACCAGGCCGCGAGCCATCGCGCTGACACAGGCGCCGAAGTCGACCCCGTGCGCGATGGCGTGCTCTGGCGCCATGCCCGCCACGTGCTGTCCGAAGTCACTCCCCCCGCCGGGGGCGGCCTCGTGGGCGACCCCCGGCGCGGCTGCGGCCAATACCAGCCCCGCGCTGAGCACTCCCACAGCGACCACTCGTCGTAGCATCACAAACTCCCTCTCGAGTCATGGGCGGATCTATCACCTCGTGTCCTGGCGGGCGCGACGGCGCAGGCGGCCGATCACGAACACGATCCGTGCAGCGACCAGCGACGCGGCGGCGAGCCCGAGCCCGGAGATGGTGAGCAGGACGCCATCCTCGACGCTGGCACTGCCGGCCCCGACGCGGTGCGCCAGCGTCCAGGTGGCGCCCAGCAGCACCACCGCCCGGGGAGCGGTCCACCAGCGGGACCAGCAGCAGCGCCACGAAGATCGCCAGCGTCGCCCACAGGATCCCCGACACGCCGACCCAGTCCTCCACCGGGTAGATCCACAGCAGCGGCCAGGGCGGCTTGGTCACCTCGATACCCTCGATCGGCGCCGGCCCGTGCGATGGCGGCAGCAGGGCCGCCAGCAGCATGAGCACCCCCACCAGCAGCAGGGCGAGCGTGCCGAGTTCGGCCAGGTGGCGGGTGAATGGTCGGGTCGGCTCCGCCCCGGTGTCCTTGGCGGTGTCGCGGCGGAACGGGGAGGGCGCCATGCCGTGGCGCTTGACCAGCAGCAGGTGCACGACCACGGCCAGGGTGAACAGCGCCGGCAGGATGCTGATGTGCACCACGTACAACCGCGTCAGCAGCGCAATCCCGCCAAAGGTGTCGGAAAACCAGAACCCGAAGCGGCCGAGCAGCTTGCCGACCTCAATGTTGTGCTCCAGGGCCTCCAGCGACTCCTGGTCCCACTTGAGCACCGAGCCGGTGAAGAACAGGCCGGCGGTGATCCCGGCCAGCGCCACGCCGATCATCCAGTTGCCCTCGCGGGGGCGTTTGAACGAGGCGGAGGCGAACACGCGCAGCAGGTGCAGGCCGACCAGCACGATCATCGCCATCGCACCCCAGTAGTGGAACGCACGGATGAAGTCGCCACCGGTGACGCCGGTGATGATGTGCCGCACGCTGGCGTGGGCGGCGGCCGGGTCGGGATTGTAGTACTGGGTGAGGAAGATCCCGGTGGCGACCATCAGCACGAACGTGATCAGCGTCAGGCCGCCCAGCGAGTAGGCCAGGGTGTTGGCGTGGGCCGGGATCGGGTACTGCAGGCCCTTGAGGCCGAGCCGCTCGTCCAGCGCGTCCAGCGCCCGCCGCCGCCACGCGTCGCTCATCGGATCCTCCAAGCCATCACAAGGCCGCCCAGCGCCAGCACGGCGCCGACGGTCAGCAGGACCGGCTTGGCCGTCCCGTGCAGCGGCACTCGGCCGAGTGCCAGCTCGTGGGCGGGGGTCGGGCAGGGGGTCTGGGGCAGCTTGGCGCGCACGCCGGCGGGGTTGACGACCGGCTGGCCGGGGCAGGCACCTAGCGCCTGCTCCAGCAGCAGCTCGGTCTTTGCCGTGTCGCCGGCTTCCAGTGTGTCCTTGGCCTGCTTGACGCGGTTGAGATCGACACCCTCGTGGTCCTCGGCTTCGAGGGCGTCGTTGATCCGGTCGGCGGCGAGGTCCATCTGCTCGGGCTGGGTGCGAAGGATCGCGTCCGCGACAGCCACCTGCGTCCGCGCGGGAACCTTTTCCTCGCCCTCGTGCGCGGACGCCGGCGCGGCGAACGAGGCAACGCCGAGCCAGGCCAGCACGAGGCTGCAAACGAGCGGGCGGTGGCCTCGCTGGGGCCATGTCATGACGCCCTCCTACGTGGCGGCGGGACGGTTCCCGCATGGTCTGGCACGGGCCGCCATCCCCATACCGCCAATGGGCCCGAATGTGATGGGACCAACGGGTACTGGCCCATTGGCGTGGTTGGTTTCAAGGAGCGGCGCGAGCAATACAAACTGGGGATCGACCCTCGGCATCGAGGCAGGGCCGCGGGCCCCATTGCAATCCCCCCAGGTCCGGTCGGCCGGGCCCGTCAGCCGATCGGCTCGGGTGTCTTGCGCCCGGTGCGACGTGGCTGCCCAGCCGCCGGAGACGAGGTCGGTAGGCGCAGGCCCTTGAGAGCCAGGGCGTTGACCGCGACGATGAAACTTGACCCCGACATCGACAGCGCAGCGATCTCCGGACGCAGCACCAGCCCGAAGGCCGGCTCGAACACGCCTGCCGCGATCGGCAGCGCGATGGCGTTGTAGCCAACCGCCCAGCCCAGGTTCTGCCGCATCTTGCGCAGCGTGCCCCGCCCGATCCGCAACGCGATCGGCACGTCCAGGGGGTCGGAACGCATCAGCACCACGTCAGCGGTCTCGATCGCCACGTCCGTGCCGGCGCCGATCGCGATCCCCAGGTCGGCACTGGCCAGCGCGGGGGCGTCGTTGACGCCATCGCCGACCATGGCGACCCTGCGGCCGGCGCGCTGGAGCTCCGCGACCTTCGTGGCCTTGTCACCGGGCAGCACCTCGGCGATCACCGTGTCGATGCCAAGCTCGCCGGCGATCCGCTCGGCGGTGGCGCGGTTGTCACCGGTCAGCATCACCACCTCCACGCCCAGCTCGTGCAACGCGTCCACCGCCGCCTTGGCGGTCGGCCGGGGCGCGTCCGCGATGGCCACCAACCCGGCCGCCCGTCCGTCGACGGCTGCCACCACCACCGTCCGCCCACCCGCGGCCAGCTCCTCACGCCGAGCGCCAAGACCGCCCAGCTCCACCTCATCCCGCTCCATCAGCCGCAGGTTGCCGACCACCACCCGCCGGCCCTCCACGGTCGCGACCGCCCCATGTCCGGGCACGTTCTCGAACCCTGTGGCGGGAACCGCGGCCACGGCGTCCTGGTCGGCGCGACGCACAATCGCCTCGGCCAGCGGATGCTCCGAGGACCGCTCGACCGCGGCGACCAGCCGCAGCAGCTCAGCCTGGTCGACGCCGTCGGCGGTGACCAGGTCGGTGACCTCCGGCTCGCCCTTGGTCAGCGTGCCGGTCTTGTCCATCACCACCGCCTGAATCCGCGCCGAGGTCTCCAGCGCCATCGCGTTCTTGAACAGCACCCCCCGTCCGGCACCCAGCCCGGTGCCGACCATGATCGCCGTCGGTGTAGCCAACCCGAGCGCGTCCGGGCAGGTGATCACCACCACCGTGATCGCGAACAGCACCGCGTCGCTGAGCGGCCTGTCCGAAGCCAGCAGCCACACCGCCAACGTCAGCCCACCGCCGAGCAACGCGACCAGCACCAGCCAGAAGGCCGCCCGGTCGGCCAGCCGCTGCCCGGGCGCCTTGGAGTTCTGCGCCTCCTGGACCAGCCTGACGATCTGGGCCAGCGCGGTGTCGGCGCCCACCTTGGTCGCCCGCACCCGCAGCGTGCCGTTCTTGTTGATGGTCGCCCCGATCACCTGGTCGCCTGGTTGCTTGTGGACCGGCAGACTCTCGCCGGTGACCGTCGACTCGTCGACCTCGCTGTCACCCTCCTCGACGACCGCGTCCACGGCGATCTTGGCGCCGGGGCGGACCAGCAGCAGGTCGCCGACGGCCACCTCGGCGGTGGGGACCTCGACCGGCTCGCCATTGCGGAGCACCAGCGCCCGAGGTGGGGCCAGGTCCAGCAGGGTGCGGATGGCGTCGTTGGCGCCGCCGCGGGCGCGCATCTCGAACCAGTGGCCCAGCAGTACGAAGGCCGCCAGCACGGTGGCGGCCTCGTAGAAGACGTCCCCGCCGCCGGTCAGCGTCACATACAGCGAGTACAGCCACCCCGATCCTACCGCGACGGCGACCAGCACCATCATGTCCAGCGTGCGGGCGCGCAGCGCGCGCACCGCGCCGTTGAAGAAGATCCAGCACGAGTAGAAGATCACCGGCAGGCTCAGCAGCAGCATCCAGACGTCGTCGCGCAGCCCGAACGGCGCGGCCACCGTGAAGCCGAGCACGTCCCGGCCGATCGGCGACCACAGCAGGATGGGGACGGAGAAGATCGCGGCGACCAGGAACCGGTTGCGCATGTCGGCGACCATGGCCGCCATCGACATCCCGGCGTGGCCGCCGTGACCCATCGTCTCCTCCGGCGAGCGCACCGCCTCTTCTGGCGACGGGGCGTGACCGGCATGCGCGGGCGCCGGTCCGGCCTGCGCGGATGGCGGCCCTGCATGCGCAGGTGGCGGCTCGGCTTGGGCGGAAGGGGCGGACGGCTCCGCCGACGGCGGCGGAACCTGCATTGTCGGTGCGGCCGCCCCGTGATCGGCGTGTCCGTCCGACGGCGGGTCAGGCTCCAGCATCGGGTCGCAGATGTGCGTGGGCACCGACTGGCCCGCGCAGTGGTAGCCGCACTCGGTCACCCAGCGGCGCAGCTCAGCCAGCGATGTCGACCGGGGATCGTAGGTGACGGTCGCGGTCTGGGACACCGGGTTCGCCTCGACAGCCAGCACGCCCGGCCGGCGCCCGAGCACCGCTTCCACGACCGCCTTCTCACTGGCCCAGTTGAGACCGCGGACGTCGAGAATGGCCGTGCTCTGCTCCTTGGGCTTGGGCTCCATGGCACTCCCTCCCCCGCCGGCAATCGGCGCATCTCCGGGGCCAGCCGCTCCCACTAACCAGGGGTCTCGTCCGCTCGACGTTCGCAATGGTCCGACTCGGTGTCGTAGCCAGGCAACTACCGTACACCGCGCCCAGCCTGGGACCGCGGCCTTCGCCATCGGTTCGGGTGCCGGCGTGCGAAGCGGCGCAGGCGGAGGGAGTTGGTGACCACGCTGACGCTGGAGAAGGCCATGGCGGCGCTGGCGATGATCGGGTTGAGCAGGCCAGCGGCGGCCAGGGGGATCGCGGCGCTGTTGTAGCCGAACGCCCAGCCGAGGTTCTGCACGATCGTGC
>WNGM01004206.1_pt1 | contig 11397 bp, 14 predicted proteins | sample 5400571 | NCBI WGS metagenome assembly WNGM01 (sample SAMN13153378, study PRJNA577476) | soil metagenome | isolation source: 100 cm soil or saprolite under Garry oak tree replicate 2 | place: USA:California | collected 2016-06-15 | reverse complement strand
ATAGTACGAAGCCTGTAGCGTCAAGTTCTGCCCAGTCGGACCGCTTGTGGAGAACGGGCAGGTTGAAGACCATACGATAAAACCGAAGGCACTTCTCAAAGTTTGAAACGAACACGATGATGGGGCTGATCAGCGTATCCCTGGTGTAAGCACGCCGGTACCTGTTCGTTTTGGTCAGACTCTTCGAGCGTCTCATTCTTCACGTCACGTTGAAGAGGGAAACTGAGACAGTAGTTCAAGCCTTTTTTGGTGCCGAGGGCAGAGCTTTGAGAAAAGCCCGTGGTTCCAGTCTTATCGAAGTTCTCTTGTTCTGTCAACGTGGCTCACGAACTCCTCCAAGCTCATGTCTTTTTCACGGCGTTTCAGCTCTCGTTGAAATTCGGCCACCTGCTGAGCAAGTGCCACAGCTTCCCTAACTTTGGTTGTCTCAACTTCCTTCGGCATACCAAGACTAAGCCGTTCGAAAACTAACCTCGATGGTCCATACTATCGCACTTTCTTTATCCGACGATACAGCCAGCTTCTCGTGGAAACCACTCTCTTCATTATAACCTAGGCAACTTACCGTATTCTTTGGCGAACTAGCCGATGGGCGTACTAGACCCGATTCGACGAGTATGGGCGCGTCCATGCGAAAGGATGGTGAAGTACAATGCGAGAACCTTCGAGTTCACTCCACTTGCGGTCGAGATGGGAGCTGTCAGGGTATCCCTCGGGAGCATCAGAACGCACGTAGAAAAATTCGAGGAAGTGGGCAGGCTAACGATACTACTCGACACCTACCAGTACATGCTGTGCATGGGAACCCGGACTCTTAGCAAGCGAAGGAAACAGAAATACATCGAAGTGTGGCTTGGGGCTATTGGAGTGCTGACCTCCTTGCATGGAAGCTTGTTGGCTTTCCAAGCTGACCCGAGTGGCCAGACACAGAGGCTTGACGACGCCGTGAGAGTAATGCAGAATTTCATGGACAAGATTGCTAGGCAATCCCTCCAGTTCTTGGTTCCTAGCGCTAAGGTATCGAAGCAGATAGCGGTGGGACGCGCAGCGATTCGAGAGAGTGTGCCACCACAATCATCGACCCAACTCAACCAAGAAAAGATAGGTTCACTCTATAACACATGGGCGACAATACCGCGAATGAAGTCGGCGAAACCGTCGAGTCCGCCAACTCTGTCGCGGCTCTTGAGAACGAAGGCGATGTCAGACGCGCTCAGATTCGCAGGGCTGAGCCGGTCTCAGGTCGAAGGACTGGCCAAAGAACTTTCCAGTCAATCCTGACTCTCACCTTTACGCCGCAGAAAGTTCTTAAGCGACTCGCTCTGCCTAGCGAGCGAAGCGAGCCTCCTGTGGAAGAAACAGGTGGCCATGTTGTGGAATCTCAAATTGTCAAAACATTCTTCCAGCCCACTATCCGCATTTTAAGGAGGAAATCTAATGGTCGAATACTACTTCGACATCGAGACCTACTCGCCCGGAGAGAAGCCCCATGTGGCTCAGGACAAGATAATCACGATTCAGTATCGAGAGCTTTCACCTGACGGGAACCCTCGAGGAGACTTGCAGATTCTAACGGAGTGGGACTGTGGGTCGGAGAAGGCGTTGCTTGAAGCGTTCATCAAAGTCTTCTTGACGGAGAATACGTGGGACTTCGTTCCGGTAGGTTTCAACCTCTATGGGTTCGACTTGCTGTCACTTCTGTTGAGGCTCAACCATCACTTCGGAACGAGTCATGGGTTGTCTTGGTTCTACGATAAGCCTGTGCTCGACATCAAGCCTGTCTTGGTCATCATGGGGAGGGGCTTCAAAGGATGTGGAGACATCTTTGGAAAGCAAAGCCCGAATCCGATAAAGGGCTGGTACGAGTCGGGAGAGACTGGCCGCCAACAAATCATCGATTACATAGTTCGCGAGTCGAATCGCTTCATCTCCATCTTGCAGAGTTTGAGGTGGGAGATTCCTCGACTCAGAGAAGGATTGCAGAAGGTTGTTGTGACTTGAAAGCTCGCATCTATCATGCTCATGCAAGATGCACATACGGGAGGCTCACTGAAAAACGAGAGCAGGCTCTCATCCGACGGATGTTCCCGGAGTATGAGATCGTAGACCCTGGTTTGTATGAAGAGAATGAAGAGAAGCGTCTCGGCGGCATGGACTATTGCATGAAGCTTGTTGATTCATGTAACGCGTTGGCGTTTTCTCGAATACTCGACAAAGTTACTTCCGGTGTCGGTGTGGAAGTCGAACACGCTCTTGCTTCAGGCAAACCCGTCTACGAGCTGATTGGTGGTGGTGTGAGACGAGTCTCAGAACCACCCGTTTACGTCTCGATAGATGAGACTCTGCAACTATACGATGAATGGGAGTACGAGAACTTCGATGAGTTGGAGGCCGAAATACAGTGACACCGGGTGTTCTCTCAAGCGAGATTCAGAGCGCGAGTGCACTCTTCACAGTTTCCAGACAGGACATCTACGACTACCAAAGGTGTCCGAAGATTGTTTCCATCAAAGTCTACCGGCGAATTAGGTCTCCAAAACCCGAAAGCGAATCGATTGAGAAATCCGAAAACAAAACAGCCCTTATCGGCAGAGTGGGCGAGGTTGTTACGCGGCTTGCCTTCTCGCCTCAGGTTTCAATGGGTCAACTACGTTCCATGGCAGAGAAGGTTCCTGCACAATCACTCGTCGAATCGATAGAACATCTTGGGACTCCGCAGGACCCGTTCGAAAAGGCTGAGTTAGCAGAGCTTCAAACCAGGATTCAGGAACTGCCTAAGAATTTGGAAGACGAACTCAAGAGTGTGATGCGGGACACTCTCACCGGTCTTGAAGCCATTAGAGGAGACGTAACGAGTGCGTATGGTAATCTGACGGTAATCGGTCACGGTGAGTCGAGATATGGGGTTCTTCCTACCATGGGCTATCCCGACTTTGTAGCACAGACAAAGCAGGGGAAGCCGATTCTAATCGAGGTCAAGAATAGTGCAAAGGAGAATTACAATTTAGACGGGTTTCAAGCCGCCTTCTACAATTCTCTCGGAAAAACTGTGGGAGTTGTCGTGCAACACACGGCATTCATTGATGGAGTCTTGGCCCCTGAACCTCGAATAGTGCTGGAGGAAGATGCCGAATCGCTGGTCATCTATCCGCGTCTGAAAAAGTGGAGAACAGTGTCCGAGACCGCGAAGATTGATGCTGACGTGGTAAAGGATGTGTGGAGGGCTAAACAGCTTGGGGTTGTGGGAATGTCTCCAGCAACTCACTGTCGGAAGGATTGTCCTCATCACAGATACAAGATGGAGCTTCCTGAGGGAAATCTTGAGATTGCAAAGCCCCTGCCACTGATATTTGCAAAAGGTGGAATGGAACTCGGTCTTGATTTTGACTACCAAAACGTTCGCGGCTACTTGTGGAGTGTGGCCCCGAGCCTGTCGAGACTTTTGTGGGAGGCTCAGTACCGGAGAGATAGGGTTTCGGTCTCTCTGAGGGAAAGGCTTCGCAAAATCCTACGGGAAAAGTTCGGCATCGATGAGTCAGTTGTCATGAAGTTGGTTCCAGAGTCAAGCATGTATCCTGCTGGCTCAGAACGGCCTCCCAGCGTTGAAGAGGTTACAAAGGAAGAGGCAGATGAAATGGAACGGTGGGAGAAGCTACTGCCGGAGAAAATCCTGAAAGGGGTGTTGACCTCAGCGCAGGGCTACGGAACCAGAATCTACGGACTTCCGAAGGGTAGCAAAGTGCTCATCCACAAAGCGTGGCAGAAGTGGGTAGACTGAAGAATGACCAGAGTGACAACAACAAGAGTTAGAGTCATGCGGCTGTTGCTCGCTTGGCTCGTTATCGTTGTGTTTGTCGGTGTCTGGTGGCTTGCAAACCTTCCCTACCCGGTTCAAGTGTCTGTCTTTGGAATTGCCGCCGGACTAGTTGCCCTCTACCCGTTCGCTCGGTAGCACTTCGTTAACGTTCCAACTCTTCCGCTTTCAAGAATGGTTCCTTCGCGGCGATGTTGCCCAAAACCTGAAGAAGCATCGCTGTACCTTTCAGGTCTTTCAAGGCCTCCTCGTCGCTAATCCAGAGTCTAATCTTTCCCATTTGTTCGATTGTTTCCGCTTGCAGGATTTCTCTGTTCAGGCGGTCGGCTATGTGAGCCACAAAGTCTCCATCGTCTTTGATTCTGTTAAGCTCACAAAGCTGGTCGATAGTGACCTTATTCTTGATGAATTTCAGAAGTTTGGTAAGTGGAACCATCTCATATTCACACTTCTCGTTTCTTGGTGGCTCAAGCAGGTCCCAGCTCATCAGCCCCTTTCTCTTCGTGTACCTTAGAGTGTAGAGGGCGGATTCTAAGGCGGTTCGACAAAGAATGACCGCACCCATTCGAGCACCGGCATCAAATGCGAGGGTGGCTTGTCCGAATAGCATGCACGAATCCCGGAGTCTCGGATAGGCTTCCTTCAACTCATTCCCGAATGGCTCTATGAATTCCTTCCAAATCAACTCACCATGCTTGAGCACCGTTTGTTCAGACAAGCTGTGCATCGTTTCCAACTGTGCCGTGGTAACACTTGGGTTTTGTGCCCGGCTGTTCTACTCACTTAGCTCATGCCAAAGAAGTCTGGAAGACACTCACTCCGAACATACTTCAAGCTCACACTTGGAGCAGTTCTCTTGGTGGGTTTGAACTATGTGTTCACTAAACTGTTCGACTTACTGTATGGTAAATTTGACGCGGGTTACTTCATTGGAGTCGCCATCCCCATGTTGGACAGCTTCAAAGACAGTCTTCCACATTCGAGCTTTCTCTTCGTCTGACATCGAGTGCGTGTCGGGGACATCAGAGAGAAGGCCGTTGCCGACCACCCAGTTTCTTATGACATCGCGTCTCTGACGGACAGACGATATCTTGCTCGGTGTCTCAACCCAAGCTTTGGCGGTCCGGCTCATGACCTGGAGTTGAAGAAATTCCAGGTTAGGGGTTTGTTGATACCCGACCGAGGGGTGCGGAGTATCCGGCACACAGGCTTCTTTCATGGTGCCGAGGGCAGGATTTGAACCTGCGACTGGGCCGGTCTCTGTTAAGGACCGTCAGCCCGGTATCAGATGTTGCCATCTTCAGCCGGGTGCTCTCCCTCGCCTCCTCTTCCTCAGAGGATCAGGCTGAGCTACCTCGGCGGGCCTCGGCAAACACGACACTTTTCTAGAGCAGAATTAAGCTTTCTAGATGGCGAGCGAGAGATTCGGGTATGAACGCAACAAAGCATGTCCGAGGTATCAAAAGGTCTTAACTGCTCGCCCCTGTGAGCTTGCCGAGCCATAGAAACGTGTCTACCTGTTGACTGTTGAATCTCAAGCGGAAGGCTCCGGTCCAAGTCCCGGCTGGCTAGCCAAGCTAGGAACATTGTCCATTCTGTATCTCGCGGTCTTTCTAACCCGGATAGGGTTCGGTGTCATCTTAATCCTCTTTCCTCTCTACCTTCCGATACCAAAAACTCAGTCTGCACTCGCAGCGGGCGTAACGGCGATCTATCCGATTGTCGAGGGAGTTTCGGCTCTACCGGTTGGGGCCTACGTGGATCGCCGGGGGCGAAGAAAGGTGTTCGTGGCGGGTCTCGGGCTTATCGCAATCCTAAGCCTACTGATCGGACTATCAAACAACCTTGCACTGGTGGGCGGTGCCCACGGACTGGAAGGCTTGGCGGCCGCCATGGTTACTGTTGCCTCCCTGACGATGATTACCGACCTGACCGTTGTAACCAACCGCGGCGTTGGGATGGGTGGATTCGACCTTGCGAACCTCGGAGGCTACGGGGTAGGCATAGTTCTCGGCGTTGCGTTCAGCAGCGTCTTCGCCGCGGACCTCGGTGCGAGCTTCCTAGTCGTCTCTGCTATCCTCGGGGTCTCTGCTGTTGCCGTATATTTCATCCTTCGAGAACCAGTGCATATCACTCAAGCACGAAGAAGTCTGAAGGAGATGTATTCTAGCCTCACAAGTGATGTGGCTGCCATACTTCCAGTATGGTTCGCTCTCACGGTGGTACTGGGGTTCTACATCTTCTTGCCTAGGCTTGCCGCCAGAATGGGAAAGACAGATCTTTCCCAGGCTGCACTTCCCATACTTCTCGGGCTGGCGCTGCTTGGGGCCGGAGCTCTCTTGTTCGGGCGGTTGTCCGACAAAATCGGCCGAACTAAGACAATGACTGTTGGAGCCTTAGGTGAGATAGGGTTCCTTCTGGTTCTTCCAGAGGTTTTCGGGCCACTGATCAGCATTCCTCCCGGCACGCCTTGGCTCGACTCCTACAACATGGTCGGACCCATCATTATTGTTGCAGGGTCTCTGTTCTTTCTCGGGTCAGCACTGGTCCCTTCTATCCTCGCGTTCATCGGGGACAAGGCAGCCAAGGAGTTTCGGGGCTCAGCTATGGGATTGTACAGTCTCATGCTAAGCGCTGGAATAGCCGCTGGGCTCGTACTAGCTGGTATAGCTGACGACCTGGGTGGTGTCCAGGCGGTCTTCTACTCCGCGGCCATAATTTTCTCAGGCCTGAGCCTGACTAGCGGATACCTTCTATACCGCAACAAGCAATTTGTGAACTCAGCTAGTGTCGTTAGCAAGGCTCCCAACGGTTCAGCCCAGGCTGTTCCCCCCGGGGAACCTCGTAAGAGATAAGTCTCTTAGTTTCTAGCCGCCATCCTGGTCTCTCTTGACAGAGCATCCCATTCACACTGTTCGGGTTGCGAAGAAGCTCAAATGGTTTGGAATGACAGTAGTCAAGCGGTACTTGACGAGGGGCCACGATAGCAGAGATCTTCGGGACGTGCATTCTAATCCGGAGTTCTACGACAAGGACATCGATCTTGTTCTCAACCTTCCAAACGCCCAGAAGAGGACAATTGATCTCAAGGTCGACTCATACTATGGATCCGATCCATCGCGCAAGATAAGAGATCTATGCAATCCAGACAGTGGTTTCATTCTACTCGAAACCATTAGCGAGCTCCAGTATGATCGATCAAGAGAGGTTTCAACAAATGGAACCCTACCCGTTAGACAAGAAGCGGATGTCCCTGGCTGGTTCTTCACAAGCTCTGCCGATGAAGTCTACTACTACTTCCTAGCGCTACTCAACACAGGAACCCAGATAGACCTACTTTATTCAGAATATGTGGAACTTGTTAAGGACAATCAGCCCACAGACGAGGTTGAAAATCGTCTATTACGAGTATTGCGTGTAGACAGGGACTTGCTGGTGAGCTTTTCACTTTCAAAGGCGAGAGCCTGGTACGAGACCGTCCCAGAAACGGCGTTTCATGGGTACGCCCCCGCTCCTAACCCGAGTTATCTTACCCTGAGCAAGAGAGTAAAGCGTGATCTATTCATATCAAACGGAATAGGGAAGAGTCACGGTTCCATCTTCTCCTTAATCAAACCAAGATCGGTTTCTCCGTAGTAAGCATCTAGGAGATGCTTCCTCGGGTCAAACTAGTTTGATTTTAGGTGGCCAACAACTATCATTTCCTTGAATCCCTTTCGCCCCGTGCCTACGCAACTAATTGGGCGATTTACGAGGATGCTCTTGCGATTGTAGTTACCGTACAATTTCCGAACTAAGCCCGTGTTTGAGTTAGAAAGCAATACTCGGCATCCTCGTTTCACAAGATTGGCGAACACTCTCGACAACTCTTCTTGATCTTGTTCCCGGAATCCTTTCGGCGTGTAATCGGTGAACGAGGAAGTTTCACTAGAAGGATGATAAGGAGGGTCGAAGTACACGAAATCTCCCTTCCGGCAAGTTGCAGTGGCTTTCTGATAGTCGGTGGTTCGCAGAATCGCACGGGTCTCACGCAAAGCCTTGCTTACTTCTGAAATATTATTCTCATCGAATATTTTGGGGTTCACATGATGCCCAAAAGGCACATTGAATTCCCCCCTGGGATTCACTCTGTACAGCCCATTATAGCATGTCTTGTTTAGGAAGATGAACCTGGTAGCACGCTCAATGGTGCCCGTTGGCTCCCGAGCCCTGATCTCATAGTAGAAGTCTTCCTTGTTTGGAGTCGACCTGTATCTCCTTCGAAGTTTAGAGAGGGAGCGGATCAGATCTGAAGGCTCTGACTTTATCACCTTGTAGGAGTTGATAAGTTCGGAATTTGTGTCCGACAGGAATGCATTGAATTTCGTGTCTCGCCTACAAACAGCTAAGAAAACGGCTCCACCTCCGAGGAAAGGTTCGTAGTAGTTTGCTAGAGAGCCGGGAACAAATGACAAGAGATGACGTATTAGGCTCGCTTTGCCGCCGGCCCATTTCACAAACGGCCTAAGCCTCGGCCTACTCGAGTCGGCAGAGAGAGGCACGTCTTTCCGTTGCTCAAGTTGCACGGTAGACACGAGCTCTTCGAACGGGCGACCACCGGCAATCGGTATTAAGGACTACAACGATTACATCGAACTAACAGAAACTTCAGGTGAGGCTCAAATACGCTGGGCTTCAGATGACTATAAGGGGTAACTGGCCTTAGCTAGTAATTTGCAACGCGAAGTCAGGTACGAGATTCTAGTAAAGAAAATAAGAGCAAACCCTGACAATCCACGACTGATTTTCTCAAAAGAAGGCTTAACGAGCCTTGAGGAATCGATCAAGATCTCCGGGATTCTAGTACCGCTTACTGTCTACTCCCAAAGAGAAGGATACATTATCCTGGACGGAGAGAGGCGCTTCAAAGCGGCGACGGAACTCAAACTCCTGACCGTCCCATGTTACATTCTTCCGCCGCCCCGAGACAAGATGGAATACCTTCTCCATATGTTTCGAATTCACAACGTCAGAGAAGACTGGAAACTCTTCCCGACAGCTAAGAAGCTTGAGCAAGTTATCGAACTCCTGAGACAAGCAGATCCCAATCGCAAACTTACGAACAAAATCATCGCCGCATATACGAGCCTAACTGTTTCGCGAGTATCGCAATGTCGCGCACTTCTCACCCTACCAAAAAAGTGGCAAGATCAACTACTTTACGAACAAAAACTTGTCGAAAAAGGAATTCAGCCAACTAAGACCACTCTGACCGAAGACCTCTTCTTTGAGTTGTTCAAGCCTGTTAAGGCGCTGCAGTCGGGCAAGGCCGAGCCTATTAGAAAAATTGTCTCGCAAACCTACTCCCGAGATCAGATTATCGATAAGCTCGTCACCAAGTTCAAGAGTGGAAATGTTCCAAACATAACCGACTACAGGCTGCTTGGGCGGATACTAAGGACGGATGCTGTATCCGTATCACAACGGGCCAAGATAATGGTCGATGTCTTGGATAAGACGGACTATCGAATCGACGCGGCCTATGACATCTACTCTAGGTTATTCTACGAAACGACAGCGCTGGAACGTCAATGCGAAGGGCTAGCAAGGGTCCTCCGTTCACTTAAGATCGAACGCGTCGAAAAAGAAAAACGAAAGCGTCTCCTATCGTTAATGTCTCATCTCGACGAGATACTTGTGCAGAAGATCAACACCCTCAAGCAAGTCTCATCAGACTCAGATTAACCCTTGACGATCTCTGAGTGGTATTCCAACAGCCACGAAAAGGCAGACCTTCAGCTCTGTGAGACACTGCTTAAGCAAGAAGGGTTTGCGGTATCCATAGGCTACACTTCCACTACTAACCTGAAGTTTTCTTTCCTAGCCAAGAAACAGCACCAATTGGCCATCAGACTGTTAACGCCCGACCCGTTGTCCGAGGATGAATTTTGGAAGAAATTGAAAGGAATCACGCCGCACCCTAGCTTGGCCTTCAACTCAAGGCTCTCCAACTTGCTAACTCCTTCCCTAGTCAAAAAAGCCCAGCTTCACGGTGTACGATTATGCCCAATTACCGACTCAAAGATCAACATTATCGATCCCACGTTGTCGGTCGATCAGATTCAGTCCCAGATCCGTCAGGTAGAGAGCGCAAAGCTGAGAAACCTGCTTCACAGCTGTAAGCCTGGCAGGAAGCAATGGCGGCTCTTCGAAGACATTTGCGAAGAGCTATTCAACATCTTATTCATACCGCCCTTGGATTACCCGCAAGTTCAGGCGGATACTATTCTCGGCATCAGACGTCGAGACCTCATTTATCCAAACAGAAGCAGTTCTGGCTTCTGGAGTAAAGAGGTTCAGCACCGTTACAAGGGAGAGTACGTCCTTCTTGAATGCAAGAACTATAGGAAGCCAATTTCCAAGAAAGAGTTCGATCAGGGTCTAGGTTACCTTGGCCCAAACGGCCTTGGACGATTTGGCATCATTGTATCTCGCAAAGCTATCGAGGAGAAGGTAAGGGTCCTTCAGATGGTTAATTGGTCGAATTCCAAAAACATGCTACTGACTTTATCCGAACAGAATTTGCGCCAAATGATAGACCTGTACTCGAAAGGAAAAGATCCCACACGAATAATTCAATACGCGATAGACAAGGTAAGAACAGCCGTTCCATAGCTTCTCTCGCGACAGCCTCCAAGGTCAAAGACAATAATTGATGCGGGAAGGCCTCTCACTGTATCGTTTTCTTGAGGCCGGGAATGACTTCTCCTGTGACCCATTGGACCCCAGCCCCGGATAGCACATAGGACCCCTTCTCGGCGATCAGCTTGCCTTCGCGTTTCAGTTCACTCGCTCGTGCCCTTACCACAGCTCCGCTAGTTGTCTTCCATGAGGATCCCAAGAGTGTGCTCAGTTCGTCGTCCCCGAACGTTTTGGGGTGGGTCGCGTAGAGTACAAGTGCGAGAGCTTCCTTTGCTGATAACGAGTCAGCTGGGACTGTGAGGTAGGGTCTTCCTTCTCCGCTAAACTGTACTATTCCCTTTAGCAGTTCCGACGGTTCAGATGCTTCGAGGGTCTGAATTGGTTCCGGTTTCGTCTGTACTGCTCCATCTTTGAGTCGTAAGTTCTCGACTAGGTTTTCGAACTTGTCGCGGACGTATTCGAAGTCTCCTTCAAGCTCGATTTCTTGGTCACGGGTCCGGATTCGGAACCTAAGCCGCTTCTCTTGAGACATGATTGCGCTTCTGAGTATGCATTTGGCGGTCTATTTCGAGCTTTCCAATCAGAAGCCTGAGACGGGTGAAACTAAAGCTTCCAGAAGATAGAAATTCCTACACCCATTTGCGGAGAATCTTCTTGCACTCTGGACATAGTCCATGTCTTGAAACCAGCGTTACCTTGCCACACCTTGCGCACCTTCGCGGGCCACCTGCCTTAGTCCGACTAGGCTGGTAGAATTTCCCTTTGAATCCCGGCGGTTTCACTGTTTTTCGTCTTGTTCGAGACAATTCGCAACCCCCTCAATGACTCCTCTTCTGGGGCCCGGGATCGCGCTCTAAGATTTTTCGATAGCTAGCTTATTTTCATCTTTCCTAGGAAGGTAG
>WNGM01004205.1_pt1 | contig 11397 bp, 9 predicted proteins | sample 5400571 | NCBI WGS metagenome assembly WNGM01 (sample SAMN13153378, study PRJNA577476) | soil metagenome | isolation source: 100 cm soil or saprolite under Garry oak tree replicate 2 | place: USA:California | collected 2016-06-15 | reverse complement strand
AGCTGCGCGCACGTGGCGCAGCGCCGTGACTCTCGATTCAGATCCGTCGTGCACACGCGCCGGCCGCAGTACCCGCACGCCGCGCGATGCAGCGCGCAGGCGTCCTTGCCGCACACGGGACATTCCTCGACCTCATCGGACGCGAATACCGCCATCGGCTCGAGCGCGCAGGCGGCGCGGTGCCGCCCGCACACCAGGCGCCGCGACCCGTCGGTGCGGCGCAGATGCTGGGAGCAGTGCACCTGCTCATCCACGGCGCACATTGCCTGATGCGCCGTGCAGACCGACTTGCCGCAGCTCGCGCACTGCGTCACCTCGTCCACACCCACCGGCTCGTTGGTCCCGCCCTCACAGTACCTGAGGCACGCCGCGCACAGCCGGCGGCTTCCCTTCGGCGCCTCTGCGTGGCTCTGCTCCGCGTGCCGGTTGCAGACGACGCGGCCGCAGCTGCCGCACGGCGCGAGGCACGCCGAGCAGGCGGTGTGCCCTTCCCCCTCGGCGCACACGCCCTCGTGCGCCGTGCAGTGCTGGAGCCGGCATGAGGGGCAGAGGCGCACGTGGTCCTCACACGCCGGCTGAGCGTCCACGCGACACTCCGCGATGCCATGGTCCGCGCAAAAGTCCTCGGTGCAGACCGAGCAGCGGTGCGAGCAGGCGTCGCAGGCGCAGTGCTCGTGCCGGCAGACGACGAGGGCCGTGGGCGGGCGGCCGCAGTGCGGACACGCCATGGTCCAGGTGGTCGCACCGGCCAGAGACCGCTGCGCGCTGAACGTCGCCCGACGCCCGTGCGACGACTCGAGCTGCCACTCGGCGCGCTGTATGAGGACGGCCGCGTCGATGAGCTGCAACGGATGCACGACGGCCTTCACCTCGCTACGCCTGATCTCCTCGGTGCGGCGACGCTCGGCGAGCGCCGTGACGGTTGCAATTCCCTCCGGATCGGATTGCTCCTTCAGGACCGACTCGAAGTACCGGTCCAATCTGCCGAGCTCGGCGGCGAGCTCCTGCTCCGCGGCAGCGCGGCGCGCGGCCACCCGCTCGGCCGATTTTTCTTGAAGGTGGCTGAGGAGGACCTTAAGCAGCTCCGCGGGCTCCCGGGCGGGGACCGGTTGCGCCGCGCCCGCAAGCGATGCGTCGGCGGGCTCGACCCGGCCCGCCTCCAAATCCCCGAACGCGCCGGCCAGATCGTCACCCAGCTTCGCGCCGGCCGACAGGTCGTACACGTCGCTTTCCACCACCGCTTCCTCGACCCCGGCTCCGGCGCGCAGCACGACGCGCGCCACGAGCCGCCCCACCGGATGCACGGCCACCTTGGTCGCGCCGTGCTTGACCGTGCCGTCTCGTACCGGAATCGTCAGCTCGACTCCCGCGGGATCGCTCGCAGCGGCGGCCGGCGGCGCGATCAGACCCAGTGAGAGGCGGGCCGCGCGAGCACGGATCGCCTCGATCAGCTGGGAGAGGAAGGGGCTGCCGAGCACCGCAATCTCGGCATCCGGGTCGCGCTCGAGCGCGTCGAGCGAGAACGCCACCCGCAGCGATGCGCGGTCCCTGAAGAAGGACCGCTCGGACTTGGGCAAGCTCAGCTCGGCGTGATCGGGACCGAGCGCGGCCTGCTTCACACCGGCGAGCCGGCAGTAGCGCTCGAGCAGCGGCCGGATGCGCGCGTCGGCGAGCGGATCGGGCGCGTCGCGGCTGAAGCCGCGGCTCGGCACGGCACTGCCCTTAAGGGCAGCGATTCGCCGAGCCCACCCTTCAGGGTGGGAACGCCGAGCCGCCGGTTCACTCGCGCTCTTCGGGCGAGCCTTGCGCCGCGGCTTGCGCTTCACGCGTCCGCCTCGATGTCCACGACTACCAGGGGAAGCCGCTCCACCTGCGCGACGAGCGTGATGGCGCGCCCGCTGCTCGTCAAGCCGGTGAGCCGCACCAGCTCTCCGTATTCGGGATGACTGCCGGCCGGCTGCTGTGTCGTGACACCCCCAATCGGCTCGATCGACTCGAGCGCCTCGAGCAGCTCCGTCAGGTGCACGCGGAGCCGGTGGCGCTTCGCGTCCCAGCCGGCGGCCTTGACCACCTGGCTCGTGCCCAGCCCGAGCCTCAGGCGGCCCGGAACCGACAGCGTCTCGAACCGGCGCTCCAGGCGCATCGCGTTATCGTCGGGCGCGATGAGGGAGTTGAGGGCCTCCTGCTCCTTGGCTATTGCGCTGCTCGTTTCGATGTCGGCTCCGAGGACTTCCACCCGGCGCGCGAAGTCTTCCTCGCTCTCCGCGGCGAGCCACTGCTCGGCGAGCCGGCCCTCGAACTGCTGCGCGCCGCCGAACTCGCCCAAGATCAGGTCCAGCTCGCCCACCACCAGCTCGAACAGCTTGATCTTCCGGTCGAGCAGTTGGAGGATGTACGACTCGATCGTCCCCGCCGCCGCGAGGTTCACGATGTGGACCTCGCGGGTCTGCCCGATGCGGTGCAGGCGTCCGATGCGCTGCTCCACCACCATCGGGTTCCAGGGCAGGTCGTAGTTCACGAGCACGTTGCAGAACTGCAGGTTACGTCCTTCGCTGCCGGCGCGGGTGGCGATGAGGACGCTCGTCTCGTCCGCGTGGAAGGCGCGGATGCGCTTGTCCCGCTCGGTGGTCGAGTGAGCACCCCAATACACGACGGGCTGGCGGCCGAGCTTCTTGACCCGTTCTTCGATCAGCTGAATCGTGGGACGGTGATCGCTGAAGACCACGACGCGGTCCGGCGTTTCCCGCAACAGCTTGGTGAGCACGTCCAGCTTGGCGTGCGTCTTGATACCTTCCGCCCGCTTCGCGAGCTGCTTCGCGATGTTGCGGTACTCGGGGCTGATGCGCTCGCCCTCCGCCAGGTGCGCGAGCGACTCGGCGAGCGCTCGCGCGGAGGAGCACAGCCGCTGGCGCAGGTGGATGACGGCGAGCTGCAGGATCCCCTTCTTGGTCGGCCGCCGGCGGCGCGGCTCGTCTTCCGCCTCTTCCTGCTCGGCCGGCTGAATGAAGCCCTCTCGATACAGCCGGCGCAGGAACTCGGTGGTACGGTGGTACAGGTCCGCCTCGGCGCGCGTCAACTTGACCTCGGGGTGTCGCGGCCGGCGCGGCGGCAGGTTCAGGTCGTCGACGACGCTGGAGCGCCGGGTGCGAATCATCACCTCGTGTGTCAGCGCGCGCAGCGCTTCAGGGTCACGCGGCGTGCGATGGTCGCCCGCGACCAGGTGCTCGGCGCGGAACTCCTGCCAGGTGCCGAGCTGGCCCGGCCGGAGCAGCGTGATGAGGTTGTACAGCTCACGCAGGTCGTTCTGGAGCGGCGTGGCCGTGAGCAGCAGGATGAAGTCGCGCTCGATCCGCTCGATGAACTGGTAGGTGGCGCCGCGCTGGCTCTTCACCTTGTGTGCCTCGTCCACGATCACGAGATCCCAGCGGTGCCGCAGGATCTCCTCGGCGTGGCGGCGCGAGCGCGCGCGGTCGTGCGACACGATCGCCCTGGTGATGGCAGCGCGCTGCCAGTCGTCGGGATCGGTCGGCGTGTCGAAGCGCTCGAAAAACTTCTCCTCGAGCTCTCCCTGCCACTGGCCCACGAGTGAGGCGGGCGTCAGGATCAGCGCGCGGCGGGCGAGGCCGCGGATCGCTAGTTCTTTATAAATGATGCTCGCCTCGATCGTCTTGCCGAGGCCGACCTCGTCGGCGAGGATGGCGCGGCCGCCCATGTCGCGCAGCACCCGTTGGGCCACGTCGATCTGGTGCGGCAGCTCCTTGATCGCGTTGGCGTCGAGCGTGATCAGCCGGTCGAAGCCCGGGACCAGGGCGATCCGTTCCGCCTCGCGCCGCAGCTCGTACCACGCGCGCTCGGCCGGGGGTTCCTTGAGCTTGTCGGCGAACGCCTTGAGGGAGCGCTCGTCAACCGCCCAGGAGTCGTCGGGGAGTGGGTCGGACATGGTCGCGTGGCGCTTGGAGAGTGGGGGTCGCAATATAGGGAATCCGTCGTCGCCAAGGTGCATGAATCCGAGCCGTGCCGCGTTTTCCCGGTCCTAGCGTGATGAGACAACCTTTCCATACTCGATCCGCGGGCGGCAGCGCGTGCGAGGTCTCGCGTCTCGGCCTTCGGGATTGCCGCGGTTCGCAGCCGGGTAACGGTGCTGGTGTGGCGAAACCGGTAAACGCAGAGATCTCTCACATCTCCGGGCGTAAGCCCTTGTGGGTTCGAGTCCCACCACCAGCACCCCCGCTGGTTCGGCGACCATTGACTCGGCGGTAGCCAGAATGCGATATTGCCGCCACGTGAGAGATCTCTGCGTAGCCTGTCGCTCGCTACGCCACCGAAGCCGGGGAGCACCAGCTCTCCGGCTTTCGCGTTTTGCCTTGAGCTTGTCGGCGAACGCCTTGAGGGAGCGCTCGTCGACCGCCCAGGAGTCGTCGGGGAGTGGGTCGGGAGTCGTCACGTGCTGCCTGTAGAGTCGGGGTCGCAATATAAGGAGTCCGGGCCGCGCGCCGCGGCCTTAGGCTCGCTGCGCCCCGACCCCCACCGTATCTTGCGTTGTATGAGCGGTCTGCTAGGCCGGCTCCAAGTCGCACTGGCCGAGCGGTATACGATCAACCGGGAGCTCGGCCGCGGGGGCATGGCGACCGTGTATCTCGCGGAGGACCTGAAGCACCGCCGCCTGGTCGCCCTCAAAGTGCTCAGCCCGGACCTCGGCGCGGCCCTGGGGAAGGACCGGTTCCTGCGCGAGATCGACATCGCCGCCCGGCTCACCCATCCCCACATCCTGCCACTGCATGACTCCGGGGAAGCCGACGGTCTGCTGTACTACGTGATGCCGTATGTGGAGGGGGAGTCGCTGCGCGGGCGCTTGGTCCACGAGCGCCAGCTCCCGCTCGAGGACGCGCTGCACATCACCCGCCAGGTGGCGGACGCCCTGGACTACGCCCATAGTCGCGACGTCGTGCATCGCGACATCAAGCCGGAGAACATCTTGTTCCAATCCGGTCATGCGGTGGTGAGCGACTTCGGTATCGCCCGGGCGATCGGAGTGGCAGGCGGAGGGAGAGTAACGGGGACGGGCATCGCGGTGGGCACCCCGGGGTACATGAGCCCGGAGCAGACGCGGGGGATCGAGCAGCTCGATGGCCGCAGCGATCTCTATAGTCTCGGCTGTGTGCTCTACGAGATGCTGGCGGGAGACCCGCCATTCACGGGGTGGTCGGCCCAGGCGATTCTGGCCCGGCAGGAGTTCGAGCCGCTCCCGCGCCTCCGCACGGTGCGAGACACGGTGCCCGAGTGGCTCGAGCAGGCGGTGGCGAGAGCGCTCGCGAAGGCGCCGGCGGATCGGTTCGCCACGGCCGCTGATCTCATCGCAGCTCTGACCAAGCCCAGGATGATCGCGGTCGCGGAGCCGGCCCTTCCCCCCGTCCGCGCGGCACCGGCCGTCGCGAACTCGATCGCCGTGCTGCCGTTCGTGAACCTGAGCGCCGATCCCGAGAACGAGTATTTCGGCGACGGCATGACGGAAGAAATCGTGAACGCGTTGAGCTCCGTCGCCTCGCTGCGAGTGGCGGCGCGGACGTCCTCGTTCGCCTTCAAGGGCGCGACACAGGACATACGGACGATCGCGGAGAAACTGCAGGTGCGTACGGTCCTGGAGGGCACCGTGCGCCGGGCGGACACCAAGCTGCGGGTCACGGCCCAGCTCATCAACGCCGCGGACGGCTTTCACCTCTGGTCCGCCACCTACGAGCGGGAGATGAAGGATGTGTTCGCGCTCCAGGACGAGATCGCCCGGGCCATAGTGAGCGCGTTGAAAGTGAAGCTGACGGATGAGCCCGGCCTCGTGCTCGTCGAGCCCCACACCTCCAAAGTGGACGCCTACGCCCTCTACCTCAAGGCGCGCTATTTCTGGAGGAGGAAGTCGGCAAGCGGGCTGAGGAAAGGCATCGAGTACTTTCAGCAGGCGATCGCAGTCGACCCGGGCTATTCGCTGGCCTACGCGGGGCTGGCCGACTCCTATATCACGCTGGGGTACTACAGCTACCTTCCCCCGAAAGATGTGTTCCCTCCTGCGAAGGCGGCTGCCGACGCGGCAATAGGGATCGACGACGGCCTCGCCGAGGCGCACACCGCGCGCGCGTGTGTGAGCCTGCTCTACGATTGGGACTGGCTGGATGCGGAGCGACGATTCCAGCGCGCGATCAAGCTCAAAGAGGGCTATCCGACCGCGCATTTCTGGTATGCGTGCTATCTGTGGGCCGTGGGACGGACCGCGGACAGCTGCGAGGAAGCTTCGCGCGCCCTGGCGCTCGCACCCTTGTCGCTCGTGGGCCACGCGAATCTGGGCTGGGCTCTGTATTTCGGGCGAAGGTTTGACGATGCCATCGCCCAATGCCGGAAGTCGCTCGAGCTGGATCCCCGCTACCTGTTCACGCACACGGTGCTCGGTCAGGCCTATGTAGCGGCGTCCAGGTGTGACGAAGCCGTCAGCGCCCTTGAGAGCGCCGTCCACCTTTCCGGTGGCCTAGCGTTCACAACGGCCGCGCTCGGGCACGCCTATGCGAGGGCAGGCAAGCGGCGCGACGCGAGGAAAGTCCTGGAGACCCTCAAGCAGCGATCGCACGCCGAGTATGTGCCGCCGTTTTGCATTGCGCTGGTCTATGCCGGGCTCGGCGACAAGGATCAAGCATTTGCCTGGCTCGACCGGGCCTGCGAGGAGCGCTCCCATTGGGTGGCCTACCTCAAGACATGGCCGCTCTTCGACGACCTGCGCGCAGACGCGAGGTTCGGGGCGCTCCTGGGCAGAGTTGGCCTCGGCTCTTAGCCTCCGAGCATCATGATCGCCCCCTCGTGCTCGAGCAGCCAGCGCTTGCGGTCCAGGCCGCCGCCGAAGCCCGTCAGCTCGCCGCGCGCGCCCACGACGCGGTGGCAGGGGACGATGATCGGGATGGGGTTCTTGCCGTTGGCCGCACCGACCGCGCGCGTGGCGCGGACGTCGCCGAGGCGACGAGCCAGCTCGCTGTAGCTCACCGTCGTGCCATAGGGGATGGTGCGCAGGGCGCCCCAGACCCTTTGCTCAAACGGCGAGCCGGCCGCGTCTAACGGCAGGTCGAACGTCGTGCGGGTGCAGGCGAAGTACTCCGCCAGCTGCTCGCGGGCCCGGGCGAGGAGGCCGCTCGCGAGAGCCTCACCCCCTGTCCCCCTCTCCACTTCGTGGAGAGGGGGGACGTGGCGGGAAGTCGGGAAGTAGACCCCGGTGAGCCCGGCGTCGGAGGCGGTGATCACCAGCTCGCCGATCGGGCTTTCGAACCGGGTCGCTGCCACTCCCTAGTCCTCCTTCCAGGCGCCGAGCAGGCGTCGCAGCAGCACGAGCTGTCCCACGTGATAGGCGTTGTGGTCGGCGAGGACGAGCGCTTCGCGCAGGGCGGTTTGTCCGGTGCCGTGCGGGATCCGGGCGTAGAGGTCGATCTTCGGGTCGCGCACCAGTCGCTCCATCTCTCGGAGGTCGCGCTCCACCTGGGCGACGCTCTTGTCCCACGCGGCTGGGTCGGGCGGCGCGTCGCTCGCGGGCCAGTAGCCCGCCGGCCACTTCGGGGAGACATGCTTCGCACTCTTCGTGAACTCGACGATATCCCACTGCGAGATCCGGATGTGCTCGAGCAGGCGCCAGGGGGTGAACGGCTGGCCCGGCGGCTTGGTGCCCCTGAGCTCGGCCGGCCAATCGGCGATCGCGTCCTTGAACGGGACGTGGGCGTGACCCTCGCCCAGCAGCGCGACGAGGTGGTCCCGGAGCGAGCGGTCGGGATCGGTGCGGCGGGGCTTGGGCTTCGCGGGCATGCGGGGCTCCCGGCGTGATAGGTCGGCGCCGTTCAAGTTACAACCCGGCGCTTGGGTTCGTGAATTTCCCGGGCTCAGAGCCCGGGCTCGGCGCCAAGGTGCGGCCTTCAAGGGCGCACCCGGGCCGAGCGCGCCCTCTCAGGGCGCGAACGCACCGAATCGGGACGTTCTTGACGCTCCCACCCGCAAGACTCTCCCTGCCGCAAGAGCCGCCCTCGGTGCCGCAAAGACGCCCTAGGCGTTGCGCACGCTTTCGCTCCTCCCGGCAACGAAACGAGGCCGCTCGTGCGCACGTGGGTGGCAGCTTGGAGCCGTGCTTCTCTCTTGCCAATCTCAGGCCGAGGACTCGATCATATGGGCATGGCGGCGCCGATCTATTACACGGCAGAGATGGTGCGCGGGCTCCCCGACGACGGCAACCGGTACGAGACGGTGCACGGGGAGCTGCTGGTGACGCCCGCCCCGCGGGCCTGGCACCAGGTCGTGCTGGTGCGGCTCAGCCAGGCGCTTAGTCGCTACCTGGAGCGCAATCCCGTCGGCCAGCTACTCTACTCGCCCGCCGACATCTCGTGGAGCCCGGACATCCTGGTGCAACCGGATCTCTTCGTCGTCCCATGGGAGGAGATCCGGCCGCTCGCCTGGGAGCGGATCAAGCATCTGCTGCTCGTGGTCGAGATCCTGAGCCCCACGACGGCTCGCGCCGACCGCTTCACGAAGCGCCGGCTCTACCAGGAGGTGCGCATCCCCGCCTACTGGATCGTGGACCCCGACGAGCACGTCGTGGAGCTGTGGACGCCGGAGGCGGCCCTGCCCACCGTGGAGCGCGAGCGCGTGGAGTGGCTCCCAGCGGGGGCGGCGGACCGCTTCGTGCTTCCCATACCGGAGCTGTTCCGGCCGCTCTGAGTAGTCGAATCTCCCTTCGTCACCTCCCTGCCGCAAAACCCGCCCTCCGTGCCGCAAAAACGCCCTAGGCCGGCGGCACGGCCGCTCCTAGGTTCCGCCGAGGGTGGGTGAGCGAGTGTCAGGCTGTGACGACATACGAGTTGTTGCGCGAGGCGATCCTCGGGCGCCGGCAGGTGTGGGCGCTCTACCACGGGCTCCCACGCGCGTTCTGTCCCCACATACTCGGCGCGAAGGGGAGCGAGCGGCACTGCTTGGGATATCAGTTCGCCGGCGAGAGCACCAGCGGCGCGATCACGCCGGGCTCGCCGGACAACTGGCGCTGCTTCGTCGTGGACGATCTGTCGCAGGTCTCGATCCGCGAGGGACCGTGGTTTACCGCGTCCAACTGGGATCGGCGGCAGACGTGCGTGGAGCGGATTGAGGTGGAAGTGGAGGGGGAGCCGTGAGCGACGATCTGGTGCGCCGACTCCACGCGGTGGCCGGGTGGCTGCGGGACGACGTGCGGCGCTGGGAGGCCGCGCGGGACCGGCGCGCCGTGTTCGGATACGCGTACGCCATGCGGGGTTCCCAGCGTGAGAGGTCGCCGCCGTTCAAGTTACAACCCGGGCCTGGGTTCGTGAATTTCCCGGGCTAAGAGCCCGGGCTCGGCGCCAAGGTGCGCCCTTCAAGGGCGCACCCGGGCCGAGCGCGCCCTCTCAGGGCGCGAACTCACCGAATCGGGACGTTCTTGACTCTCCCTGCCGCCAGACTCTCCCTGCCGCAAAAGCCGTCCTCCGTGCCGCAAAAACGCGTCTCGTGGCGTCGTTCGGGAGGAGGTGGCCGAAAAGCTGAGAGTTCTGGTGGTGGTCAGGCTACGCCCGTCGGGCGGCCGCCGCGACGTCGGCCAGGTCTTCCACCAGGAACGTCCACTGCTCGGCGCGGAGCCGGCCACGGAGCCGCGCCTGGGCGCGCTCCCATGCGGGCCGCGCGCGCGCGAGCCGTCGGCGTCCCGCCGGCGTGAGCGTCCAGCGCACCTCGCGTCGGTCGCGCCCACCGCCCGCGCGGATCCAGCCCGCGCGGGCGAGCGGGCGGAGGGTGCGGCTCAGCGTCGTGGGGTCGAGCGCGAGCAACTCGCCCAAGGCCGCCTGTGGGCTCGTGCCCGTGCGCTCGAGCACCTGCAGCAAGGTGAACTGCGTGGCCCGGAGTCCGGTGTGCTTGAGCGCGGCCTCGTAAGCTTGCGTCACCGCGCGAGCGGCGCGACGCAGGCCGGCGCAAGCGCAGTCGAGCGCGGGCAGCGTCTCAGCGGCCACCGGAAGTGCGGCCCGCCGCGAGCAGCCGGCGGAAGATGAAGACATGGTTTGCGAGGAAGATCGGCACGAAGAACGTTGGAATGACGACGAGCGGCAGCGTGAGCACCGGCTGCACGCCGGGCGTGACGGCGTGGAGCGTTACCCACGTCGCGGTGCCGACGGCGACGACCAGGTCGAGCAGACCGAACGCGTTCCAGGCGTGGGCGAGGGCGCGGTGGGTCGCGGTGCGGGGCTCGCCCGCGGCGACCAGGACGAGGGCGAGCGCGGCCGTCGCGATGTCGCCCCAGCCGGCGCGGTTCGCGAAGACCGGCGCCAGCTCGCCGCGCGCGGCGATCACCAGGAACCACGCCCCGATGAACCGGAAGGCATTGATACCGATCAGCGCGCGTATCGGGAGAGCGCCGATCCAGTCCCGCAGTGCAGGGACCAGGGTGCCTGCTGCGAACGTCGCGACGACGAGGGTGAGGATGATGAGCTGCGGTCCCGGGAAGGGGAGCCGAGCGAGGAAGCCGGTGGCGCCCGCGAGCAGGGCGAGGCCGAACCAGACAGCGGCCGCGGCGACGGCGGCGCTGGGAAGACGAGGCATCGGGACACTGGAAGCGGTCATGGGAAGGCCCTCTCGAAAAGGTGATTCACTCAAGTTCTGTTATGTGCATATACAACTATCGGAGCGAGCCAGGAGTTCCCGGGGCTAGCGCAAGTCGTTGATTCACAAGAGCAGGCGTTACGCCCCGCGGGGGCGTGGCATCTTCACCACACACCCCGAACGGAGGCGCCTACGTATGCGCGACTCCGCACCCTATAGACTGACCGAACGACGCCAGGCAATTCTGCGCCAGGCGAGTGCCGCCCTGCGGGGCCGACTGGTCACGCTGTGGCGTATGGCGAGCGGTTTCGCGGTGGCCGAGGTGACGAGCCAGCCGACTGTGCCGCGGGACTTGATCGACTTCGACGTGGCCGCGGCCCTGCGGATGTGGGGCCGGGCGGTGGCCGAGGGGAGTCTCTGGGTCGTGTGCCGCCTCGACCCGGGCCGCTGGCACGTGGCCCCGGTCCGCAGCGACGTGCCCGAGCCGTCACCTAGCGGTGTCGAGCGCCGCAGTCCGGAGCGGCTGACTCTGGAGCTGGCCGGCCTGTTACTCGGCGCGCTCGAGCGTGTTTGGGCAGTGGCCGACCAGGCGACGGTCTACCTGTGCGCCGCGCTCGCCGTGGTGGACGCCTCCCTGGAGCGCGTGCGGCAAGCGCCCGGCCTGACGACCGCGGCGCGCGCGCACCTGCTCGCCGATCTCGCGGTCATCGCCGAAGCGATCGAAGGGGCGTTGGAGGCTTAGAGCGCCGCGGCGGCCAGCTCCCTCAGGGTCTTCGCCAGCGTGTTGACGCGGGT
>WNGM01022582.1_pt1 | contig 11398 bp, 10 predicted proteins | sample 5400571 | NCBI WGS metagenome assembly WNGM01 (sample SAMN13153378, study PRJNA577476) | soil metagenome | isolation source: 100 cm soil or saprolite under Garry oak tree replicate 2 | place: USA:California | collected 2016-06-15 | reverse complement strand
TCGGCTTCCGGCTCTACACGGAAATGGGGACACTCATCACCGAAACCTACCACCGCCTCCTTGGGATTCATATCCCCAAAGTGGAGCCCGGAGACGGGTATATTGACGCGGAGATCGAGTCGCTCAATCTGGTTCCGGGACGGTACGCACTTTCGCTCTGGATCTCCGCCCCGGGGGGCACGCCAGTTTACGACGGGGACGTACGCGCTTCGCTGGAGGTTGAGGTCGCGGATGTCTATAGGTCTGGACGCATGTTGGACAGCAGGTCCGGTATCGTCTATTTTCCGCAGCGGTGGAACATCACGAAGGTGTAAGCGCCCTTTGCGAGGAACACGCTTTCGCGCAAATCGGCGACATGGTTCTCGCGGCTACTGCAAGAGACGCTATCCCGCAAGCGAAAGGTCGCTTGTCTGACCTGACCGTCCGGAAACCGACGTCACGGAAGCTTTCTAATAGCTGTCATGGGGCGTGGCGCAGCGACCTGACGCAGTCATTCCTGCTAGGATTCTGAGGCTTCCGCGCATGGATTTGGCGCGTTTCTTGCCGCTATATATTGTTAATCATGTGTTCGACGTCTAGCGATAGTGCTTTTTCGGCGGTGACGCGAGCGGCTGCCCATTGACCTGACCCCTGGTCTAGGAGGACTTGGAATGACAACACTCAAAGATCAGGTCGCACTTCTGACAGGAGCCAGTAGCGGTATCGGCTCAGCGACTGCTCTGCTCTTGGCAACCAAGGGGGTGAAACTGTGGCTTACGGGACGCGACCGGGCCAGATTGGATGCCGTCGCTGAAACCGCTCAGAGAACGACCTCAGAGACCTTTTGCATTCAGGCCGATCTGGAGCGCGATAAAGACGTTATTGCCTTGGTGGCGCGTCTTCGGAGAGATGTCGGCTATCTCGATCTCTTGATTCACTGCGCGGGCAAGATCGTACACGGCCCAATGGAGTCGGCTGAAATTGAGGATCTAGATCGGCAGTACCGCATCAACGTTCGCGCGCCCTATCTGTTGACGCAGCTTCTACTGCCCATGCTGAGGTCACGCCGAGGTCAGATCGTGTTTGTCAATTCGAGCGCGGGCCAGATTGCCTCGGCCAACGTGGGTCAATACGGGGCTACCAAACATGCGCTCCGCGCCATCGCTGACAGTCTTCGGCAAGAGGTTTCCACCGACAGTCTACGCGTGTTAAGCGTGTATCCGGGTCGCACAGCGAGTCCGATGCAGGCAAGCATTCACGCCAGCGAGGGCAAAGAATACCACCCTGATCGTTTAGTACAACCCGAAGATGTGGCTGCAATGATTGTCAGTGCGATCAGTCTGCCGCGCAGTGCCGAGGTGACTGATATCAGTGTGAGGCCGCTTCGCAGCCAGTAGTTTCTCGAGCATGAGCGTTAGTGATTCCGATTGCGTACCCTAGAACAGGGTGTAGATGAACGGCGCGACTGCCGAACCCTGGGCCAGTATGATCAGACCGCCCAGAAGGACCATGATGATGATGATGGGCGCGAGCCAAAGCTTCTTCCGCTCGCGCATGAACTGCCATAAGTCTTTCAGAAACTCAACCATCGCAGCGCCTCTGGTTACCGAATTTCAATCCGTCCTGCTCAGAACGGCCTCTCCATGTGACTCTTGGGCAGCTTGGCGGCATGAATGCGATAACTCTTAGCATTGGGGTCCAGCCTTTGGGCCATGGAATCACGGCCCATGAGACGCATTATAAGCGCGATGGGGGTGATGATCACGAAAAATACCAGGCTCATGATTACGGGCGTGGTGATGCGACTGAGCAATAGGGCCAGGCGCATCCAGAGGCGATAAAACCACAGCATCGTCGCCGGCGCAATGAGCGCCCAGAGCGCAAGCACTACGCCTACCGCCCAGGGCCAATGGGGCGAGGGCCGCCCGAGCGCCCAGGGGAAGAACAGGCCGAATAGCCCGGCAAGAATCCCCCCCGTGATCAACCCGAACTCGCGCAGACCCTTTCTGTCCAGTACCGGAATATCCCTCCGCATGCCCTCATCCTTCAATCCAGCTCAAACTCCTGCTTCCAGGAGTCATCCTTTTCCCACTTGGGTTGATCGGGTTTCGCGAGCAGGAAATTCTCCAGCACAAGGTAGTCCAACTCGGTTCTCATGAAACACCGATAAGCATCCTCGGGCGTACACACGATCGGCTCGCCGCGCACGTTGAAGGAGGTATTCACAAGCACCGCGCAACCCGTACGCTGTTCGAAATGCTTCAGCAGGTCGTAAAAGCGCGGGTTCGTGTCCTCGTGGACCGTTTGAATCCGCGCGGAGTAATCGACGTGCGTGATCGCCGGAATCTTAGAACGCGGGACATTGAGCTTGTCGATGCCGAATAATTGCTTCTGTTCCTCGGTCATCGGGATGCGGAGCGCGTCCTTCACCGGAGCGACCAGCAGCATGTAGGGGCTGCGCCGATCGAGATCAAAGTATTCAGAAGTCCGGTCGCTGAGGATGGACGGTGCAAACGGACGAAACGACTCACGGTATTTTATCTTGAGGTTCATCACCTTTTGCATGTTCTGGCTGCGAGGATCTCCGATGATCGAACGCCCGCCCAACGAGCGCGGCCCGAACTCCATACGACCCTGCAGCCAACCGACCACATTTTCCTGTGCCAAGACTTCAGCTACGCGCGGTAACAGCGTGGCGTCGGGCAGCTCAGCATACTTTGCGCCTATCGAATCCAGGTACTGCTTGATCTCTTCCCGGGAAAATCTCGGTCCCAAGAACGCGCCGGCCATCGAATCGGCGCCGTTGACTCGTCGTGGATTGCCGAGATATTCGTGCCAAATGGCGAGCGCGGCGCCGAGCGCACCGCCGGCGTCGCCGGCCGCCGGTTGAATCCAGATGTCCTTGAACGGACCTTCACGCAGCAGCCGCCCGTTGGCGACGCAATTGAGCGCCACACCCCCGGCCAAGCAGAGATGACCCACCCCGAGTTCCCGGTGGATAGTCCTGCCCAAGCGCATCACGATTTCTTCGGTGACCTGTTGAACCGAGGCGGCGATGTCCATCTCCCGCTGCGTGACGAGCGATTCCGCCTTGCGCGGCCCTCCGCCGAAGACCTCGTCGAACCGGCGGTTCGTCATCGTCAGGCCGGTAGTGTAGTTGAAGTACTGCATGTCGAGCCTGAAGGTACCGTCATCCTTGAGGTCGATGAGCTTTTCCATGATCAAGTCGCGGTACTTCGGTTCGCCGTAGGGAGCAAGCCCCATCAGCTTGTACTCGCCGGAGTTGACTTTGAAGCCGGTAAAGTAGGTAAACGCCGAGTAGAGCATGCCGAGCGAATGTGGGAAGTCGATTTCCCATTGCGGTGTGAGAGCGTTTCCTTCACCGAGCCATACCGACGATGTAGCCCACTCGCCGACCCCGTCCATGCAGAGGACACCGGCCCGTTCGAATGGGCTTGGGAAAAACGCCGATGCTGCATGCGCCTGGTGATGCCCGGTGAACATCAATCGCGGCAGTTGCTTGACCTTGCACTGTCCAACGGCGGCAAGCTCGGTTCGCAAAAGGCTCTTCAGGTACAGCTTTTCCTTCAGCCAGATCGGCATCGCCATTGCAAATGACTTGAAGCCCTTGGGCGCATAGGCGAGGTACGTTTCCAGCAGGCGATCGAACTTGAGCAGCGGCTTGTCATAGAAGACGATATAGTCGACCGCCGTGAGCGGTACGCGGCCTTCTTGCAGGCAATATCGGACCGCGTGCTCCGGAAATCGCGCATCGTGTTTCTTCCGGGTGAATCGCTCTTCCTGTGCAGCGGCAATCAACTTCCCGTCTTGCAGGAATGCTGCCGCGCTGTCGTGATAGTACGCCGAGATGCCGAGGATATTCATTGGAAGGAGGTAGGGCGCGGTGTGAAACCGGCGACCCGAATCAGCCTTGCGGCAATCGATGTGAGCCTACTTTTCCTGGGCTGCACTTCTGGGGATACCTCCTGCAGGGACTTACGGCCTAGTCTGGCATTTTCTCGGGCTATTGTGCCATCCCTGTCGATGGCGCTCAAGCAGGATCCGGACCGCTCCAGTGTGCAGGCCGCGCCAAGACCTGGGGGCGCTCAGCCAATCTGCGGCGCATCCGCAGTATCGTCAGGTGGGGCACCGATCAGTGCGGGTATCGTCAACGGCACCGCAGCGTGCCAAACTTATGCTTCATTTTGTTCTCCAATCTTGTCGCACTTTACCCGCCCAATGACGCGCCCCGTTGCCACTCACGCAGTCCGCATTCTCCTGTCTCTATACGTTTTCGAGTTCTCAATATTGCTGATCCTCGCGGGACTCTACAAAGCACCTGTCTACGACTGGGCCCTTCCGTTCACCTCGCACGGCAGACGCGGGCGAGCGGCCCCGTGGGCTGATTAGCGTTCGCTCTCGGCCTGACCACCAATCTGATCTCGGGGCTTCTCGCTTTCCTGCTGGTCGAAACGACGGTCCAAATGCTCGGGGAAAAGAAACCTGAAGGACTCGTAATCGGCTCCGTGGCGGTGCGGCCTACCTGGCCTGAACTCATCAGGCGAAGTCGCGAGGTCCTCGCGGCGGTTGCCCCGTGGAGAAACTGGAGCGCGTCATATTTTGTCTACGACCGGGAACTCGGCTGGAACGTGGGTCCCAACAGGGGAAGTCGCGATGGCCTGTACTTCAGCAGTCTCGAAGGCATCCGAAGTGCACGCCCGAACGTGCGCATGGCGGACGAAAACCCTCGCTTTCGTATCGCCCTCATCGGCGACTCGCACGCGTTCTCGTTCGAAGTCCCCTTCGAAGATTCCTGGGGCTCCCACCTGCAGCGCTTACTCGGCGGCGACGCGCAGGTGCTCAACTTCGGCGTAGACGGGTACGGAATTGACCAGGCGTATCTGCGATACCGACGGGACGTGCGTCCGTGGAAACCCAAGGTGGTCGTGATCGGCTTCGCTGGGCACGATTTGTGGCGTGCCTTGGCCGTCTACCCGTTCGTGAGTTTCGGATGGCCAGGGTATCTGGTGAAACCCCGATTCGCAGTAGAGAAGGAAGCGCTGAAGCTTCTCAACGCGCCGTTGCCCACCCCCGCCGAGATCCTCGGCGCGGGCCGAATGACTAGCACTGGCAATGGGAGCACAGCCCCCTGATTCTTCGTTTCCTGACCTCGGCTTTCCCGCGGTGGCCGATTGCGGATCCCCGAGTGTCGCCGGAGGCCGCCACGGTATTGAATAGTCATCTCTTCAGGCAGCTCGTCGAGTCCATCGAGGAATCCGGATCGGTCCCGCTGCTGGTACTCATGACTGGCGGAAATGCGCTGGTACCGGAAGCGCTGGCGCGCGCTCGTATTCCCTACTTGGACATGGCCGAGTGCGTGAGCGGAATTCCAGCAAAGCGTCTAAAGGTGCAGCCTAACGACACTCACTACACCGGGCTGGCGAACGAGGCGATCGCTCGATGCACGGCCCCTGCGGTGGCACTCGCGCTCAGGAAATCCGCAGACGGGGCGCACCGCGGATTTGCGAGGGATCCAAGACAAGGGTCGAAGTCTGGAAGTCCGTCCGGCTCCAGATCGCCGACGTCATGGGCCCACCGGCCGCTTGAAATCATGGGTAATGGTCCGCCACCCGGAAGTCGTCATTCCCCGCCTTGAGCCCTCGCACGTAGCGTGATACCGTTAAAAAATTGCGAAGCAACGTGCCGGACTTGCCGTAAGATTCGTCTGGTTCTGGAGAGGGAGGTCCCTAAGGTGAGTGACAGCAGGCCGGGTTTGAGCCGCGCACTGGGGCTCCGCGTCGGAGAGACCGTTGAGGTGCGCAGCGCCGAGGAGATTCTCGCCACCTTGGACGAGAACGGGTGTCTGGGATCGCTCCCGTTCATGCCGGAAATGCTGCAGTTCTGCAACAGGCAGTTCACCGTTTACAAACGTGCCGACAAGACTTGCGACACAATCGACAAGAGCGGCGGACGGCGGCTTTTCAACACCGTGCACCTGAGCGCGGCACAACCATCGGAAGGAATGCGATGTGATGGCGCCGCCCACGGAGGTTGCGAGGCGAGCTGCCTGCTTTTCTGGAACGAGGCATGGCTCAGGCGCGTGGAACCGAATCAAAGACAGGATCGCAATCGCAAGACGACCCCCGCGCAGGGCAACAGGCCGGGCGCGATGGATACGATGCTGCGAAGATCGGCCGTCGTCACGGAACCGGGGAAGGATGATGCCCGGGCATATCGTTGCCAGGCTACACAGTTGAAAGCATACACGCGACCTCTGGCCTGGTGGGATGTCCGGCAATACGTGCGCGATTTTGTGTCTGGCAACGTCCGCGCCCGAGATTTATTGCGCGCGCTGGTATTCGCTGTGTACAGAAACCTGGTTCAATTCGGTGTCGGTTACCGGCTCCTGCTGGGCTTTTACAATTGGTTCCAAGCGCGAACCGGCGGAACGCCGTGGCCCTACGTCCAGGGTACGCTTTCGGCGACGCCTCAGGGCGAGTTGAACCTCAAGCCGGGTGAACTCGTGCGCGTGAAGCGAGTGGATCAAATTTTGGCGACGCTCGATACGCGCAACAGGAATCGGGGACTCCTGTTTGCGCCCGAGATGGTCAGGTTCTGCGGCGGTACGTTCAGGGTATTAAAGCGAGTTCATCGAATACTCGATGAAAGAACAGGGCGCATGCTGGAGTTCTCCAATCCATGCATCATTCTGGAAAATGTCTACTGTCTTTCTGAATTCAGTGAAAATCGAGTCTTTTGCCCGCGCAGCATCTATTCATACTGGCGTGAGATCTGGCTGGAACGGGCTTCCCCAACTGTCACACGGTGCCCGGGACGCGGGTGCAATCTTGTTGTGCGTCGCGCCTGGCGCACGGTGCCGGAGATTGGTGATGCAGGACCGTTGAGCAAGAGATCCCATGATCGGAGACAGAAAACGCCTACTCTTCTACTGCGTTACGGCGATTATCACCTTCGCTCTCATCGAGGTAATGCTGGCGATGCTCGCGTGGACCTCTCCGAAGGTCAACCAACTGCTGGCGCCGCCGTGGACTATCGTTTCGGACGACCGCCTGGGTCGCAGGCCGAGCCCTGGGGCGCCGGGTCACGACGCTCGAGGGTGGCGCAACCCAACGGCGTACGGGAAAGCAGATGTCGTTGCCCTGGGTGATTCACAGACCTATGGTGTAGGTGTTGACGCTAGGGAAACGTGGCCAAGACGGCTCGAAGCGATGATCTCCCACCCGGTGTACGGCATGGCGTACGGGGGCTACGGTCCCGTCCACAGCCTGCTTCTATGGAGCGAAGCGACTGATTTGAAGCCGCGAGTGGTGATCGAAGCTTTCTACTCTGGGAACGACTTATATGACGCGTTCAATATCGTATATAACCGGGGGCAGCTTCCAGAATTGAAAAGCGCGGAAGCGCGAATACGGAAAGAAGTGGAAGACGCTGAGAAGATCGAGCCGATTTCTCAGCGCGTCGACAGGCTATTTCGCATGGGAAGGGCCGCATCGCCGGCCGGGCAGGATTATCCGGGTGCTTCATCCCCTTCCGGGTTACGAGCGTTTCTGGCGGGCCATTCGAGAATCTTTGGGCTCCTTCGCCGGGTTCGCTTCGAGCTGCAAAGGAACGATGTCCCTTCTTCGCCGGCCGACATGGCATGGGAGGATGCAAAGGCCGACGCGGTGCAGAATCCAGCGTGCTGCGAGATCTTCACCAGCGGCGAATTCAAGACGATTCTGACTTCGGAGTACCGGCTCTCAGCGCTCAACCTCGATGACGCAAGAATTGCAGAAGGCTTGCGACTGTCTTTGGAATCGATCAAGAAAATGAATGAGCTTGCGTCCGCGAAGGATATCAAGCTGATGGTACTCTTAATCCCGACCAAGGAGTTCGTTTTACGAGATCAATGGAAGAGTCCTTCGAAAAACTTCGTCTTGTTGGCGCAGAACGAAGAACGAATGTGGCGCATTGCGAAAGACTATCTTGATCAACGCGGGATTGAGTACGTTGACGCGCTAGCCGCTCTGCGAAAGCAGCTTGGCGACGGTAGGCAACCTTATCCGGTCACACGGGACGGGCACCCGAACCGCTACGGCCACTTGGCGATTGCGCAGGCCCTGGCCCCGCTCATTAAGAAACTCACAGCGGCTCAAGACCAGTAGGCGAGAGCACGGGCGTTCGTCGCGCATGACTCACAAACAGTACGGTTTTTAAGCAGGCCACACCAGTGACAAGTTCAGGCGTTCGGCGGACGAACGAGCATCCGGCCGACTGCACTCCAGAGGTGAGTGTTGGACTCCCCGTTTACAACGGCGAAGAGTATTTGCTTGAGTCGGTTCAAGGCATTTGCGAGCAGACCTTTTCGGATTTTGAGCTGATCATTTCCGACAATGCGTCGACCGACCGCACGGCCGAGATTTGCAAAGAGCTTGCCAGTCGGGATTCACGTATCCGATACGTGCGCCAGCCGCGGAATATCGGTGCCGCACGAAATTGGAATTTTGTAGCCCGCGCCGCCAACGGAAAATTTCTGAAATGGGCGAGTGCGAATGATCGCCCAGATCGGACGATGCTCGCTAGGTGCGTCGACGTGCTCCAGCGAGAAGACGAGGCGGTGTTGTGCTACGGCAGGACCCGCTTCATCGACGGCAGCGGTAATAAGCTGGGTCTCTACGAGTACGACCTCTCTTTTGAGCAGCGGCGGCCGAGCGAGCGATTCATCAGCGTACGGAACAGAATGAATCTGAACAATGCACAGCAGGGGCTAATACGCCTACACCCCCTCAGGCAGACGCGCCTCGAGCGTCTGTATCCGGGCGGTGACTTGATCTTGATGGCTGAGCTTGCGTTACACGGAACGTTCCGACTCTTGCCGGATGTGCTGCTTTATCGCCGCATGGAAAAGGGAGCTGCCAGCCGTTTCCTATCCGACCGGGAGCTGCGGGTATTTCTCGATCCGGACTCGGCGCACAAGGGTTTCACGGCCTGGCGCCGTCATTGGGACTGCTGCTGGTCTGTGCTCAGGGCGCCGATCGCTTGGAGAGAAAAAGCGTCAGCACTGGACTATGTGGTTCGCTCTGTCTACTGGGACCGCCGTGAACTGTGGCGGGACCTGGTCAAGTAGGCGCGCCGACGCGTTGAGCGGCTTCGAGCCGCATTCAATTTGCGTAATTGCGCATCTAGGGCTCGATCATCAGGTGCCATGCAAAACGGAAAATCAGCAGTGTCCGGAAAGATCAATATCCTCTTCGCTATAGATTACTTTCACCGTACCGGGGGCACGGAGAAACATCTGGCACAGCTCGTCCGACTTCTGTCTCGCGATATTTTCAACTGCAGTGTGGTGGTATTCGATCTCGGCGCCAACGCCTTGATCGATGACATGCGCGCCGCGGGGGTCCCGGTGCGCCACGTCCCTGTGCGGCGTATCTACACGCCAAACGCACTGCGGCGGGCGACGGAACTGGCCGGGATTATCAAGCGCGACAATGTCGATATTGTCCAGACGTTTCATCAGACATCGGACACCTTTGCGGCGATCGTCGCGAAGCTGTCCGGTGTGAAGTGCATCATTTCCAGCAAGCGGGATACCGGTCAGCTCAAGCGGCCAGTACACATTTTTCTCAACCGCCGGCTCAAGTTTCTGTTCGACAGGACCATCGTCGTAGCGGACGCGGTGGGCGAGGCGGTTGTGGCGACAGAGCACATCGATCGGTCCCGAATAACCAGGATATACAATGGGGTTGATTCCGTGGAGTTTTCTCCGCCGAACACCAGTGAAGCGACGGCGGCGAGAAGCCGCTTGGGGTTCGGTGACGGGGATTTCGTAGTCGGTATGGTGGCGGGATTCCGGCCCGAGAAGAATTACGACATTTTTTTCCAAGGCGCCGCGACGGCCATGACTGCGATCCCGTCTCTCAAAGTCCTCGCTGTGGGAGGCGGGCCGCTTCTCGAGCACTTTCGAGCGCTTTACGAGATCGAGCGCTTGCGCTCTCGGATCGTGTTTACCGGAGAAGCGGAAGACGTCGCCCAATACCTCAAGGCAATGGATGTCGGCTGCCTGATTCCCGGCAAGAACGAAGGTTTCTCCAACGCTGTTCTGGAAAAAATGGCCACGGGTCTACCCATGATCGTCACCAAAGTCGGCGGCAATGCGGAGGCGGTCATCGACGGAGAGAACGGAATTGTCATTCCTCCCGTGGACACCGAGGCGTTTCGCGCCGCCCTTGTCCGCATGCATTCGGATCCGGCCGCAAGACGAACCATGGGCAGAAGGTCGCGAGAGCTGGTAGAGCAGAGGTACAGCCTACAAGACATGTGTAGGAAGCATGAAGCGCTTTACCTGTCGCTCTGTGCATAGCGGGGCCGAACAAGATCTGCGTGCATGGAAGACTCGGGAACAGGAGGCTATAAGTTCGTCGTCACCGGCTATGCCGGATTCGGGGGCGAGATACTGCGACTACGCAACGCGAACCGCTCAGTTGCGCAGACCGCCGCGTATCTCGACTGGCGGTACGCGGATTCACCTGGCGCGCCGGAGCCGAAGATCATCTGGGCAAGGGACGAGGCCGGGCACTCGCGGGGGATGGCCGCCTTGATATTTCGCCCCTTCTGGCTGAATGGTGAGCTGCAGCATATTGCAGTTGTGGGTGACATATCGCTGGATTCGGAGCTCCGTGGCAAAGGGCTGGGCCGATGCGTGCTGAAGTTCATGACGGACTATCTGGATCAGAGCCACCCTGAGCGTCTTGCCATGGTGATCCCGAACGAGGGCGCTGAAAGGAGCCTCACGCCCATCGGATGGGCCACGGGAGGGCGTCTCGTCCCTTATGTATTCGTGCTGAATCCGGAAGCGAAACTGCCTGGCAGCCTGAAGGGCTCGCACTTGGCCGTCCGGGTGGCCCGGGCGGCAAGTAAGGCGATGGCAAATCTCCATCGATGGTACCTCAGGCCAGGTTATTCGCTGAGAGTCGTTGATACATTGGACGACTCGTTTGATGCATTCTGGAAGCGCTATCCCAAGGCTAAGCTGGTACTGAGCGATCGAGGGATCGAAACGCTGAGCTGGAGATACGTGAATCATCCCCAAAACAGGTTCAGCTTCGCCAAGCTCGAGCATGATGGTCGGTTTGTGGGCTATCTCGTATACGAACACTCGGGCACCACGCCGATGTGCTTGGTATACGACTTCATTCTGTCGGAACAGTCTGATCTCCCTTGCCTGCTTGCCTTGTTCGTGAAGCACTGTGCCGATCAAGGCGGCATCGACACCATTCGCCTGCTGCTCGGTGGCGAGCATCCTTACCGCAAGCAGTTGTGGAAGCTGGGATTCATCGCAAGGGAGGATGCAGGGGTATTTCAGCTGCACGGCCCGAAGGCTCGGGCCCGGTTGATGGAATCCAAGTGGTTCCTCACC
>WNGM01006286.1_pt1 | contig 11399 bp, 10 predicted proteins | sample 5400571 | NCBI WGS metagenome assembly WNGM01 (sample SAMN13153378, study PRJNA577476) | soil metagenome | isolation source: 100 cm soil or saprolite under Garry oak tree replicate 2 | place: USA:California | collected 2016-06-15 | reverse complement strand
CAACCGGCCGCAGACCTATACGTTCGATCAACTGCCGGTGGCGTTGCTGCCGTAATCTTCTCTGCAACCAAGCGCAATGAAATGTGACTTCGCGATGCGGCCGCCGCACGGCATCGTGGCGCGCCCTGTTTTCGGCTTTGACGCGAGGTGGACTGTGAAGGATCGGCACACGCGACTGCCAACGGAGCAGGAAGTTGCCGAGATCAACGCCAAACATTTGATCAGCACGCCGATAAAGCCAGCCGATCTTTTGTTCGTGTTCGGCACGCGCGAGGATGTCGCGCTGCGCGTGGATGAGGCCTTCAGGCTCTGGCGCGAGGGCTTGTTTCGCTGGTCGATCGTGAGCGGCGGGGTGACGCCGGGCTCGGAGCTTTCGGAATGCCAGATCATCAAGGCCGCGATGGTGGCGCGCGGCATTCCGCCGGAACGCATCCTGGAGGAACATCGCGCGACCAACACCGGCGAAAACGTCATCTTCTCGCTGCCCATCCTCGAAGCCGCCCTCGGGCTTGCGAATGTCCGCAGCGTAATCTGCCTCGGCAACACCTGGACGGCGCGCCGCTACCCGATGACGCTGCACCGGCACTGGCCGGACGTGGAGAAGATGCTGATATCAGTCGACAGCTTCGAAACGCCGTTGGCGCTCTGGCACACCGACCCTGATTTCCGGGCCCGGATTCTCAGCGAATGGGACAAGATCGAGCCATACAAGGCCAAAGGCTTTATTGCGGAGTGGCCGGTGGCTTGACCGCGGCGCGCGCGATCGCCCGGCTGCTATTCAGTCGAATCGAAGTCCTCTTCCTTCGCGCTCAACATTCCCGAAAGCGTGCGCAGTGCCGTCTCGAGTTGGTCGATCGGAGGGGCAGCCAACGCCAGCCGCACGCCGTTCGGTGAATGCCCGGGGCTGACGGCAAACGTCGTCGATGGCGTCAAAGCGATATCCCGCCGGGCGGCGGCGGCGACGAATGTTTGCGACCGCCAGTGCGGCGGCAACGTCAGCCACAGATGATAGGATTTGCTGTGGGTCTGGATCTCAAGGCCGGAAAGGCAGGCAACGGCAATTTTCTGGCGTTGCTGGGCATCGATCCGCTTCAGCCGTGCAAGTTCGGCAGCCGTGCCGTCGCCCATCAGCTGTTGCGCGGCCGCGAACGCAAATCCCGACGCCGTCCAGCCGCCCGAGCGCACCGCGGCCATGACGTTTTCGCGCAAGCGAAGCGGTGGAACGACAAAGCCGAGCGACAGCCCGGGCGCCACCTTCTTGGAAAGGCTGTCGAGCACCACGCAACGATCCGGCGCGAGCGCGGCCAGCGGCGGCTCGTCGTCGAGAAAAGCATAAACGGCGTCTTCGATGACGGTGAGATCGAGCTTCTCGACAACGCGCAGGAGATCAGCGCGCCGCGAGGACGGCATCGTGATGCCCAGCGGATTTTGAACGATGGGCTGAACATACAGCGCCGACAAATGCGCTTCGCGATGGGCCTTTTGCACGGCGTCCGGACGAACGCCATGTTCATCCATCGCCAGCGGCACCAGCGTGACGCCGAGCCGGGCGGCGATGCCTTTGATGAACGGGTAGGTCAAAGCCTCGACGCCGCAACGGCCGCCGGTCGGCACCACCGCGGCAAGCGCGGCTGCGATGCATTGCCGGCCATTGGCGGTGAACACCATCTGCTCCGGCTTTGGCGACCAATCCCGGTTTTGACGGGTGAGATAGTCCGCGGTGACTTTTCTTGCGGCCTGCGTTCCGATGCTGGTGGCTTGTCGCAACGCGATATCGAGTGCCTCCGGCCGGTTCAGTCCCTCCAGGCTCTTTGCGATCAGGGCTGATTGCGTCGGCAGCAGGGGATAGTTGAATTCCAGATCGATACGCGCGCCGCGCGGCTCGGTCGCCGCGGCGATGCCGCGGCGCGCTTCTCCGGAAATGAACGTGCCGCGTCCGACTTCGCCGACGACGAGGCCACGGCGCAACAGTTCGGTGTAGACCCGGCTGGCCGTCGAGGTGGCGATCTTGCGCTCATAGGCAAAACTGCGCTGCGGCGGCAAGCGGTCGCCGGGCTTGAGCGCGCCGCTCGCGATCTCGGCGGCGACGGCATCGGCAAGCTTCGCATATTCGAATTTCGACATTATTGCACCGAGAGCAATGTTTTACTTGAACCGATACGATTACAGGATCATCTAATCACCATCAAGCCGAGATTGCACCGAGGATAGCGAGAGCAATCCGACGTCGTCCAAGGCGCCGCAGTCGAGCAGCGTTGCGCCAACGATATGGCTTTGCCGGGCGAAAAGCCGATTGGAGAGGAAAGATGACCACGATATCCCAAAGCCCCGCGCAACCTTCGACCCCCAATTTGTGGGCCGGACTTGTCCGCTGGATCGGCATTTGGGCGCACGCCGTGGCCGCCAATTGGGAGCGTCGCGCCGCGATCAAAGCGCTGCTCGAACGCGATGATCGCGAATTGCGCGACATCGGAATAGTGCGCAGTCAGATCGAGGCAGCGGTCGGCGGAGCCTTCAATCCGGACATGGGAAGAAGGCCGTAAGCACCGTGATCAAGCGGTTGCCAAGGCACCCCGGTTGATACCAAAGCCTCTGCCATCGTCGGAGCTGGTGGGATTCACGACGCCCTCCGTGGTTCGATGGACCCTAGTGCCGCACCACTAGCACCGAGCATTTGGCGTAGCGCACCACATGGCCGGCGTTGGAGCCAAGAAAATAGGTCCGCATCGCCGGCCGGTGCGATGTCATGACGATCAGGTCGGCCTTGATCGCCGCGGCTTCTTCGAGAATCTCGTGATAGATGCCGCCCTGGCGCACCACGCTGGAGATATGCGATGCATCGATGCCGGATTCGCGTGCGACGATGGCAAGCGCTTCCTCGGAGGTCTGGCGCTGCTGGATGTCGAAATCGGCGGGCACATATTCCGCCAGCATCACCGGCGTCATTGGCAACACGTTCAGAAGGCGCACCGTGCCGCTCCAGGTCCGCGACAGCGTCGCCGCCGTCGCAATCGCGGGTTTCGCCAGGTCGGTATCGGCAAGATCAAGCGGGACGAGAATGGATTTGAACATCTGCGCCTCCGTGTGTGAAGCCAACGTAGCATAAAACCAAGTCTTGAAACCAAGTCTTGAAACCAAGTCTTGAAACCAAGTCATGAAACCAGTCTTGGCGGCGCAGCTGCTAGGCTTGCTTCAGCAGCTTTGGGCTGACGAACAGCGCCAGCCGTCCGCGGCGGAACGCCACGTCGTCCCAGTCGTCGCCCGCAAAGTCGAGCATGGCAAGCCCCGATGTCGGCAGATTGTCGGTGAGCGCCTTGCGTCCGGCGGCGTCGCCGCTGCCGGTCAGCGCCAGCGCCAGTTCATGCATTCCGGGATTGTGCGCGACCAGCATCAGGACTTTCGGATCGGCGGATGATGCGGCGCGGATGGCCTGCAGGAGCTGCGATGGGGCGGCTCCATAAAGTTCCGGCAGAAGTTCAACGCGTGGCTGCCGAGCCGGCTTTTTCATCGCCTCCCAGGCAATCTCCCAGGTCTGGTGGGCCCGGATCGCAGGCGAAACCAGCACCAAATCAGGAAAAGGCGGGTGCCGACCGATCCAGCCGCCGATCTCCGCGGCGTCGGTGCGGCCACGTGCGTCCAATCGGCGGTCCTGGTCGCGGCCGCTAGGCGCGTCGGCCTCGGTCTTGGCGTGACGCAGCAGCATCAAACGGCGCATGGCGACTCTCGATTCATTTCGGATCCGGCTGATTTATGTACAAGCTGAAGCTTAGGACAAGGTGACAAGCGACTGATCCGTCCGTAAGAAAACGATATGAGCGAGACTTCCACAAGCGCGACCACAGCAAATGATGCCGCGGCGATGTTGCCGGGGCGGTCGCGCCTTTCGTTCGATCTGGATGTCGATATTTGTGTGGTCGGGGCAGGGCTTGCGGGTCTCACGGTGGCGCTGGAGGCCGCAAGGCTCGGCGCGAGCGTCGCCGTTCTCGAAGGCCGGCATGTCGGCTGGAACGCATCCGGCCATCATCTCGGCACGGTGATGCCGGGTTTTGGTCTCCCGATCGGCGAATTGATCGCCCGTATCGGTTTTGAAGACGCCCGCGAGCTCTGGTCGTTGTCGAAGGAAGGCGTCGAATATGTTCGGGCCACCGCATCGGAAGAATTGATCCCGGGCATTGCCCTGAGCGAGGGCGCCCTTGAGGTTTCCAATGTCGAGGCCGGCGAGGAGCTGATCAGCCGGCTGCAAATGCTGGGCGAGGATTTCGAGACCGAGGTCGAGGGTTGGCAGGTCGATCGCGTGCGCGATCAGCTCAGGACCGATCGTTATTTCCACGGCGTGTATTATCCCAAGGCGTTTCAGATCGACGGCCGCAAATACGTCCATGGCCTTGCGGCGCTGGCGACGCGGGCGGGGGCGCGGATCTTCGAGGACACGCCGGTCGTCAGCATCGATTCGTCAGGCATTCGCAAGCGCATCGTCACGCCGTCGGCACGGTTGCGCGCGTCGCACATCGTGCTCGCCGGCAACATCCATCTGGGCGAGCCGTTGCGGCGGCTGTCGGAAACGCTGCTGCCAGTCTGGCGCTACGCCGCGATGACCGCGCCGCTCGGCGAGCAGCTTGCCGATGTGGTCAAGTTCAAGGGATCGGTGACGGACACCGATGGCGTCGATCATTTCCGGATTGTGGACGGTGACCGGTTGATGTGGGCAAGTCCGGAGACAACCTGGGCCGCGCGACCGGAGCGATTTGCCGGCGCCATTGCGCGGCGGATCCGCACGATCTTTCCCCAGCTCGGAAGCACCGGGATTGCCGAGGTTTGGGGCGGCGCTGTCGGAGAGACCGTCCATGGCATGCCGCAGATCGGCCAGTTGCGCCGCGGCCTGTGGGTCACCAGCGGCTTCGGCCGTCAGGGTTTGAACACCTCGGCAATGGCCGGGCAGCTGATTGCGCGCAGCATTCTGTGGGGCGACGAGCGCTGGCGGCTGTTTTCGCCGTTCGAACTGGTATGGGCGGGCGGGGTGACCGGCCGGGTGGCCGGACATTTCGTCGGGATGTGGGGGCGGGGAAGCTCCGCCGCCGCCGGCGCGTTGGCTCGTTATCGGGAACGGGCACGGGTGCGCGAACGCATTCGCGAGGCGCGGCTGCTCGAGGCCAATCGCCAGGCCGGAACCAGGCCGCCACGGCGCCAGCCACCGCCAGGCCGCCCGCGTCCCGAGCGTCCCCGGCCGCGTGCGCAGACAAATCCGAACGAAGGCGAGGGCGGGTAAATCAATTTGCCCCACCCCAACCCTCTCCCGCAAGCGCGTTTGCGGGGAGGGTTGGGGTGGGGGTACTCGCAAGAAAGTGAGAAAATTCCGGCGCAATCGGTGTAACTTCCGCGACCGAGCCCCCGTATCTAGCAGCGAACCATGCCAATTTCGCTTCGAACGGAGACCACCATGATCGACCGCCGTATCCTGCTCGCGTCTGTCGCCAGTCTGCTTGGCCTTGCCGCCTTCCGCTGGCTGCGAGCTTCGCCTGCGAACGCCGCGGAGAAATTCGAGATCGAAAAGACCGATGCGGAATGGCGCGCGCAGCTGACGCCGCAGCAATATGACATCCTGCGCAAGCAAGGCACCGAGCGTCCGGGATCGAGCCCGCTGCTCAAGGAGCATCGCAAGGGCATCTTCGCCTGCGCCGGCTGCGACCTGCCGCTGTTCGCTTCGGAGACGAAATTCGAAAGCGGCACCGGCTGGCCGAGCTTTTATCAGCCGCTCGAGAACGCCGTCGGCAAGACCGAAGACCGGGCCTTGGGGATGTTGCGGACCGAAATTCATTGCCGCCGCTGCGGCGGCCATCTCGGTCACGTCTTCGACGACGGACCTAAGCCGACCGGCCTGCGCTACTGCATGGACGGCTTTGCGCTGGTGTTCCACCCGGCCGCCCCATCGGCGACCTGATTCCGCCCTTCCGCCCCGGCAAATGTTGCCCGCTCGGCAATTGTGCCCCGGTCCTTTGACTGGGGCTTTCTATTTAATCCATTGATATTGTTGTGTTTTATGGTTTGGCACGGCGCTTGCGACATTCTCCTTCGATAGCGGCCATGGGTTTGCAGACCGGCGGGCCGTCCGGATCGAATTTGGAGAATATGTCATGGGTATCTTCGGCGCTCTCACAACCGCTGTCGGCGGCTTGCGTGCGGAGTCATACGCACTGGAAAACATTTCCGGTAACATCGCCAACTCGCAGACCACGGCGTTCAAGCGCATCGACACCAGTTTTCTCGATCTCATTCCGCAGACCGGGCTGACCAATCAGCTCGCCGGAAGCGTGACCACGCACTCCCGAAGCACCAACACCGTGCAGGGCGATGTTCAGTCGGCGTCGGTCGCCACCTACATGGCCATCAACGGCGCCGGATTCTTCTCGGTGCAGAAGCCGGGGACCTTTACCGACGGCCTGCCGGTGTTCGACGGCGTCGACCGCTACACCCGCCGCGGCGATTTCTCGCTCGACAAGAGCGGCTTTCTGGTCAACGGCGCCGGCTACTATCTGGAAGGCGTTCCAATCGATCCGTCGACGGGCAACCTGACCGGCAGTTCGCCGCAGGTTCTGAAATTCCAGAACGACTTCTTGCCGGCGCAGCAAACCTCCAAGATCGACTATCGCGCCAACCTCGCCAGCTACCCGCTGACCAGCCATCACGACACTTCAATCCAGGGGTCGGAATTGCTCTCTCCGGGATCGTTCAGCGCCGGCCATAACCCGCTGGTGCTGGGAACGCCCGCCGCGCCCTACGTCGACGCGACGACCGGCGGGACCGCCCAGAACAACAAGGCGACGCCAGCCGTAGCGAATACACTTGCAACAAAACTGTCGGGCACAGCGCCCAGTAATTCGCTAACCGCCAATTTCGGTACAAGCGACACGATTACAGTCAACGGCAAGACCATCGCGTTCTCGAACAGCGGCGGCAACGTGATCGCGGCGAGCGGTGCAACCCTCGATCTGACCAACGCGACGGTTGGGGACCTGCTCACCGCGATCGACACGATCACCGGAACGTCCATAGCTTCCAGCATTTCCACGGCCGGCGCGATCACGCTGCATTCCGGCACCGCCTCCGATCTCTCGGTCACCAGCACAAACTCCACTGCGTTCGCGGCGCTCGGTTTTACCGGCACTGTGACCGCGCTGCGCACCGGCGGCGGCACGATTGGAACCGGTCAGGTCGTCGGCAACGACAACTCGACGTTCCTCGAACAGACGGTCGCCGGCGGCGCCGTCACCACCTACGACGTCTCCGGTTCGCCGGTGAATCTCCAGTTTCGTTGGGGCAAGACCGACAGCGCCTCGCTTGGCGCCGGTCATACCGACACCTGGAACATGTTTTACCAGGTCAATCCCAACGCAACCGGCACCGCTGTGGCCTGGCAAAACGTCGGCACCAACTTCTCATTCGCGTCTAACGGTCAGATGACCCCGGCAATTGCCTCGATCACGCTCACCAATGCGACGGTCAATGGCGTTTCGATCGGAAGTCCGGTGGTGGTGTTTGGCAACGGAGGCGTCACCCAGTTCGCGGATGCCAACGGCAACGTGCAGGTCAACCAGATTCAACAGGACGGTTTCCCGGCCGGTCAGTTGCAGTCCGTTGGCGTCAGCACCAACGGTCGCATCGTCGGCAATTATTCCAACGGCCGTAACCTCGATCTCGCCGAAATCACGCTCGCCAGTTTCAACGGCACCAACTTCCTCAAGCGCGCCGACGGCGGCGCGTTCGAGGCGACCGACGAGTCCGGGCAGGCGCTGTTTGGCAAGGCCGGAACCATCGTCGGCTCGTCGCTTGAGGGATCGAACACCGACATCGCCGATGAGTTCACCAAGCTGATCGTCACCCAGCAGGCCTATTCGGCCAACACCAAGGTGATCACGACCTCGAACACGATGGTGCAGGATCTTTTGAACGTGCTGCGATAAATCGCGGCCGAACGGTCCGCGATCCGATCTGAAATGGGCAATTAGTCATGAGTTTGAGCCAAGCCCTTTACACCGCAATGTCGGGCCTGCGTGCGACGCAGGCGTCGCTCGCGCTGGTGTCGTCGAACGTCGCCAACGCGGAAACGCCGGGCTACGTTCGCAAGACAGTCAATCAGATCACCGGTGTCACCGGCGACTTCGGCTCAAGCGTCCGCATCAACGGCGTCAATCGCGAGCTCGATCAGTATCTGCAGACCCAGATCCGCACGGAAATGTCAGGTGCAGCCTATGCCGACGTGCGATCGACCTTTCTCACCAATCTGCAGACCGTCTATGGAAACCCGGACTCGACCGGAACCATCGAGGATGCGTTCAACGCCCTGACAACGGCGGTTCAGGGGCTGTCGACCAGCCCGGACTCTCAATCGGCGCGAATCGGCGTCGTCAACGCCGCGCAATCGATGGCGGAGCAACTCAACGCCACGACGCAGGGAATCCAGAACCTGCGTGCCAACGCCGAGACCGCCATCAACGATTCCATCAATACGGCGAACAATGCGCTCAAGCAGATCGCTCTCATCAATAACCAGTTGCAGAACAACGGGCAGACCGATTCATCGACGGCGTCGCTGCTCGACCAGCGCGACCAGTACATCGACCAGTTGTCGCAGCTTGTGGATATCAGGGTCGTCACCAACAGTCAGAACCAGGCGACGGTATTCACCAATTCCGGCGTTCAGCTGGTCGGGACCGAGGCGGCGCAGCTCACGTTCAATGCGCAAGGCACCGTGACGCCCAACACGCTGTATAATGCGGACCCGACCAAGAGCAATCTCGGCACCATCACCATCGATTTTCCGCATGGTGGCAGTTACGACATGGTGTCCACCAACGCGATCCGGTCGGGCAAGATCGCCGCCTATCTCGAACTGCGTGACAACACCCTGGTGAAGGCGCAGGCGCAGATCGATCAGCTGGCGGCGTCGATGTCGAGCGCGCTGTCGGACAAGACAACGGCTGGCGTCGCAGCCCCCGCCAGCGCCTTGCCGGCGACCGGCATCTTTCGATCGTGCGGGTCGACGATCCCTCGGTGTTGCCGCTGACCAATTCGGCGACCCTCGATCCCAACGATGAAGTTCTCGGCATCAATTTCGCGGGCGGCATGGCTTCCGTCGTTACCCAGCTCAACTCGGCGCTCGGCAGCAGCGCCAATCTGCAGTTCTCGAATCCGTCCGGGTCGACGTTGCGCGTGCTTGACGACGGCGCGCCGAACCGGTCGGACGTCACCGCGGCCTCGGTCACCACGACGGTATCGTCGCTTACCGGCGGCAGCGCGCAGCTTCCGTTGTTCACCGACAGCGGCATGCTCTACACCGGCGCGATCACCGCCAATGGTTCGCAGCAAACCGGATTGGCGGCCCGCATCAGCGTGAATTCCGCGCTGCTCGGCGATCCGTCGCGCACCATTATCTATTCGACCAATCCACTCACCGCCTCCGGCGACACCACGCGGTCCGACTTCATTCTGACCCAGCTGACGACGGGGTCCTACCGCTATTCGCCGCAGACCGGCATCGGCACCACCGGGGCGCCATTTACCGGATCGCTGCTGAGCTTCACCAAGCAGGTCATCAGTGCGCAAGGCGAAGCCGCGAGTTCCGCAAAGCAGCTGGCGGACGGGCAGGATGTCGTCCTGAACACCCTGAAAAACAAGCTGAGTTCAACGTCGGGCGTCAACATCGACGAAGAGATGGCGCATCTGCTGGCGTTGCAGAACGCCTATTCGGCCAACGCACGCGTCATGTCCACGGTCAAGGACATGTACACGGCGCTGCTACAGGCAATGTGAGGACTTCATGTCAATCGATAGCGTGAGCGGCAAGACATCCTATATCGGGAGCGGGATTCTCAATCTCAGAAGCCAGCTTGACGACCTGCAGACGCAACTCGCCAGCGGCAAGATCTCCACGACCTATGCCGGCCAGGGCGTCGACCGCGGCTTTGCAGTAAGTCTGCGCGCGCAGGTCAGCCATATCAACGCCTATGCGGACACCGCGACCAACGTCAACACGCGCCTCAATGTCGCTAATCTGGCGTTGCAGGGGCTGTCGGACATCGGCTCTCAGGTCAAGGGCGCCTCGACCTCCTCGACGATCGTGCTCAACAACAACGGTCAAACCTCCGGTCAGATCACGGCGCAGGCGGCGTTCGCCAATGCGATTTCATTGCTCAATACCCAGTCAGGCGACCGCTACTTGTTCTCGGGACGCACCACCGATACGGCCCCGACCGCGCCAGCGGACGTTATTCTCAACGGCATCGGAGGCCAGGCCGGCCTGACGCAGCTGATCGGCGAACGCAAGCTGGCGGATCAGGGGACCGGTGGGATGGGACGGCTCGCCGTTACGTCACCGTCGGCGACGACGACCGTGACCAGCGTCGCCGAAGACGGCTCGGCGTTTGGTCTTAAGCTTGCCTCGGTGAGTTCGTCGCTGACCGGCGCCACCATCACGCAGCCGGCCGGCGTGCCGCCGGCGGCAACGGTGGATCTCGGCGGCGTCAATCCCAATAACGGCGACAAGGTCAAATTCATTTTCAATCTTCCCGACGGCACCACGGAGTCGATCGAACTGACGGCGACGACGACAACGCCGCCTCCCGCGGGCTCGTTTGCGATCGGCGTCGATACGGCCGCGACGACGTTGAATTTGCAGTCCTCGCTGACCGCGTCGATAAAGACGCTCAGCGACACATCGCTGGTCGCGGCGTCCGCGATCACGGCGTCGGATAATTTCTTCAATCCGTCGGCAACGATCGCGGGAAGCGTGGTCAACAACAAGGCCGCGACCCCGGCGCCCATTACCGGCGCAACGCTGCTGTCCGGCGCCGCTACAACGGATTCGCTGGCCACAGACTTCGCGCTCGGCGACACCATCACCGTCAACGGCACGCCGATCACATTTGTGGCCTCCGGCGCGACCGGTAACCAGCTCAACGTCACCGACAGCGTTCAGGCGTTGCTGACAAAAATCGATTCGATCACCGGCACCACAAATCCCTCGACCATCAGCGGCGGAGCGATCACGCTGCATGGCGGCAACGGCACCGATCTGACGGTCACGAGTTCGAACACCGCGGCGTTCGCGTCGCTTGGCTTCGGCGCCACGGTGACGGGGAACCCGGCGCCGCTGCGGGTCGGAGGACCGCCATTCAATACGGCGACAAGCCTGGTAGCCGGGACCGCCGCAAACACCGTGTCCTGGTACACCGGAGAAGTGGGCACCGATCCGGCGCGAGGCACGGCGGTTGCGCGCGTGGACGCATCGATCACGGTTCAGTACGGCGCGCGCGCCGACGAGCAGGCGTTCGTGCATCAACTGCAGAACATCGCGGTATATGCGGCGGTCACGACCAACGCCGCCAATCCAAATGCCAGCGGAC